>Ga0207691_10008120_pt1 | contig 10077 bp, 6 predicted proteins | sample KBSM13metaG_FD_184327 | JGI IMG/M metagenome (GOLD analysis project Ga0207691, IMG submission 184327) | Miscanthus rhizosphere microbial communities from Kellogg Biological Station, Michigan, USA - KBS M1-3 metaG (SPAdes) (version 2) | ecosystem: Host-associated > Plants > Roots > Rhizosphere >... | reverse complement strand
CGTTCTGACGGCGGTGTTGAGTTCGTCGCTTCCGGGCATAAGTGCGCAAAGCTTGACTCTGTGGTCGATCGTGATCGTCGGCGCCCTCACACTTGTTTATACCTTTGAAGGCGGCATTGCTGCAGTAATTTGGACCGATCTGATCCAGCTGATCATTTACATCGGCGGCTCTCTTGTCGCGGCTTACATGCTGCTTTCACTCGTTCCCGGCGGCTGGGGTGAGATCTATTCGCAGGGTATGGCGGCAGGAAAATTCCAGGTTCTCTCGTTCAAGTGGTCATACAATTTGCCGTTTACTTTTTGGGCCGGGCTTCTGGGCGGAACATTCCTGACAATGGCCTCACACGGGACCGACCAACTTCTCGTCCAGCGTTTATTCACATGCAAAAATCAACGCGATAGCCAAAAGGCACTCATATTAAGTGGATTTGTCGTATTTTTTCAGTTCGCGTTGTTTCTTACCATCGGCGTAATGCTTTATGCGTACTACAAGTTTTACCCGATGACAGGAACGCTGACCAGCAATGATGAGATCTTTCCAAAGTTCATTGTCGAACGTCTGCCGCATGGCATCTCAGGCCTGGTCATCGCGGCGATCTTTGCCGCAGCAATGTCCAATTTAAGCGGGTCTCTTAATTCACTTGCGTCGACCACGGTGCTCGATTTTTACAAGCCGCTCATCAACCCCAATGCGAGTGATGAATCATTGTTAAAGCTTTCCCGTTGGCTGACTGCTGCGTGGGGCGTCATACTGATATTTATAGCTTTCTTCGCACGAAATTGGGGATCCGTTTTTACGGTGGGCTTGACCATCGCTTCGCTTGTATACGGGCCTATGCTCGGGGCATTTTTGCTCGGTGTACTAACCCGGCGTGCTAATCAAACGGGCGTCATCGCCGGGATGTTGAGTTCCATCATCGCGATGCTGTTTGTAAAATTCTATGTTGATCTGGCTTGGACCTGGTTCGTCCTCGTTGGCACTCTGATTTGCTTGTTTGTCGGCTATGGTGTCAGCACAGTTTTTTCACGGGCGCCGTATGCCCCCGCTGAGGCAGTCGAGTAATTTATTTACGATATCGTTATCCTCGATCTACAAAGGAATCCATAAGAATGTTCAGATTTGTCATCACAGTTTGTTTGATCGCAATGATCACTTGCGGTCCGTCGGTCTCGCTCGTCGAAGCACAGGTTAATCGGCCTACCGCATTCACGCCCTCCGAAAAAGCCTGGAAATGGGCTGACAAGCAGCTTAAGAAAATGTCCGTCGAGGAAAAGGTCGGACAGCTCATTTACATAGGCCTAAATGCAAAGTTCGCCAACGAGAATAGTGAGTACTTTAAAGAGCTTCGCCGACAGGTCGTCGACAACCACATCGGTGGCGTCATTTTTTTCGGCGCGCCCATTTACGAGACGGCAGTGATCATCAACAGAGCGCAAGCATTAGCAAAGGTCCCGCTGCTGATGTCGCTTGACGCCGAAACCGGAATTGGAATGCGTTTTGAAGACGCGACTAATTTCCCGTGGGCAATGGCGGTCGGTGCTACTGGCAATCCGGATTTTGCGCGGCGAATGGGGGTCATAACTGGTCGTGAAGCGCGAGCAATCGGCATTCAGCATATTTTCGCTCCTGTTTTAGATGTAAATAACAATGCCGACAATCCGGTGATAAACGTTCGGTCGTTTGGGGAAGACCCGGAAACGGTTGGTAAATTCGGCTCTGCATTCATCCAGGGAATTCAGAGTCAGAACGTCATCGCGACCGCAAAGCATTTCCCCGGGCATGGCGACACGAACGTCGATTCGCATCGCGGCTTGCCGATCATCGACCATTCACTCGCTAGCCTCGAAAAAACTGAGCTTGTTCCATTTCACGAAGCCATCAGTGACGGTGTGGCATCGATCATGATCGCTCATATAGCCTTGCCGCAGATCGACGCTGAAGAAATCAAGCCGTTAAAAAACTATCAAGGCGGTGACTCTGAACGCGGTGCAGAAATAGTCGATCAAAAGGCAACTGTACCGGCAACTCTTTCTGAAAAGGTCCAGACGGAATTGCTGCGCAAGCAGATGGGATTCAAAGGCCTCATCGTGACTGACGCGATGAGCATGTCCGGCTTGACGCTTTATGTAACGCAGGAAGAAGCCGGAGTTCGCGCATTTCTTGCCGGTGCCGACATACTCGAGAAGCCCTCCGATACCGACGCAATGATCCGCGGGTTGGTCAATGCGGTGAGATCCGGTCGCATTACTCAGCAGCGGCTTGACGAATCAGTTCGGAAGATCCTTGCGTGGAAATTCCAGGTCGGCCTCGCGAAAGATAGGTTCGTCCCGATCGACAATATCGACAAGATCGTCTCTGGTCCTGAATCTGACCAGCTTGCAGCCGAAATTGCGGAAAAAGCAATAACGCTGGTTCGCAATGATGCAGGACTGATCCCGATGAACAAAAATACACGAGTCGCTGTTTTGGCGATCTCGAATGGCTTTGATCCGGAAGTGACTTTTGGCCCGCTGACCAGGGAATTGAGGGCCAATGGCGTTAAATTTGATGCCGCCTTGATTCAAGAAAACACGAGTCCCGAGCAGGTCGCTAAAGCCCGTGAGATGGTAAATAACGCTGATATTGTGATCGCCGGCCTTTACGGTCGAGTTCGCTCTGGCCAGCGTAACAGTGCAGGTTTACCTGACTCAGGCGCTCGCATATTGCGTGAGTTGATCGCAAATAATAAGAAGATCGTCGGTTTGAGTTTTGGCAACCCGTACATTCTCGACGCGTTTCCGCAGATGAAGACATACGTCGTCGCGTACGGTGACATGCCCGCATTGCAGCGTTCGACTGTCAATGCCATTTTTGGTATGCAGGACATCACAGGCAAATTGCCGATCTCGCTTCCTGGACTTTATCCTCGCGGGGCCGGTATTCAACTGACAAAGCGATAATCTATCGTCGCTGACAAGCGCTGATCGACAAAGATAAAAGTAGAATTGTTGTTATCATTGTTCGTCCGCCTTCATGGATGATCAATTCATACGTATGACTCAAGCCTGGGAGATCGAGAATTTTCTCGAAATTCGCAATAACCAACTGCACGTCGATGGTGTGTCGGCTGTCGAACTCGCCGACGAATACGGTACTCCGCTATTCGTATTTAGCGAGAACCGAATTCGCCGTAACATTACGCGATTAAAGCGAGCTGCGGACCTCATCGACTGTCCCCTCAAGCTGTGTTACGCGGCTAAGGCGATGTCGACAATGGGGATTCTTCGCTCTGTAAAAGATGCAGGTTCCGATATTGAGGTAAATTCCGGTGGCGAGCTGTGGAAAGCTCTGCAGGCCGGCTTTGCAGGCGAGCAGATCATCTTTAACGGGACGAGCAAAGAGATCTGGGAGATTGAGGCAGCTATTAACGCCGAAATATATGCCATCCAGGTCGATTCGCCGCTTGAACTCGCATTGATCGCAGAAACCGCAAAGCGGATCGGTAAAAAGGCCAGGGTCAGTTTGAGGCTTGTGCCTGAGATCGAATCTGCCACGCATCACGGTTTACAAACTGCGCTTCTCACTTCGAAATTTGGAATGATGCCGGAGGAGGCCCTTGAGTGTTTTCGGCAATTTAAAGATTCACCTCAACTCGACCTCGCGGGCATTCACCTGCATATCGGCTCACAAAATCCCAGCTCGGCAGGTTACGCCGAGGCGTTTGAAATATTATTTGTAAACCTTCACAAGATCTATCTTGAAACCGGTATCAAGCTAAAACACATCAACCTTGGCGGTGGTTTTCCGGTCAATTATATTGCCGGAGAGGAATCGTCCAAGCTATTTTCCGACGAAAGGGCGGAAATGTTCGCCGCAGATTTTGATCCCGCGGATGCCATAGCGAATGCATGGGCAGCGGTCAAACGTGCGGCGGAAAACTCCAATGCCTTACATCTGTTAGAGGACCTCGTTCTTTTGCTTGAACCCGGCCGCAGTATCATCGCCGATGCGGGCATACTCTTGACCAGTGTTAGGAATATTAAACATCGTCCGACAGGCGGTTCTGGGATTTCCTCCCGTCCATCAGCGACCGCTGACCACTGGCTATTGACCGATGCAGGTTTCAATCTAACGCTCTCGATGGTCACGTATCAGTGGTACTACCATTTGATCTCGGCCGCTCGCGCCGGCGACGAGCATGGATATCCATACAAGCTGGCCGGCCCCCTTTGTGATGGCGGTGATGTTTATTTTGATATCGAAGGGACCGGCAGATTACCGGAGCATCGCAAGCTCCCCGAGGATGTTGAGCTTGGTGAACTTCTCGCAATGCTCAATTGCGGCGCGTACACAATGTCTCAGGCATCGCAGTATAACGGCCGTTTTCTTCCGGCGATCGTTTTGATAGGCACCGACGGAAAGTCTAAACTGATCCGGAAACGAGACACTTTCGAGGATCTCGTCGCCAATGATCTCTAAATTCAAATAGATCAAATCTTATTTTCGTGACAGTAGGTTCTCGACCATTTGCTGTTGTTCATCTGTCAGTTCGATGCCGCCACCAACTAAAAGGTCCGAGAGAGAGGCCAGGTTTTTTGCCCTGGTACTTTCATCCCGAATATCGCCTACTGTTCTCAAGCTCACCGTAAAAATTTCAGCCGCCTGTTGTGTTTCGCCACGCTCGAGAAACCGTCGTGCTATCTCGTTATAGGCCATCGATCGCGCGGTAAGTTGGGGCACTTCGTCGATAAGATGAAACGCCTCTTCAAGAAGTTGGTTAGCCGGAACACGCTCACTTAACTGTTCCTCAGCATCGCTCATCGAGATCAAGGCATATGCTCGTTCTGAGTCGTCGCTAATTTCATTTAGCGCTCGACGTGCATATTCGTCCTCCCGGCGAAGAGTAAAAACCGCAGAAAGCTGCGTGAGCGCCGATGTTCTGTGATCATTGTCTTCGATCGAGGATGCGATCTCGATGGCTCGCTCAGCTTTTTCGAACCCGGCGTTCTGTACCGCTATCGACCCTAATAATGCGAACCGCGATTTACTGTCACGCGTCTCCGTTTCTTTTTGCGATCGCAGGATCTGATATGACTCGTCGAGAGCATCGATCGCTTCATCCTTTTCACCCCGCTCCCAAAGATATTTTGAAAACGCGAGCAGGCAATTCGACATTTGGGTTTTGTCGCTGATCAGGTCGAGTGTACGGTCAGCCGTATCCATGCTGCCCGCGTGCAGGAAACCCATGACGGCCGCGGCAATGAATGCGTCCCGATGAACGTTATCAAGCTGTTCAGCTTCACCGCGGGCCGTATCATACGCTTTAATTGCAAGATCATTACGTCCGGCTTCAACAAAATGATTACCGATCTCGCAGAATGTGCGAATGCGCTCTTCGTTATGCTCGATCTCTGCGGCTGTTGCCTGGGCGTCGTTTAACAGATCGACGCAAGCCTGCTTGTTGCCGCCGGCAAACTCGGTCATCGCCATCGCCTGCAAAGCAGAAACCTTAGCACTTGCGAATTCGGTTTTATCCAAAAAGCCTTTAGCCTCTTCAGGTTTTCCATTTGCAGATGCATGAACCGCAGCCGCCGCGTAAACATAATCCGGGTGATGAATAGATTCCGCCGTTTCAAAAGCCTTTCCGACCTGGCCTTTGCGAATTTTTTCGAGTGCAATGCGTTCCAGGGCCTGCTGCTGCAAACCAAACTCTTCGACCGATTCAGCAAGCTGCAGAGCATATTCATCGTCATCGATCTCGGCGCATTTCTCTGCTGTTTCCGTGAGCAGTTTGTCGCGTGTGAACGGGTCATCAACCGTATTCGCTAGTTCAGCTGCCAGATCGACGTTGTTACGCGAAAGATAACGCGGCACGATTGCGGTCATTGCCGAAGCGCGTCCGTCCCCGCTTTTGATACGTTCGCCGATATAAGCTGCAGCGGCCAACAGGTCGTGAACCGCATCTTCGTAAGCGATAAAATACTCAGCCATATAATATAAACCGCCCGCGATTTGCAGGCGGCTGAAGTTAAACTAAGGTTAGTTTTGATCGATCACAGATCGACTAAATCATCACACTCTAACGGGCAAATGCCAGTTTGATGGATTCGGGCCACCAATCGTTCAGATCTTTTGCGACCCATCGTGCACCCGCTGCTCTTAGCTCATCGTCTGTTACGGTATTTGTCACTCCCAGTACCTGAAGATCGGCCGCAACAGCCGCTCGCACGCCGGCGGGAGAATCCTCGATCACAACACATTCCGGATGGGTCATAGGCAAATGTCCCGCTGACGTTCGAGCCGAATCGATAAGCCTGAACCCAGTTTTATAACATTCCGGATCGGGTTTTGATCTTGATACATCTTCCGCGGAAACGACCGTCGAAAAATATTCTGTTAGCCCCGCCGTCTTTAGCACGTGATCGATCTCAACATGATTACACATGCTCACCAGCCCAAGCGTAAATTGCTGCGATGCCTTTTTGATAAAGTTCTCTACACCGGGAAACAACGGCAGGTTGTCTGCAACCGCTTCACGCCAAAGTTCGATCTTCTTTTCAATAATTTCTAACACCGTATTCGGCCCGGGGGTCTGACCCGCACGTTTATACGCCGCTTCCACAAAACCTTTATCATCCATGCCGAGGCATGAATAATAATCTGACTCGGTCAGCGCAATACCTTGGTCGGCCAGCACCTGCTGGTAGATCCTCATCTGCAGCGGCTCGTCGTTGATAATGATGCCGTTAAAATCAAGGAGAAGTGCTTTGATCATAAATACATGATACTTGAACTTTCTTAGAGTACAGAGTGCAATCAAGATCGCATTCTTACGCCCATTGATACGAGAACATATTCCCTCGCCCGAGAATTCCTTTAGGGTCAAGTGCACGCTTCAATTCGACCATTTCGTTAATATAGCGTTCGCCCATCATCACGTTCAGGTATTTAGATTTAAGCTTACCGATGCCATGCTCAGCCGAGACGCATCCGCCAAGCATCAACGCCTCCGCGATGCATCGGCCGTAAATATGTCTTGCCGATTCGGCCTCAGCGTCATTTTTCGGCAGTAGATTTGCGTGTAAGTGGCAATCGCCGATATGGCCAAAGATCACGTAGTCGATCCCGCTTTTATTCAGGGTGTCTTTATAAAATCTCAAAAACTCAGGAAACTTTTCGTCCGGAACGGCCATGTCCGTGCCGACCTTTCGCTGCTTATGCCGGGCAATAAATTCATTCACCGACACGGGCAAAGCATGACGAAACTCGCGCATCTTTTCCTGGTCTTGCTCATTTGTTGCAAACCATGACTGGTCGATCGCAGCATTATTTTTTTCAAGCAACTGGTTCCAAGCCTCGAAAACAATATCTTCGTTTTCGCTGGTCGTTTCCTGTTCGAAAAATATCGCACCGGCCATATTGGAGGGAGTTTCGGGAAACTTCTCCGCAATAAACATCAGCGCCCGATCATCAAAATATTCGATCAAGGAAGCGTCGATCTCGGTCGGACCGTCGTCTGCCGGCCGACTGTTTTGCGAAACGAAAGAGTCCTGCTTAGCGTCATCAACAAAAGCCAATAGATCACTCTCTTTCTCAAAAAACACGATCCCGCCAAAAAAACCTTCCGGCTTTTGCAAAAGAGTCAGCTCGATCTCAGCAATAATTCCGAGAGTACCTTCACTGCCGATAAAAAGATCTATCGGGTCCATATGCGGCTCAGAATAATAACCACTTACGTTTTTTCTTACGTTTGGGCGGGAATATGATGGCAATTTGAAAGAGATCGGACTACCCGATTCCGTTTTTAGCTCGCGCTTGTTGTCTCGACTCAATCTAAGAATGTCACCGTCAGCCAGAACGACCTTTAGCTGATTAACATAATGTCGCGTCGCACCGTATTTGAAACTCCGCGAACCGGATGCATTTGTCGCAACTGTCCCGCCGATCTGACAGCTCCATTCTGTCGGATCAGGCGGATAAAACAATCCTTCGGCTTCCACAGCTTTCTGGAAATCGCGCAAGACTACGCCGGGCTCAACGACAGCTGTTCGCGCTTCCCGATCGATCGATTTGATCTTGTTCAGCCGTTCAGTCGAAATGATGAAGCCGCCAAAAGGAACGGCGCCGCCTACAGTCCCGGTCCTCGCTCCGGAAACCGTAACCGGAATGCTCTGTGCATTGGCCTCCTTTAATATCGCTTGAATTTCTTCTACTGATTCAGGGATGAATAATTTCGACGCGTGCCCGCCCTGCATGTTGCTAGCATCGGTTAGATAGCTTTCAAAATCGTCTGTTTTGGTTATCATCGGGCGCCGTCTGAGCTTGTTTTACCGTCGCGGGATAATAAATATTTCCGGCGATCTACGTCACCACTACGCGTGCCGGTTTCGTCGTGAAACAATACTACAGAATGCGGATACGGCATATCTATCCCGGCATTATCGAGGGCGTATTTGATTCCGGTCATGATCTCATTGCCTATACGGAGAGCTTCTCGCTGCTCAGAATTTACCCAAAAATAGACCGTAAAGTTGACTGATGACGGTGCAAGTTCGGATACATAAACCCATGGTCCAGGATCGCGGATGACGTCCTTATTGTCGTTCAATACTTTAGTTATTGCCGCACGAGCTTTTTCAATGTCATCCGGATAGCCGATGCCCACAACAGCTTTTAGCCGCCGCTCAGGATACGCTGTCCTAACCAGGACCGCCGATGTATATATCACACCATTGGGAATGATCGCCCGTTCGCCATCGTATGTTCTTACCCGCGTTGAACGAACGGTAATATCTTCGACCTTGCCCTGAAAGTTTTCAAAGACGATCTCATCGCCGACTACAAAAGGACGGCGCCAAAGAAGCAGAACACCAGCAAAAAAATTCTGCAGTACATCCTTGAATGCAAACCCGATAGCGACAGTAGTGATTCCGAGCCCAGCGACCAGATCACCCGGCCTGAACGAAGGCAATATAACCACGGCTGCCACCAGCAGACCAAGGATCGATAGCGCGGCTGACACTATCCTTCCAAACAACTGGGCCAGGGTAATATCCAGCCTTGTGCGCTCGCCGGCCGTTACAACGATTTTTTGAAAGATCCGTCCTAATACCCAAAATAGAAAAAAGACAATGATGCCAATAACGACAAACGGTAGCCGCTGCATCAGACCTACATACATTCCATGAAGCGTCTGCCAGACGATGCCGACCGCCTCACCGGTGCCGCCGTCCTGAAACAAAAATATCGATATCATTCGCTACCTTCCCTTGTGCTCGATATCGATATTGTAACAATTTTGCAAGAGCTTTTTTGTGCACTTTCTGACAGATCTAACGTACTTATTTTGGGGTCAGACTACATAACACTCAAACGTTAGCGGAGTCATACATATTCGAGCTCTCGTTCTCTCAGGTATTTCAATCGATCTCTCAGCTCGGCAGCGCGCTCAAATTTCATCTCCTTCGCAGCGTGGCGCATTTCTGCCTCAAGCTGATGGATCGTCTCTTTCAGCTGCTTCGGCGAGTATTCGTCGAATTTCTCGATCTCAAGCGGCACCTTAAAATAGTCAGCTTCATACGCGGTAACCAGTGTTGCCTCGATCGGCTTGACGATGGTTCGCGGCGTGATCCCGTGCTCGCGATTGTACTCTTCCTGGATGTGCCGGCGACGTGCGGTTTCTTCGATCGCGTACTGCATCGATTTCGTGATCTTGTCGGCGTAGAGAATTGCCATTCCCTGCTCGTTTCGCGCAGCGCGCCCGATCGTTTGAATGAGAGAACGTTCAGACCGCAGAAAGCCTTCCTTGTCAGCGTCAAGGATGGCAACAAGCGACACTTCCGGCAGGTCCAATCCTTCTCTCAAAAGGTTGATACCAACCAGCACGTCAAATTCGCCGCGTCTAAGATCGCGAAGTATCTTTATCCGTTCGAGCGTCAAGATCTCGCTGTGCAGATAGTTAACTTTAACGCCGACTTCGGAAAAATATTCGCTAAGGTTTTCAGCCATTCGCTTGGTCAGTGTTGTCACGAGCACGCGCTCGTCGCGTTCGGCTCGTAAGCGGCATTCCTCCAGCAGGTCGTCAATTTGGCCTTTTA
>Ga0207691_10008119_pt1 | contig 10078 bp, 7 predicted proteins | sample KBSM13metaG_FD_184327 | JGI IMG/M metagenome (GOLD analysis project Ga0207691, IMG submission 184327) | Miscanthus rhizosphere microbial communities from Kellogg Biological Station, Michigan, USA - KBS M1-3 metaG (SPAdes) (version 2) | ecosystem: Host-associated > Plants > Roots > Rhizosphere >... | reverse complement strand
AACTGGGATCGCGCGGATGACGCGGAAGAGGCAGGATCGATCGCGTTCGGGGCGGCCGCTCGCGCAACGAGCCGGGATTTGTTGGGAACGGCCGCTCGGGACGCAGGAGTCGACGGAACGGCCGTTCCCATTGTTCGATCAGGGTCCGGCGAGGGCCAGTGTCGGTGCAAAGCCCGATCCGGCCGTTTTCCGTGTCATCCGCAAAATCGTAGTCCCCACCGACCGCGGCGCGGCGATGCGTGAATGCAAAGCAGTATCCGGTAGTTTCGCAGTGCAGATCCGCCGAATCGTAGTTCCCACTGGCCCGGCGCGATGGCGCCGAGCGGGCTAGGCGTCCGGGGCGGACGACTGCGGCGTCGTCGGTGTCTGCTCCGAGAGCAGCGGCGGGCTCTGGCGACGACGGATGAGCACCACGAAGACCAGCACCACGCCGACGATCAGCAACCCGGCGATGACGTCCTCGTATCGGCGGATGTGGCCCAGGACGAGCAACGCTGTTTCGCCGAAGAGCCAGCCGACGAGCGCGAATAGCGTCGACCAGATGATCGACGCCAGCGCGGTACCGATGAGGTAGATCGGCAACCGCATCCGGGCCGCGCCGCAGGCGATCGGCAGTACGATGCGAATCCCGAACGCGAAGCGAACCGCGAACGTGCTCCGCCAGGGGCTTCGCCTAACGAAGACGAGCAGCCGGGTCACGTACCGGCCGACCTTCCGGAATCGATTCCGCACCCACTTGCTACGCCAACGGCCGAGTGCGTAGAGCGCGACGCCGGCGGCCCAGGTGCCAATGGAACAGGCCAAGACGACTCGCACGAACCCGAGATGCCCTTCGTGCGCGGCGAATCCGCCGACGATCGGGGCGGCCTCCTCAGTGATGATCCCGGATGCGCCCAGGGTCACGTACGCCCAGGCTTCGGCGAGATGGCTGAGAAGGGTATGGGATTCCACGGCCTAGGAATCTATGTGACGGGCGTCGGGAATCGGGAATCGGGAATCGGGAATCGGGAATCGGGAATCGGGAATCGGGAATCGAAGCTGGTAGCTGGTCGCTCGTCCAACGCAAGAACCCCGGGGCGCCACGCAATGGCATCCCGGGGTTCTTGTTCTCGACTAGCGACCAGCACGAGCTGCCAGCTACAAGCTCCCGCAGTTCTATTCCCGATTCCCTATTCCCGATTCCCGACGTTCAATCACCCGCTTCCGGCGCCAACCCCGGCACCGGGTACTCGGCCGTCTGCTGCTTCACGCGCATACCGAAGCGACGGGCGAAGCTGGTGCGCCACTCGTCGAGGATCTCGTAGAACGTCGGGATCGCGACGAGCGTCAGGAGCGTGGACGTGATCACGCCGCCGATCACCGAGATGCCTAACGGCGACCGGAACTGCGCACCCTCGCCCGTCCCGAGCGCGACCGGCAACATGCCGGCGATGAGCGCGACCGTCGTCATGAGGATCGGACGAAGCCGGATCGCGCCCGCCTCAATGAGCGCCTCGCGCAGACCGAGCCCCTGCTTCTCTCGCGCCCACTTCGCGAAGTCGATCAACAGGATGGCGTTCTTCGCCACGATGCCCATGAGCAGGATCACGCCGATGAGACTCATGATGTTGATCGTGTTTCGCGTCAGCGCGAGACCGAGCATCACACCGATGAGCGACAGCGGGAGCGACAACATGATCGCGAGCGGATCGAGGAACGACCCGAACTGCATCACGAGGATCAGGTACATCAGCCCGATGGCGACGCCGAGCGCGAGGAAAATCTGGCCGAACAGCTCGCCCTGTTGCTGGGCTTCCCCGCCCTTCTCCACACGGACGCCGGGCGGCGGCTGGAGCGCCAGCATGCGAGCGAAGGCATCCGACGTGACCTCGCCCATGGACCTGCCGGATGTGTTGAACTCGACCGAGACGACCTTGTCGCGGTTCAGGTGGTTGATCACCGCCGGGCCTACGCCGGCGCTCACCGTCACGACCTGGCCTAACGGTGCCGTGGACGGCAAGCCGTTAGGTCCCTGGATCACGAGCGGGAGCTGACGCAAGTCGGAAGCGCGCTTCCGCGCCTCAGGCGCGAGACGCACGTACACGTCACGCATCTCGCCGCTCGGATCCTGCCAGTCGCCCGCGTCGATACCGGCGAATGCCGGGCGCAGCGCCTGCGCGACCTGACCGACCGTGACGCCGATGCTCCCGGCAACACCACGGTTGAGATCCACCGTGAGCTCGGGCTTCTGACCCTTGGTGGACAACGAAACGTCCACTGCGCCCGGCACAGCCTCGACTGCCTTGAGCGCGCGCTCGGAGTACGCCGCCAAGTCCTCCGTATTGCTCCCGCGGACCTGCAGCTGCACCTGCTTCCGTCCACCGCCCCAGTCGGTGGCGAACACGGCGACTTTCGCGCCGCCCACGGACTTGAGCTCGTTGCGAAGCTGCGCCGATAGCCCCTCGACGCTGAGATTCCGCTGGCCCTTCGACACGAGGCGCACATACACCTTCGCGACGTCCACGGCGCCGGTCTGCCCGCCGCCAATGGTCGTGTACGCGTAGCGCACTTCCTTGTGCGTCTGAATCTGCCGCACGACTTCGTTCGCCTTGATGCGCGTGTACTCGATATTCGAGCCCGGCGGCGACTCGATCGTCACGTTCAGCTCGGCCTGATCATCCTCGGGGAAGAAGCCGAAGCCGACCAGCGTGTTGTTGCCGATCTTGATCACAGGCATGAGCAACGCGAACACGAACGTGCCGGCCGCAATCGCGGAGACCGACCAGCGATGGTCGAGCGCCCAGGCGATCACGTGCTTGTAGTTCTGCGCCTGACGATTGAACCAGTGGTTGAACTTGTCGAGCGTGCGGGTGATCCACGACTTCCGATGTTCTTCGACGTGTGGGTCAGCCCAGTACGCGGAGAGCATCGGGTCGAGCGAGAACGACACGAACAGCGACACCATCACCGAGCACGCCATCGTCAGCGCGAACGGTTTGAACCACTGACCACCGATACCCGGCATGAACCCGATCGGCACGAACACCGCGATGATCGAGAACGTCGTCGCCGCGACGGCGAGTCCGATCTCGTCGGTACCCTCTCGCGCCGCCGTGTAATGGTCTTTTCCCATCTCGACGTGTCGCACGATGTTCTCTCGAACCACGATCGCGTCGTCGATCAGAATACCGATCGCGAGCGAGAGACCGAGAAGCGACATCGTGTTGAGCGTGAACCCGAACGACCACACGGCCACGAAGCTCGCGAGCACGGACACCGGGAGCGCGAGGCCCGTGATCACCGTCGAGCGCCACGAATTCAGGAACAGGAACACGACGAATACCGTGAGCAATGCGCCGAGCAACAGCGACTCCTCGACGTTCGCGACGGAGTTCCTGACGCGCTCGCCGCGATTCTTGACGATGTCGATGGCTGTGCCCTTCGGCAGGCGCTTCTTGATCACGTCGAGTCGCGCGATCACCTGATCGGCGACCTGGGTGGTGCTGTAGCCTTTCGACTTCTTGATGTCGATGCCGACCGACTCGCGGTTGCTGTAGCCCGCGTCGGGTCCGGTGCGCGTGCTGAACAGCGCGAGCGAGCGCGCCTCCTCGGTCCCATCGAGAATGTCGGCCAACTGGCCGAGCCGGATGACTCTTCCGTTGCGTTCGGCGACGACGATCTGCATGAACTCTTCGGGGCGCTCGAGGCGTCCGCGGAGACGGATCGAGCGCTCGTCGAGATCGCCCGTGACACGTCCGACGGGCGCCGCGAGGTTCTGGAGCTGGAGCGCCGCGACGACCTGCGAGACGCCGATGCCCGCCGCCTGGAGCGCCTGCGGCTTGATCTGCACGGTGAGCTCGCGTTCGACCTTGCCCGGTACCTCGACTTCGGCCACACCCGGAATGGAGCGGAACTCACGCGTTAGGCCCGGATCGGCGAGCCGCGTGAGCTCACCCGGCGTGAGCGTGTTCGACGACAGCGCCAACGACACGATCGGGAGATCCGTGTCGTTGAACTTCTTGATGATCGGCTCCTTCATCTCGGTCGGCAGATCCGCACGGATGCCGGAGATGGCATCGCGAATGTCCTGCGTCGCCTCTGAGAGCGGCTTCTCGAAAAGGAATTCGACCATCACGGTGGCGAATCCGTCCTCGGCCGTGCCGGTGACGGTTTTCACGCCGCTGATGGACGAGATGGCCTCCTCGACGGGATCGAGGATTTCCTTTTCCACACCGTCGGGCGACCCGCCGGGATACGGAATGCCGACGGTGACGATCGGCGGTGCGACGTCGGGAAACTCGTCGGTCTGGAGCTTACCTAACGCGATCAGTCCGAAGACGACGAGCGCCAGCATCGACACGACGGTGACGATGGGCCGCTTGATCGCAAAATCCGAGATGAACATATCGTACTCTCCGATGTCTATTCGCTATTGCTACCGGCCGTCATTCCGAGCGGCTTGTCATTCCGAGCGGAGCCGCGAAGCGGCGGAGTCGAGGAATCCTTGCTCTCCCGGTAGAGAGCCTCTACCGCGAGGCCGAGGATTCCTCCACTCGCTGCCGCTCGCTCGGAATGACAACCTCGGTCTCCGTCCGCCTTTCGCCCTCCGCCCTCCGCCCTCCGCTCAGCTTTTCGACGCCGGCGTATCCGACGGCGTGCTCACGCGAACCGGTGTGCCCGGCGAGATGCCGCGCGCCGCGCCCGTGAGCAGCGTGTCGCCCGGTGTCAGCCCGCTCTTGATCTCCACTCGCTCCGAGTCCTCGTCGCGCAGGCCGAGCTCGACTTCCACGCGCTCGACCTTGCCGCCCTTGAGCCGGATCACGAACGGCTTGACGCCCGTCACGTCCACTGCCCCCGTCGGCGCGACGAGCGCGTTCCGCCGCTCGCTCGCGACGCGCCCCTCGGCGAACAGGCCGCCGACGAGGTTGTTGCCGCTATTCGGAATCGATACCACCACGCGCACCTGACCAGTGCTCGGGTCAGCCGTCGGGTTGATGCGCGTGATCTTGCCCGTGAACGTGCGATCGGGATACCCGCTCACGCTGAACGAGACCGGCGAGTTGATCTTGACCGCGGAAAGCTGCGCCGCGGGCACCGACGCCTCGAGACGCATCGTGGTCGGATCGACGACGGTGAACATCTCGCCACCTGGTTGCACCACGTCGCCGGCTGAGACGTTCCGCTTCGCAACGATGCCGGCGAATGGCGCCCGCACGTGCGCGTCGGCGAGCTGCTTCTCCTGCAACGTTAGGCGGGCTTTCGCGTCGGCCAGCTGCGACTGCGCAGCGTCGTTCTGCGTGCGCGCGGCGTCCAGGTCGCGGTCGGCGATGGCGCCGGCGGTCGACAATCGCTGGTTGCGCTCGAGGTTCCTCGCCGACACGTCGGCCGCACTCTGCGCCGACGTCACCGCCGATCGCGCCGAGAGATACTGATCGCGAATCGTACGGTCATCGATGCGCGCGACGAGCGTGCCCGTCGCGACGCGCTCGCCTTCGTCGACGGCCGTCTGCAGCACCGTACCGCCGATCTGCGCGCGGACGGTCGCCTCCTGCGCCGCCTGCAGGTTGCCGGAGATGGCCGGCCCGCTGGCGAGATCGGCGAGCGCGACGACGACAATGTTTTCGGTCCCGACCGTCGTCGGGGCTGGCGCGGCTTCGGCCTTGGCGTCGCCGGCATCGCCGCTCTTGCAGCCAACGGACGACACCGTCAGCGCAAACGCGACGGCGAGCGAGGCGGCGCGAGCACCGCGGCGAGTGATATCTGCTTGCATTGGAGTCGTACTCCCTACTGTCCGGGTGCGGAAACGCTGGCGGACTGTCCCGCCCGCGGCTGTTGCTGTGGTTGCTGCCGTTGCTGCGTGCCACCGGCACCGCTCGCGCCGGCCGGCGTATTCGTGCTACCGCCGACGTTCGAGCCGCCAGTGGTCGGGCCGCCAGATCCAAGCGGGAGGTCCTTCAACAGCGTTAGGCGAAGGCGCGCGACCTGGAAGTCGCGCGCGGCCTGCGCCCGGTTGGCCCGCGCCTGCTGCAGCAGCACGCGCGACTCCGTGAGCTCGAGCTGCGTCGATAGCCCCTCACGGTAGCGAACCTCGGCAATGGTGTACGCGCGCGTCGCCTGCTGTGCCGTGCCCGAGCTTGCCGCCAGCGTTGCCGCGGCCTGCTCGAGCTGTGCGACGCTCTGCCGCGCGTCCAGCGCCGCGAACTCACGCGTCTGCTGGAGTCGCGCCCGCGCCTCGGTCACGTTCGCCCCCGCGACCTTGTTCTCGCCGCGAATGCGCCCACCAGTGAAGATCGGCATCGTGGCACCAAGCGTCACGGACCAGTTGTTCACCCACGAGCTCCAGGCGGGAATGGTCTGGCTCGGAAACGCGACGTGCGCGTATGACGACGACAACGACACGTTCGGCAGATACTCCGACCTGGTGATCCGGCGCTGCGCCCGCTCCACGTTCACGGCTTCGGTCAGCTGCCTAACGGTGGACCGCGCATCGGCGCTCGTGTCGGCCTGCTGCACGAGTGAATCCGTGAGCGCCACGACCATGGCCGCGGCATTGGCGGCGGTGTTCGTGTTCGCGGCGGAGGTGGCCAGACCAGGCGTGTCCATCTCGTCGTTGATCCCATCCGTGAGCGTGAGCGAATCGCCGTACGGCAAGTTCAGCAGCTGTTTGAGGCGCAGGTAGCTGAGCTCACGCGTCGTCTTCGCCTGCAGCGCGGCCGGCACCTGATTGTCTCGAGTGACGCGCGCCCGCAGCAGCTCGAATTCGGATTGGTTGCCGACCTGACGCGCGAGCGACGTCTGGCGGAGCGCCTCCTCGGTCTGCACGAGAGACGAGTCGGCGATCCCGACCAATCGATCGGCGAGCGCCGCGTCGTAATACGCCTGTGCCACGTCGAGGCGCAGTTGCGCACGCTGCGCGGCGACCTCGATGTCCGCCGAGCGACGACCGGCCGTCGCGGCCGCATTCTGTGCGGAGAGACGGCCACCGGTGAACAGGTTCAGCGAGCCGGTGAGCCCGAGCTGATATTGATTCTGCGAACCAAATCCGACTTTTGAGAAGTCGATGCCGCCGGTGGTCGAGCAGCGCGAAAACGTTTCCACTCCCGTGAGCCGGTCGGCCTCCGATGAGCCTTCCGGCGCGAGGTAGCGCGTGCACGGCTGGAAATACCTGGTGGTATCTGGCGGAGGAGCCCCAGGGACTTCAGGCCCCGGCGCAGTCACCGCTTGCTGCAACGCCGAGAACTGGCTCCTGAGCGTACGCGTGTACTGCGCCGATCCACTGATCTGGGGCAGATACTGGCTGCGCGCCTGCATCTGTTGGCCGTTGGCGCGCTCGACACCAGCGCGCGCGATCTGCAGACTCTCGCTCTCACGCTCGGCGAGGCGCATCGCGTCGTCGAGCGAGAGCGCGCGCGGAGTGCCGGCCGCTGGCCGCGCCGGCGTTGACTGCTGTGCTCGAAGCGTTCCGAGCGACGAAGCGAGGATCGGCGAAGCGAGCATCGCGGCCGCGGCAACAGCGGCGCGCAGGGATATGCGGAAAACCATGGACGTGTTCCGAACTGAAGAGTGAATCAGCGACGCGCCGACGTGCCGCGCGGTCGTTGTCTCGAGTGCGCCGCACGGGCGGGGCTGCGTCGTCGCGGAGCGTCGCATCCGACGGCACGGAGAAAAATCCTGGCGTACAATGCCGCGGCATCCGACTCCGGCTGTGGGTAGAGCGCGGGCATCATCTCGCGTCCCATGGCGTCGGCGAAGAGCGCGCTGATGAGCATCGTCGCGGCGGTATGCACTTCGCGCTCGGTGATGGAGCCGACGATGCGATCGAGCCGGCCCGCGTATTCGAGGAGCTCGTGGAACGCGGACTGCGTGCCTTCCGACATGCAGGGCGCCATCTCGGGATGCTCTTCGATTTCTCCCATCGCTTTGCGGATCATCGAGCGAGCGCCGCGGAGATGCGTCAGCTGCGCGTCGCACCACGCCGAGAGCTCACGTTCGGGATCGACGGGCTCGTCAGGCAGCCCGTGCGGATCCGTTCCACGAGGTGCGTGCTCACGGATCGCCTCGGCGATGAGGGCGGACTTGGAGCCGAAGAGGCGGAAGAGGGTCACTTCGTTGACCCCGGCCTCGTCGGCGATGCGGCGGGTGGTAGCGCCGCGGAAGCCGGACTCGCCGTAGATGCGTGCGGCGGCGGCGAGGAGTTTCTGTCTGCTGGCCATAAGGACCGGAAAATTTAGACGGGCACTTTCGTGAATGCAAGTGATTACTTGCACTCATAGAGGAAGGAGGAAGGAGGCCGCAGGAAGGAGGAGAAGCGACCTAAGGCCTCCTTCCTCCTTCCTTGCTTTCACGTCACATTCGACCCGGTCGTAGACGGAGTTGCAAAGCATGAACACTCTCGCCGATCGGATTCAGAGCGCGCTCAGCGATCGATACGTCATCGAGCGCGAGCTCGACCACGGTGGCATGGCGGTCGTCTTTCTCGCGCGCGATGTGCGGCACGAGCGGCCAGTCGCCATCAAGGTGTTCCGGTCGGACATCGGCGACGCCATGGGTGCGGAACGATTTCGTCGAGAGATCCGGCTGCTCGCGCGGCTGCAACACCCGCACATCCTTCCGCTGTACGACTCCGGCACCAGCGGCGAGACGAGCTTCTTCGTCAGCCCATTCGTCGACGGCGAGACACTCCGCGAGCGGCTACGTCGCGTCGGGCAATTGACGGTCGATGAGGCGGTGCGCATCGCGATCGAAGTCGCCGACGCGCTCGACTATGCGCATGCCCACGAGGTCGTGCATCGCGATATCAAGCCTGCGAACATCCTGCTGCGAGATGGGCACGCGGTCGTCGCGGATTTCGGGATCGCGCGGGCCATGCGCCGGACGGTCGGCGAGTGGACCACCGCCGCGGGCATGAGTGTCGGCAGTCCCGCGTACATGAGCCCCGAGCAGGCGAGCGGCGACGGCGAGATCGACGGACGTGCGGACATCTATAGTCTTGCCTGCGTGCTGTTCGAGATGCTCGCGGGACAACCACCGTTCACCGGGCGATCCGCGCACATGATCATCGTCGCCCGCCTCTCCGGCGTCGCCAGACCCGTCCGCGAACTGCGCCCCACAGTGCCTGTGTCGCTCGACGCCGCGATCGCCAAGGCACTCGAACGCTTTCCGGTCAATCGCTTCGCGACCGCCGGCGACTTCCGCGCCGAGCTGGCGATGTCCCTTCAGCCATCGATAGCAACGGGGCGCTGATCGACGGGTTCCGACGCGTCAGTGACGTCCGTCACGTTACGCGGGCGCGGCACTGCTCGCTGTCGCGGCCGGTCGACAGAGCCCAGTCGCCTGTAGTCCACAGCCAACACCGAGCGATCGGTGTGACACGCCTTGCATACGACTCAACCCGTTGATCGACATCGCGTTAGGTCCCGTGCCACCGCTGGCACCGGACCTGCCCTCCGTCACGGCGCAGACACGAACTCTCACACGCCAGACACACGCGAGACGGTGATCATGAGACGCTTCAACCGGCGGGGCTTCACCTTCATTGAACTGCTCATGGTCATGGTCGTCATGGGCGTGCTTGCAGGCATTGGCGTTCCGCGGATTCGGTCGATGAAAGAGCGCTCGTACCAGGCGACGCTTCGCAGCGACCTTGGCGCGCTCCGCACGGCGCAGGAGGCGTACTACGCCGAGAACCTGCGGTACGCGACGGATATCTCGCAGCTCGAGTTTCGGTTGTCGACGAATGTGTCCATCGACATCGAATCGACGGACCCGCTCAAGGGGTGGAGAGCGTCGGCGCGACATGTGTGGCTCGCGACGCCGTGCACGACGGCGGCTGGCCCGGATGCGCTGGGGGTCGAGGCCGGCGCGATCGTCTGCTCGAACATCGCGGCACCATCGTCGGGAGCGATGCAGGCTGGGAACTAGGGACTGGGGACTGGGGACTCGGGACTGGGAACTACCGGCTCTCTGAGAGAGTAGAGCAGGTGCAGGTGTTGGGATCGGAAATTCGCCTGAGGGGGCCTACTACGATCCATGCACGCCGCGGGGCGAAAGCTCCGCGGCGTGTATCGCATCCATACGCGGTGACCGAATACTCTGGTCA
>Ga0207691_10008118_pt1 | contig 10078 bp, 8 predicted proteins | sample KBSM13metaG_FD_184327 | JGI IMG/M metagenome (GOLD analysis project Ga0207691, IMG submission 184327) | Miscanthus rhizosphere microbial communities from Kellogg Biological Station, Michigan, USA - KBS M1-3 metaG (SPAdes) (version 2) | ecosystem: Host-associated > Plants > Roots > Rhizosphere >... | reverse complement strand
CAATTCGACCATCACGCCCTGCTTTTTCAGTTGAGCGACCTGCGCCCATACGACAGCGAACTGGCGTGACAGGCCTTGTGCGTCGTTGCCCGCTTGCAGCAGCTTCAGCAGTTTCTCGCAGTTATCGATTGCACCGCTGAGCTCGGCAAGCTTGTCACTTACCGTGCCCAAGCTGTTTTTAACGTAAGCAAGCGGGGTATTGATTTCATGCGCGACGCCGGCCACCATCTGTCCGAGCGATGACATCTTCTCCGATTGGATAAGCTGCGCTTCGGATTCCTTGAGATGCTGCAGCGCTTCGGACAACTCGCGCGTGCGCTCGACGACGCGACGCTCAAGGTCGACATTCGCTGCTTTCAACTTGCCGCCAAGATAACCAAGCAGTATGAGGAGCGCGCCCGCGTATGCAATCAGATAAACGCGATACCGCTCTTTGTCTTGCAGTGTGGCTTCGAGCTCGCGGCTGAACGAGAACGCAAGATTCTCCAGCCGCGGCCCGGACGTAAGAAAATCGAGACTTTTCATTGTCGCCTGCTCGTCCGCCTTGGTCTTGAGCAGACTTTGCACCGCCGTGTCGAGCTGGGCGGCGCTGTCGTGCAGCGCCTCGGGTACCGCATGCGCTTGCGCTACAGCCGCTTCGAGCGCCGAACGCTGAGCGTCCTGCGCGAGCCAGTAGTATTGAGGCGCAATGGCGGGCAGCGAAGTTAGCGCCTGCTCAAGCTGCGGAGGCCGCACTTTCAGGTCCGTTACTTGCGTTGCAAGCGCAGCGGTGATTCTTTGTATGTCACGCACAGCGCCTTGTGCGGCGGCGTTCTGAAGTTTGAATTTTTCAACGAGATCTGCTTTTTGCAGAATCGCGTTCGTCAGATCCGGCAGGCCGATGGTCAGCGATTCGCTCGGCGAATGGGCGAGCGCCGCACTTAGATTCTGCAGCGCTTTACGCGCCGCAGGCGTGCGATTGATCGGGGGCAGGTCAGTAGTCGCCAGTTCGGAACGAGCCCGCAGGACATCGATGTCCCAGCGGCTATCGATATCTTTTAACTCGCGCAGATAGCCGAGAATTTCATTTTGTTCGCGTAAGTCGATGGCCTGTGTCTTGTTGTATAGGAAGTGCAGCGCGGCCACCATGCCCGCTGCGGCAATTACCAGTGCAATGTTTTGCATTGCCACGGACTTAGCCATTCATGAGCCCCTCCTCACCGAGATACGCCCGACGCACCTGCGGGTTCGCAAGCAGCGCCCGCGCCCGATCATGGAGAATGATTTCGCCGCTTTCCATGACATAGCCGCGGTCACAGAGCTCGAGCGCCAGCTTGGCGTTCTGTTCAACCAGGAAAGTCGTTACCCCGGTTGCCGCAATCGCCCGTATCGTGTCGAAGATCTTCTGCACCATGAGCGGTGCGAGTCCCATGCTGGGCTCGTCGAGCAGCAGCAGTTTTGGACGGCTCATGATCGCGCGGCCGATCGCGAGCATCTGTTGCTCGCCGCCGGACAGCGTACCGGCAGTCTGTTGCCGCCGTTCGGCAAGCCGCGGAAATAGCTCATAGACATGATCACGATCGACAGCTATCCCCTCCCTATCGCGGCGGCTGTATGCGCCCATATCGATGTTTTCCGCGATGGTGAGTCGTGGAAAAACACCACGCCCCTCCGGCACCAGCGCAATACCAAGCGCGACCAGCCGGTATGACGGCATGCCTATGATATCAGTGCCATTGTAACGGACGCGACCGGCAACAGGGGCGATGACGCCCGCAAGCGCCTTGAGTGTTGTAGTCTTGCCCGCGCCATTCGCGCCGATGAGTGCGACCATTTCTCCGGCTTCGACGTGAAAGTCGATGCCTCGCACGGCGGTGATTGCGCCGTAAGCAACCTTGAGTCCACTGACCTCAAGCAAGGGCGCCGCCGAGATACGCTTCGATGACAGCAGAGTTTCTCTGTACGTCGGCAGGAATGCCTTCGGCGATTTTTTTTCCGTAATCGAGCACCGCAACGCGGTCGCACAATCCCATCACCAGTTTGACGTCGTGCTCGATGAGCAGAATCGTTGTACCGTCGGCACGAATGCGTGCGAGAAGTGCGCGCAATGTCGCCGTCTCCGTCGCGTTCATGCCGGCTGCCGGCTCGTCGAGCGCCAGGAGCTTCGGTTCGGTCGCAAGTGCACGTGCGATCTCGAGCCGCCGTTGGTCACCATAAGGCAGGCTTCGCGCGAGACTGTGCTCGTGCGCGGTGATGCCGACATAGTCGAGCAGGTGGCGGGCGCGCTCGTGGACGGATCGCTCTTCCATGCGCGTGCTGCGTGTCCGCAATACGGCGCCGATGACGCCGGCGCGCGATCGCAAATGGCAGCCCACCATTACGTTTTCGAGCGCCGTCATGTTGGCGAAGAGGCGAATATTCTGGAAAGTGCGCGCGATACCTGCCGCAGCGACAGCATGCGGTGCCGCAACGTCGAGCTCGCGACCATCGAGCATGAATCGCCCGGCGCTCGCCTCGTAGAAGCCGGTCAACACATTGAAGAATGTCGTTTTGCCGGCGCCGTTCGGCCCTATCAGGCCGTAGATCTCGTTGCCATTGATCGAGAGCGATATATCGGTTAGCGCATCCAGCCCGCCGAAACGCTTGCTGACGCCAACAGCTTCGAGCAGTGCGGTCATGTCGTTGCTTCCGGCGCGGCCGGCGATTCGCCGCCTTTGAGTTCCCGCTTGCGTATTTTCGAGGGCCACAGCCCGGCCGGCCGGAACAGCATCATCAAGACCAGCGCAAGACCGAAGAGCAGCATACGCAAATCCGACGGATCGATAAAGACGCGCCCGAGCCACTGCTGCTGCAATGGGCCGACATAGCGCAATGCCTCGGGCAGCGCAGTTAACAACACGGCCCCCAACACAATGCCGGGCACATGACCCATGCCACCCAGCACGACCATGCAGAGAATCATGATTGAGTCGAGCAGCGTAAAGCTCTCAGGGCTGATGAATCCCTGAAACGCGGCAAACAGACCACCGGACACGCCGCCGAACGTCGCGCCCATTGCGAACGCAAGCAGCTTGACGTTGCGCGTGTTGATGCCCATCGCCTTCGCGGCGATTTCATCCTCGCGGATTGCGATCCAGGCGCGTCCGATGCGCGAGTCTTCCAGCCGCACTGAGACGAGGATGATGAGCAGTGCGCAAACGAGGAACACGAAGTAGTAGCTGTGCACCGCTGCGATCGTCATCGGGCCGAGGGTGTAGGTCTTGCTGAGTGTAAAACTGCCGACCTGCAGCGGATCGACCAGCGTGATGCCCTGTGGACCGTTCGTAAGATTGAAGGGACGATTGAGATTATTGAGAAAGATGCGCACGATTTCGCCGAAGCCCAACGTGACGATGGCCAGATAGTCGCCGCGCAGCTTGAGGGTCGGCGCGCCCAGCAATACGCCGAAGATTGCAGCAACGAACGCGCACAGCGGCAGCACCAGGAAAAAAGAAAGATGAATGCCAAGCTGCGGAGAACCGAGTAGCGCGTAGCAATAGGCGCCCACCGCAAAAAATGCCACATAGCCGAGATCGAGCAGGCCGGCGTAGCCAACGACGATGTTGAGTCCGAGCGCAAGCATCGTGAACAGCAGCGCGACATCCATGATGCGCACCCAGCTGCGACCAAGCGCCGCATCAACGGCAAACGGCACTGCGATGAGGACGAGGCCTATCAGCGCATAGCCGGCCCACAGCGCAGCGCGGCTTGACCTCTGTGCCGAAGGGTACTGAGCGCTCATGTCGTGCGCACGCTCATGCGCGCTCGCTTGCCGGTTCGCCGATCAGGCCGGACGGCCTGAACACGAGGACGACAACGAGAACCAGAAACGCAAACACATCGCGGTAATTGCTGCCCAGAATGCCGCCGGTCAGGTCGCCGATGTAACCGGAGGCCAGGCTTTCGATGAGGCCAAGCAGTACGCCGCCCAGCATCGCGCCGTTTACTTTGCCGATACCGCCCAGCACCGCGGCAGTAAATGCCTTCAGGCCCAGGATAAAACCCATGTAGTAATGACCGAGCCCGTAATATAGAACCACCATCACGCCGGCAATCGCGCCCAAGCCGGAGCCGATCAGAAATGTGATTGAGATGATGCGGTTCACGTCGATACCCATGAGGCCGGCAACATCGGGGTTTTGCTCTGTCGCGCGCATCGCCTTCCCGACGCGGGTATTCTTGATGAACCAGAGCAGCGCTGCCATGACTGCGCAAGCCAGCACAAAAATAAAAAGCTGCAGGTCGGTAAAACTCGCACCGCCAATTGTGAATTGAGTCGTCCTGACGATCGCCGGCAGGGAAATGTATTGCTTGCTCCAAACCAGCGCGGCAGTGTACTGGATGAGTATGGATACGCCGATCGCGGTAATGAGTGGCGCGAGCCGCGGTGCCCGGCGCAACGGCCGGTAGGCTACGCGTTCAATCGTGAACCCGAGCACCATGCATACGAGCATCGCCGCCACGGTTGCGCCAGTGAGTATCACTGCGACCGGCACGCTCCCGCCGAACAGAGTGTGAATGACAGTCAGTGCAACGAGCGCGCCGACCATCACGATATCGCCATGCGCAAAGTTGATGAGGCCGAGTATCCCGTAGACCATCGTATAGCCGAGTGCAACGAGCGCATAGATGCTGCCCAGGACAAGGCCGTTGATGATCTGTTGCAGGAAGATATCCATTCAGTGCTTGCTTAAGCTTGTCCCACAACAAAACGGCACCCGCAGGTGCCGTTCAGGCGCTCTTTGTAACGTCAGCGTCAGCCGGCGATCATTTCTTCATCGGCTCACCGGCCTTAGCGGGTTCCGCTGCCGGCGCAGCGGCCGCTGTCGCGGATTGCGCTTGTGCGCCGCCCGGTGTGACCACTTCCATCGTATCCCATTTGCCGCCCTTCACAACGTAGATCGTGATCGGGCCATTCTTGAGGTCGCCCTTGTCATCGAAGGCGATCGGGCCGATCACGCCGTTATAGTTGGTCTTCGAAATCTCCGGCAGGAACTTCGCAGGGTCCGTTGAGTTTGCGCGTTTCATCGCATCGACGAACACATACACTGCGTCGTAACCCATAGGCGCAAACAACTCGACGTCCGCATTGTATTTGGCCTTGAATTTCTCGAGGAACTTGGCGCCGCCCGGCATCTGATCCTTGGGCAGCCCGGGCATCGACGCCATCGCGCCTTCAGCAGCGCCGTCACCGGCGAGCTTCACGAAGTTCGGCGTTTGCATGCCGTCACCACCCATGAACTTTGCTTTGATGCCGAGCTCACTCATCTGTTTCACCATCGGACCGGCTTGCGGGTCGATGCCGCCGAAGAACACGAGATCCGGCTTGTTGCCCTTGATCTTGGTAAGAATCGCCTTGAAGTCGGTGTCTTTGTCTGTCGTGTGTTCGCGTGCAACGACTTTAGCGCCGCCCGCTTTGACGGTCGCTTCAAACGTATCCGCGAGACCCTGTCCGTATGCAGTGCTGTCATCGATCACTGCGACATTTTTTGCACTCAGCTTTTCGAGCGCAAACTTGCCGTCAACCGGACCTTGCTGATCATCATTGGCGACGACGCGGAACGTCGTCTTGAATCCTTGCTGGGTGTACTTGGGATTCGTTGACGATGGCGATATTTGCGGGACGCCTGCGTCAGAGTAAACCTTTGAAGCGGGAATCGAGGCGCCTGAATTGAAATGGCCGACCACGGCCGCTACTTTCTGATCGACCAGTTTCTGCGCAACGGTCGCGGCTTTCGTCGGGTTCGCCTCGTCGTCTTCAGGCACCAGTTCGAGCCTGACCGGTTTACCGCCGATCGTTAAACCGGCAGCATTGATATCGTCAACGGCCAGTTGGGCGCCATTCTTGATGTCAATGCCGATGTGCGCCTGCGGGCCCGTGAGCGGCGATGCGAGACCAATCTTGACGGTTGCTGCTGCCGCTGCCGGCGCTTCTGCTTTAGCCGCGGGCTTCGGTGCTTCTTCCTTCTTGCAGCCTTGCATAACCAGGGCAGCACTCAGTACCACGCCGGTCGTTAACATTTGAATGCGGTTCATGGCACATCTCCCATTGCATAAATTGTTGTTAAATGGTCGCAATCGATTATCCGTAGGCGCTTGGCCAATGTCAATTTCACCGCGACGTGAACGCACTCAATCGCAAGCCGCAACAACAAAAAGGGCGCAGCCTGCGGCTGCGCCCCTTCATTGAAGTCGACTTCCTATTTCACTTTAGCGATCATCAGATCAACCACCGACTTAACCTCCGCATCGGAAAGATTGGCAAATCCGCCCTTCGCTACCATTGCCGTGCCCGGCTTCCCCTTCAGCGCACTCGTATAGAGCGCGTCCTCACCTTGTTTCATGCGGGGCGCCCAGGCGGCTTTATCACCCAACTTCGGCGCGTTCGCGACGCCGGCGTCATGACACGCGGCGCAAGAGCTCTTGTAAGTTTCCTCGGCAGTGGCAGCAAACGTGCTGCTCGCAACGATCAAGCCCACGCTGCTGAGCACACCGATCCAAAACGATTTCATGTTGTCTCCTTGAGATGAACGGACGCAAAAGCCGGCGGATGATAGCAAATATAGCTCCGCTCATCCAATCGCGACCGGGCTCGCAAGCACATCGAGCAGAACGCGCAGATCGGTAATCGGCGGCAAACATGTAACGCCGTGACAGACCCATGCGTTGACCTCTGTAGTCGCAGGCTTCTGTAGTGTGGCAGGCAATTGCGTGACAGCGGCCGGAATCGCAAGCATCAAGAGGTGCGGGAAATAGCGCTTATTGACTTCGCGCTGCCAGGTTTCAACAGCGCCCATGTCGCCGCGCAAAACGACAATCGTCGGCGAAACCAGGAGCTCTTCGAGCGCAGTGCAGAGGCTTGCATGCGCACTCGGCTGACTCTCGAGAGCAGGCCGAAAAGCATTGACCGCGCGTTGGGCGGCGTCGATGTAGCGCGATTGCCCAATCAGATGGCCGAGCCGGTTCAATGCCAGCGCGGCGACACCGTTGCCGGAGGGCGTCGCATTGTCGTAGCCCGTCTTCACGCGATGGATCAGGCGTTCATGATCATGGCTCACGAAGAAGAAGCCGCCTTGGGCGCGATCCTCGAATTGATCGAGCAGCACGTCCGCGATTGCACGCGCCCAGTCGAGGTCGGCGACCCGGAAATCGTGCTGCATCAATTCGAGCAGCGCATCGAGCATATACGCGTAGTCGTCCAGGTACGCGTTCAAGTGCGCGCGGCCATCCTTGTACGTCGCGAGCAGGCGCCCTCGCTGGGCTGTCGCATCGCCGTCGACGCGCCATAACGTGGCGCGAATGAACTCCATGGCGCGGCGCGCTGACGCCAGCCACTCCGGCCTATTGAACACGCGCGCCGAGCGTGCCATGCCTTTCGCCATCAGCGCGTTCCAGCTCACCAGAATTTTTTCGTCGCGTCCGGGGTGGACGCGCTGCATGCGGGTCTCAAAAAGTTTGGCGCGCGCCGAGTCGAGCAGTTCCTGCGAGCGTTGCAAAGTCAGGCCAAGTCTTCGCGCGACGACGGCAAGCGGCTTGACGACACGCAAGTGCCAGTGCGTAGCTTCAAAGTTTGGCGGCGCATCCAGGCCGTAGTGCGGCTCGACCACCGCATATTCGTCCGCGCTTAATACAGATTTCACTTCGGCCGGCGTCCAGACGTAGAACTTGCCTTCTACGTGCTCCGAGTCGGCGTCGAGCGAGGAGTAATAGCCGCCTTCGTCAGGCGCTTGCATCTCGCGCATGACCCATTGCGCCGTATCGGCAGCGGTTCGCGCATACAAAGGTTGCGGATCAGTCAGCCACAGATCGCTGTAAAGACGCAGCAGCGGTCCGTTGTCGTACAGCATCTTCTCGAAGTGTGGAATCGTCCAGTGCTCGTCGGTGCTATAGCGGCAAAACCCGCCGCCGAGTTGATCGTAGATGCCGCCTTCGGCCATCTTGCTGAACGTCAGCCGCACCATGCGCATCGCCTGATCGTCTTTAAGCGCTGCCCCGCGCTGCAGACAGAATTCGAACTCCGCCGGATGCGGAAACTTGGGCGCTCTGCCGATGCCGCCGTCTTTCTCGTCAAAAATCCTTTTTAATTCGCGCAGCGCCTGTTCGAGCCGAACGGCAGTTAATTCACGGCGAACGGGTGACGACGGTTCCTTGTGCGCGAGTGCCGTACGCAGAGCTTCGTTTTGCTGATCGATCTCGCTGCGCTTGCTGTGATACGCGTCGGCGATCTGCGGCAGGATATCAACGAATCCCGGCATGCCCTGTCGCGCTGTCTTGGGAAAGTATGTACCGCCGAAAAACGGTGTCTGGTCGGGCATCAAGAACATGGTGAGCGGCCAGCCGCCGCTGCGCTGACTTAATAGCGCATGCGCGCTCTGATAGATCTGGTCCAGGTCCGGTCGCTCTTCGCGATCAACTTTAATATTGATGAACAGTTTGTTCATCAATGCAGCGACTTCCTGATCCTCGAATGACTCCTGTGCCATAACATGACACCAGTGGCACGCCGAGTACCCGATCGACAGGAGTATCGGTTTGTCCTGATCGCGCGCAGCACTTAACGCCTCAGCGCCCCAGGGATACCAATCGACGGGATTCCCCGCATGCTGCTGCAGATACGGGCTGGTTTCCTGCGCGAGTCGATTCGGCATGTGAGCAACAAGGTTGAGCGCGGAAACTGCGGTGATCTGCGCGTCAGGACTGGAGCGACGGGCGCAGATACTCCATGCGGTCGATCGACCGCACGCTGATTTCGCGCACTGCCTTCGCGCGCCAGATCTGAAGCGTGATCTCGTTTCCCGCCACGCCGCTCGCCCACAGTGCCTGATAGAACTCGGATTGATTCGCAACTGCCTGCGAGCCAATGGCGAGGATGACGTCGCCCCGTTTCACGCCGCCGCGTTCCGCAGGAGAATCATTGAGCACTTGCGTGACCACGACATGCTGTCGCATCTCTTCACTGTAGATGCCGAGCCAGGGCCGGCCGGCGCCGCGCCGCCTGCCGTGAGTCCTGAGGTCATCCAGGATCGGTGCCAGCAGGTCTGTCGGCACGAACATGTTGCCGGGGAATGCAGCGCCTGCATTAAGCGCGTCGCCGACCCATAGGGAACCGATGCCGAGCAAACGTCCATCGAGATCGAGAAGCGCCGCACCGCTGTGGTTATCGCGCGCAGGCGAAGTGAATATCGCATCGTCGATCGCATACTCCCACCAGCCGGTGAACGGTCGCCGCCTGATGATGCTCGCGTTCGACCAGCCCCGCGCTCCGGCATGCGCAGCAATCATCGCAGTATTCAACTCACGCGCTTCACTGCTTTTGCCGAACTCGAGCGGCGGATGATCGAGCGATTGATTGGCGCGCACAAGGCCAAAGCCTGTAGCGTGGTCAAACCCTGCAACGGTACCAGGCAATACGCGTCCGTCGGCCGTGACGATCAGGATCGATTGCGCTTCGAGCAGCAGGTAGCCGATCGTCAGGATATGTCCGCTGTGATCGATGAGGACGCCGGTGCCCTCGCGTTCCGTACCAAGCGTGTCAGCGGTGCGAGCCGTCGCCGGCACGCGAATCCCGAGCTTGACGATGGCGCCGGCAAGATCCTCCGGTGTGAATCTGCCGGGCGAGTGCAAATTGGCCGCGCCCCATGCGGACCATGCGGCGGTGACAAGTGAAGGCGGCATGCAGCTAGTCCGTAACCGCGCCTTTGCTTGCGGTTGACACGAGTCTCACGTACTTGGCCAATAGGCCGCGTGTGTAACGCGGCTTGGGTTGCCGCCATTTCTTCTTGCGTTCGGCGAGCTCCCGGGTGGTGACGTTGAGCTGCAGCAGCCGACGGTGCGCGTCAATCGTGATCGAATCGCCTTCTTTAACGAGCGCGATCGGTCCCCCTTCGAAGGCTTCCGGCGCCACATGGCCCACCACCATGCCCCAGGTGCCGCCGGAAAAGCGGCCGTCCGTAATGAGGCCGACCGATTCTCCGAGGCCTTGCCCGATGAGTGCGGAGGTGGGTGCGAGCATCTCCTGCATGCCCGGACCTCCCTTCGGACCTTCATAGCGAATCACCAC
>Ga0207691_10008115_pt1 | contig 10079 bp, 4 predicted proteins | sample KBSM13metaG_FD_184327 | JGI IMG/M metagenome (GOLD analysis project Ga0207691, IMG submission 184327) | Miscanthus rhizosphere microbial communities from Kellogg Biological Station, Michigan, USA - KBS M1-3 metaG (SPAdes) (version 2) | ecosystem: Host-associated > Plants > Roots > Rhizosphere >... | reverse complement strand
CGAATCGGTCCACCTGTGCTCGGCGCAAAAGGCAGCGCGCACCGGCCTGCCGTTGCAGGTGCCCGGCCACTGAGCGTGGCGACGGCATCGCCCGTCGGGCGATGCCGTCTGCGCTGCGGATAGTCGGACGTTACGATGCCCCATGCCTGAGGATCGCGCGTCGCCACGCCTGGACGGATTGCTGCGCGATGCCGGATCCGGCACCGGATCGTTCGCATCCACCCTGAAGCGATAGGCCGTCCCCGCGGCGACGTCGTCCACAGTCGAACGATGCCAGCCATCGGCGTGACGGTGCATCACGATGTTGCGCTCATGGCCGCGTCCGAGCACGAGCTCGACACGCTCGCACGCGGGCGCCCACAAGCGGAATTGCGCCGTGCCTCCGGCGACTTCGGCGCCGAAGGGCATCGAATGAAGACGCTTCATTCGTCCCGCGTGGAGACTTCGCGCAGTATCGCGAGCGAGCGGCCCTGCAACGGGTACTTGTCCTGCGGCGCGGAGACTTCGTGCGGCGGGCTGCCGTCGGGAAAGCTCGTGTCCACGTCCGTGCGCCAGCCCCACCCCTCGGGAAGCGGCGGCAGCGTGAACTCGACCGTGTCGTGGTGCGCATTGAAGAGCACGAGGAAGCTGTCGTCGTGCAGCGGGCGTCCGCGCCAGTCGTTCTCCGGCAGGTGTTCGCCATAGAGCCACATGCCGAGCGAGCGCGCGAATTCCTTTCCCCATTCCTCCGGGGTCATCTCGTGTCCGTCGGGCTTGAGCCACGCCACGTCCTTGCGCCCGGATTCGCCCACCGGGACGCCGAGGAAGAAATCCCGGCGGCGGAAGATCGGGTGCTCCTGGCGCATGCGGATCATCTTCTTCGTGAAGTTGAGCAGCGCCCAGCGCGCGTCGTCCCAGTACCAGTCGTGCCAGTTGATGTCGTTGTCCTGGCAGTAGGCGTTGTTGTTGCCCTTCTGCGTGCGGCCGACCTCGTCGCCGGCGGTGATCATCGGCACGCCCTGGGAGACCAGCAGTGTCGCGAGGAAGTTGCGCTTCTGGCGCTCCCTGAGCTTGTTGATCTCCGGATCGTCGGAGGGCCCCTCCGCGCCGCAGTTCCACGAGACGTTGTTGTCGTTGCCGTCGCGGTTTTCCTCGCCGTTCGCCTCGTTGTGCTTCTCGTTGTACGAGACGAGGTCGTTCAGCGTGAAGCCGTCGTGCGCGGTGATGAAGTTCACGCTCGCGATCGGCCCGCGGTCGTTGGTGCCGAAGAGATCGTGCGACCCGGTGAGGCGGCTCGCGAAATCGCCGATGAGGCCGCCGTCGCCCTTCCAGTAGGCGCGCATGGTGTCGCGGTACTGGTCGTTCCATTCCAGCCACCCCGGGGGGAACCCGCCCACCTGGTAGCCGGTGTCGCCCAGGTCCCACGGCTCAGCGATGAGCAGCCGCGGCGCGAGCACCGGATCCTGCTGCAGCACCGCGAAGAACGGCGACATCGGGTCGAACGACGGGCTGTCGCGCGCGAGCGTGGAGGCGAGGTCGAAGCGGAAGCCGTCGACGTGCATCTCGGTCACCCAGTAGCGCAGCGAATCGACCACGAGCTGCAGCACGCGGGGGTTGCGCATGTCCAGCGAGTTGCCGCAGCCGGTGAAGTCCGCCGTGAAACGCTTGTCCTCGCCCAGGCGGTAGTACGCGCAGTTGTCGATGCCGCGCAGCGATAGCGTCGGTCCCTTCTCGTTGCCCTCGCCGGTGTGGTTGTAGACCACGTCCATGATCACCTCGAGGCCGGCGGCGTGCAGCGTCTTCACCATGGCCTTGAAGTCGTTCACCGCGTTGCCGGCGCCGAAGCGCGCGTCGGGCGCGAAGAAGCCCAGGGTGTTGTAGCCCCAGTAGTTCACCAGGTTGCGGGTGACGAGCGGGCGGTCGTCGACGAACGACTGGACCGGCAGCAGCTCGATCGTGGTGACGCCCAGGCTCTTCAGGTGGTCGATCACCTGGGGCGTCGTGAGCCCCCCGAACTTCCCCTGCAGGTGGGAAGGCACGTCCGGATGGCGCTTCGTGTAGCCGCCCACGTGCATCTCGTAGATCACGCGCTCGTTGAAGTTGACGTTCGGGTGCCGGTCGCCTCCCCAGTTGAAAGTGTCGTCGATCACCTGGCAGCGCGGCATGTGGGAGGCGCTGTCGCGCTTGTCGAGCGAGAGGTCCTCCTTCTTGTGCCCGATGGTGTAGCCGAAGTTCGCGTCGGCCCACTTGATGTTGCCCACGATGCTGCGCGCGTACGGATCGAGCAGCAGCTTGTGGGGATTGAAGCGATGGCCTTCCTCCGGCTTGTAGGGGCCGTAGACCCGATAGCCGTAGAGCTGGCCGGGCCGCATGTGCGGAAGGTAGCCGTGCCAGACGAAGTCGGTTCGCTCGCGCAACGGGATTCGCTGCAGCTCGCGCTTGCCGCTCTCGTCGAACAGGCACAGCTCCACCTTGTCGGCGTGGCGGGAATAAATGGCGAAATTCACGCCTTGCCCGTCCCAGGTGGCGCCGAGCGGATACGGCGATCCGGTCCAGACCTCCATCGGGGCGTGCAGCGTCTCGGGTTTGTTCATGTTGTGAGCTCCAGGAGTCCGCGCAACGGGATGGCGATCCAATCCGGGCGATTGGCCGCCTCGTACCGCAGTTCGTACAACGCTTTTTCGATGAGGAAGAGGTCCAGCAGCGAGCCCAGCGACGTGCCGTCGGCGGGCACCGATGCCACGCCCTGCGCCGCCTTCACGTAGCCCTCGAGGAAGTGGTGCCGCGCATCGCGCTCCCACCTGGCGAGACCGGCGTGCGCGGCATCCGCGTTCGGCGCGCCCGCTTCGCGCCGCAGCGTGGCCGAGTGCGCCGCATAGCTGAACGAGCGCACCATGCCGGCCACGTCACGCAGCACGCAGCCCTTGGCGCGGCGCTCGGCGAGCGAGCGGCCGGGCTCGCCCTCGAAGTCCACGATGATGAAATCATCCTGCGCGACGAGGATCTGGCCCAGGTGCAGGTCGCCGTGATAGCGCGTCTTGGCGAGCGAGTGCAGGTCGGCGTGCGTCGCGCGCACCCGTTTGACGAGCGGCTCGCGTGCGGCGAAGAGCTGCTGCAGCTGGGCGCGGGCCTCCTCGGGAAGGCGCGGCATGGCCGTGTCGATCGCGTCGAAGGTCTCGCCGATCTCGCGCTCGACGCCTGCCTTCCACGCCTCCAGGTCGGCTCGTGTCACCGGCTCCGGATCGAAGGCCGCGTCGCCGGAGGGTTTCGCCAGCGCGCGATGCAGCTCCGCCACACGCCGGCCGAGGAGCGCCATGCGTCCGAGGTGGAAGCCCGCCGCGATGGATTCGGCCGCGGACGAGGTCTCTCCCGGCGCCGTCGCGGCCGGCATGGAGAGCATGCGCGTGAGATGCTGGCAGGTGAGCGACCAGAGGTCGCCCTGGTTCTCGACGAAGCGCTGCAGCACCGCGAGCGTCACCGGCTCCGCGCCTTCCTCCACGTACTCGGCGGCACCCAGGATGGGAGCGATGTTCGGGTACGGCGAGACCTGCGTGAGGAAACGCCCCATCTCCAGCTCGGGGTTCACGCCTTCGCGCATGCGGCGGAAGCCCTTCAGGAAGAGGCGGCTGCCGAAGAAGACCGCCGTGTTGCTCTGCTCGAGCGCGGGCACGCGCACGTCGTCCGCGATGGCTTCGGCGTGCTGCGCGAATTGGGCCGTCGAGGTGAAGCGAAGCTTGCCCCGGGCGAGCGGGAATTCCAGGTTGCTTCCCATCGCGCGCGCCATGTCGCGCGGAAACTCCGGATTGGCGAAGGCGGCGTAGAAGAGGCCCACGCGGTCCTTGTGGCGCACCTTGGCCACCGCGTGCGTCGCATATTTCTCGGCGGGATCGAAGCTGCGCGTCTCCCAGTCGAGCGCCAGCGGCAGGAAGTAGCGCTGGCACTTGCCGTTGGCGAGGAGCGTGTCCACGAAGGAGATGCTCCACGTCGCCGACGGCGTCTTCCACGGCGTGAACACCGAGACGCGCACGTCCTCGATCTTCTCGTTCTTCGCCGCGAACCAGCGGCGCGCCTTCAGGTACGGCAGCAGCACCTCGTCGCGCACGCGCTCGTGGGTCGCATGGACGAACACCTCGCCCAGCTCCGGCGCGCGGTCGGTGCGCTCCATCGCATGCTGCCAGCCGGGCGCGAGCACGAGCACCGGGAGGCGCCGCTGCAGCAGGCGCTCCTCGTGCCATCCCGGCGGCTTCGCGTCCTTCGCGAGGCGGAACGCCATGCAGCCGTGGCCGGGGAGCGTCACGAAGTACGGCAGCTTCCCGACCGGCGGGAAAGGCTCCTGCCCGATGAGCTCCACCGGCACGCTCTTCTCGAACCGCGAGAGGTCCAGCTCGACGGCCTGCGGCACGCGCGAGAGGTTGGCGACGCACAGGATCGCCTCGCTCTCGTATTCGCGCAGGTACGCGAGCACGCGGCGGTTGCCGGGCTCGAGGAAGGTGAGCGTGCCGCGGCCGAACGCCTTGTAGCGGTTGCGCGTGGCGATGAGGCGCCGCGTCCAGTTGAGGAGCGACCACGGGCTCCTTTGCTGCGCCTCCACGTTCACCGCCTCGTAGCCGTACACCGGATCCATGATCGGCGGCAGGTACAGGCGTTGCGGGTCGGCCTTCGAGAAGCCGGCGTTGCGATCCGGGCTCCACTGCATCGGCGTGCGCACGCCGTTGCGGTCGCCGAGGTAGATGTTGTCGCCCATGCCGATCTCGTCGCCGTAGTAGAGGATCGGCGCGCCGGGCATCGTCATCAGCAGGAACGTGAGCAGCTCGATCTTCTGCCGGCTGTTCTCCATGAGGGGCGCCAGTCGGCGGCGGATGCCCACGTTCACCCGCATGCGCGGATCGCCCGCGAAGATGCGGTACATGTAGTCGCGCTCGCGGTCCGTGACCATCTCGAGCGTGAGCTCGTCGTGGTTGCGCAGGAAGATCGCCCACTGGCAGTTGGCCGGGATGGGCGGCGTCTGCGACATGATCTCGACCAGGGGGTAGCGGTCCTCCATCGCGATCGACATGTACAGGCGCGGCATCATCGGGAAGTGGTACGCCATGTGGCATTCGTCGCCGTCGCCGAAATACTGGCGCACGTCCTCGGGCCACATGTTCGCCTCGGCCAGCAGCAGCTTGTTGCGGTACTTGGCGTCCAGGTGCGCGCGGACCTGCTTCACGACCGCGTGCGTCTCGGGATTGTTCTCGTTCGTCGTGCCCTCGCGCTCGACGAGGTATGGGATCGCGTCCAGGCGGAAGCCGTCCACGCCCATGTCGAGCCAGAAATCCATGGCGCGCAGCACCGCGCGCACCACGTGCGGGTTGTCGTAGTTGAGGTCGGGCTGGTGGCTGAAGAAGCGGTGCCAGTAGTGCTGCTGCGCGACCGGGTCCCACGACCAGTTGGAGCTTTCCGTGTCGGTGAAGATGATGCGCGTGCCCGCGTACTTGTTCGGGTCGTCGCTCCACACGTAGTAGTCGCGCTTGGCCGAGCCCTTCGGCGCCTGGCGCGCCGCCTGGAACCAGGGATGCTGGTCCGAGGTGTGGTTCATGATGAGCTCGGTGATGACGCGCAGCCCCCGCTCGTGCGCCTCCTGCACGAAGCGCTTCACGTCCTCGCGCGTGCCGTAGGGCGGATGCACGCCCTCGTAGTCCGAGATGTCGTAGCCGTCGTCGCGCAGCGGACTGGGGTAGAACGGCATCACCCAGATGGTGTTCACGCCCAGGTCGCGGATGTAGTCGAGCTTCTCGGTCATGCCGGCGAAGTCGCCGATGCCGTCGCCGTTGGAGTCGTAGAACGCCTTCACGTGCAGCTGGTAGATGACCGCGTCCATGTACCACAGCGGGTCGTCCACCAGCGCCGGTTGTACCGAGGTGGCCGCGGTGCGCGTGTCCATCAGCCCACCTTGATCGAGAAGACGTGCGCCGGCGTCTTGTTCGGGTCGAGCATCACGAAGTTGCGCGGGCCGCGCCACGGATACGACTCGCCGTTCAGCTCGTCCACGACGGTGAAGGCCGCGTGCTCGTTCAGGCCCAGCGCTTCCATGTCGAGCGTGACCCACCCGGCCTGCGCCTGCTTGGGGTCCAGGTTCACCGCGACCAGGATCCGATCGTCGCCCGCGCGCTTCGAATAGCACATGAGCTGCGGGTTATCGACCGGATGGAAGACGAGGCTCCAGTCCGACTGCATCGCCGCGTGGGCATTGCGGATCGCGTTCACCTTCGTGATGAAGGGCGCCAGGCTGTCGGCGCGCTTGCGGTCCCAGTGCTTCACCTCGTACTTCTCGGAGTCGAGGTATTCCTCGCTCGTGCCGGGATCGCGCGGGCGGTTCTCGGCGAGCTCGTATGCCGGGCCGTAGATGCCGTAGTTGGCGGCGAGCGTCGCGGCGAGCAGCAGGCGCAGCCGGAACATCGCGGGCGGGGCGTTCTGCAGGTGGTACGGCAGGATGTCGGGCGTGTTGGGCCAGCAGTTCGGGCGGAAGTACTCGCGTGATTCGTCCTGCGAGAGCTCGGTGAAGTACTCGGTGAGCTCCTCGCGCGTGACGCGCCACGTGAAATACGTGTACGACTGCGAGAAACCCAGCTTCGCCAGGCGGTGCATCACGCGCGGGCGCGTGAAAGCCTCGGAGAGGAAGATCGCGCGCGGATGCTCGCGGCGGATCTCCGCGATCATCCATTCCCAGAAGGCGAAGGGCTTGGTGTGGGGATTGTCGACGCGGAAGATCTCCACCCCCTCGCGCGCCCAGAACGCCACGACGTCGTGCAGCTCCTGCCACAGCGCTTGCCAGTCCGCCGTGTCGAAATCGATCGGGTAGATGTCCTCGTATTTCTTCGGCGGGTTCTCCGCGTACTGGACGGTGCCGTCCGGGCGCTTCCTGAACCACTGGGGATGCTTCTTCACCCACGGGTGGTCCGGCGTCACCTGGAACGCGATGTCGATCGCGATCTCCATGCCGCGCAGCTTCGCGCCGCGCACGAGATGCTTGAAGTCCGCGAGCGTGCCCAGGTCGGGATGGATCGCGGTGTGTCCGCCTTCCGAGGCGCCGATGCCCCACGGGCTGCCGACGTCGCCCTTCTCGGCAAGCGGCACGTTGTTGCGGCCCTTGCGTTTCTCGCGGCCGATCGGGTGGATGGGCGGCAGGTACACGACGTTGAAGCCCATGGCCGCGATCTCGTCGAGGCGCTCTTCCACGTCGGCGAACGTGCCGTGCTTGCCGGGAACGTCCGATGCGGAGCGCGGGAAGAGCTCGTACCACGAGCTGAAGCGCGCCCGCTCGCGCTCCACCGTGAGCGGGAATTCCATGGTCTCCGACGCGCCGCCGCGCGAAGCGTGCTTGCGGGCGAGCTCGAAGAGCGCCTCGTCGTTCACCAGGCGGCGCAGCGCCACCGGCTCCTGCTCCTCGGAGAGCTGCGAGGCCAGGCGCGAGAGCTGGTCGCGCTCGTAGCCCTGCGCGCGAGCGGCCGACTGCGCGACCAATTCCGCGCCCATGCGCGCCGCGAGGCGCACGTCGGCGGCGTCGATGCGCCGCAGGAATCCTTCGCGCCATGACGCGAGGTGGTCGACCCAGCACGAAACCGCGTATTGCCACGGTCCGATGCGGTCCACGGTGAATGCGCCCTGCCAGCGATCGTTGCCGAGCGCTTCCATCTCCGCCTGGTTCCATTCCTCCTGGCCCGGCCCGCGCCAACGCAGCGCGCAGGCGACCTTCTCGTGGCCGTGCGCGAAGCCGTCGGCCGTGACGACGACCTCCTCGCCCACGACGCGCTTGGCGGCGAAGCGACCGCCGTCCACGCGCGGCTGGACGTTCTCGATCACCGCGGCGGGCGCCAGCTCCTCGCGAAGTCCCCGGCGTGCGTCGTTCACGCGTCGCCCTCGGGCTCGAAGAGCGCCATCGCGAGCGGCGGCAGCGTGATCGTGATCGAATGCGGCCGGCCGTGGCACGGCGTGTCGGTGGCGATCACGCGGCCCATGTTGCCCACGCCGCTTCCGCCGTAGAACGGCGCGTCGCTGTTCAGCGCCTCGCGCCACGCGCCGCCGACCGGGACGCCCACGCGGTAATTCTCGCGCACGACCGGCGTGAAGTTGCACACGCACAGGCACGCCTTGCCCTCCTTGTCGAGGCGCAGGTACGTGAGGATGCTGTTGTCGCTGTCGTTGTTATCGACCCACTGGAAGCCCTGGTTCGAGAAGTCGAGCTCGTGCAGGGGCAGCTTCTCGCGGTAGGCGCGGTTCAGGTCCGACACCCAGCGCTGCAGCCCGGCGTGATCCTCGTGTTGCGCGAGGGCCCAGTCGAGCTGGCCTTCGTGCGCCCACTCCTTCCACTGGCCGAACTCTCCGCCCATGAAGAGGAGCTTCTTGCCCGGGTGCGTCCACATGTAGCCGAAGAGCAGGCGCAGGTTCGCGAACTGCTGCCACTTGTCGCCCGGCATCTTGGAGATGAGCGACTTCTTTCCGTACACCACTTCGTCGTGCGAAAGCGGCAGCGTGAAGTTCTCCGAGAAGGCGTACCAGAGCGAGAACGTGAGGTTGTTGTGGTGGTAGCGCCGGTAGATCGGGTCGTGGGAGAAGTAGTCGAGCGTGTCGTGCATCCAGCCCATGTTCCACTTCATCGAGAAGCCGAGGCCGCCGGCGAACACCGGCCGCGAGACCGAGGGCCACGAGGTCGATTCCTCGGCGATGGTGCGGGTATCCGGGAAGTCGCGCCCCACGGCGACGTTCAGCTGCTCCAGGAACTCGATCGCGTCGAGGTTCTCCTTCCCGCCGTACGCGTTCGGGATCCACTCGTCGTGCTTGCGCCCGTAGTCGAGGTACAGCATGGAGGCGACCGCGTCCACGCGCAGCCCGTCGATGTGGTACTTCTCGAGCCAGAAATGCGCGCTGGAGGTGAGGAAGGCGCGCACTTCGTGGCGGCCGTAGTTGAAGATCGCGCTCTTCCACTCGGGGTGGAACCCCAGGCGCGGATCGGCGTGCTCGTAGAGGTGCGTGCCGTCGAATTTCGCGAGCCCGTGCGGATCGTCGGGGAAGTGCGACGGCACCCAGTCGAGGATCACGCCGACGCCGGCCTTGTGCAGCGTGTCCACGAGGTGCATGAAATCCTGCGGCGTGCCGTAGCGCGACGTCGGCGCGAAGTAGCCGGTGGTCTGGTAGCCCCACGACCCATAGAACGGATGCTCGGTGATCGGCATCAGCTCCACGTGGGTGAAGCCCATGGCCTTCACGTAGTCGGCGAGGTGCGATGCGATGTCGCGGTAGTTCGGCAACGACCCGTTGGGCCGCCGCCACGAGCCCAGGTGCAGCTCGTACACGCTGTAGGGCGCGTCCATGGCGTTGTGCTTGTGGCGCTCCTTCATCCACTGCGCGTCGTCCCACTCGTAGTCGAGCCGCCATGCGCGCGAAGCGCTGGCGGGCGCGACCTCCGCGTAGAACGCGAACGGGTCGGCGCGATCCTGGCGCGCGCCGTTGCTCGTGGTGATGGCGTACTTGTACGAAGCGCCGGGACGGATGCCGGCGATGTCCGCCTCCCAGATGCCGGAGTGATCCCAGCGGGGGAAGAGCTTGTCGACGCCGGGCTTCCAGTCGTTCCACGCGCCGATGACGGAGACATCGCGCGCGTTCGGCGCCCACACGGCCACGTGCGCGCCGTCCTTGTCGTCCTTCGAGAAGAAGTGGCAGCCGAGCCGCTGGTAGAGGGTGGCGTGCGTCCCCTCCCGGAAAAGATAGATGTCGTGGTCGGTGAGGATGCCCATGAAGCCCTTCGCGGCGGAAGGCCCGCCGGTCAATTCAGGTGGCGCAGCTTCTGGCCCAGCATGCTGGGCGTGATGAGGGTGATGCCCTTCTCGGTCACGTGGAAGCGCTTGCGGTCTTCCTCGGGATCGATGCCGGCGGAAAGCCCGGGCGGGATCTTCGTGCCCTGGTCCACCAGCACGCGCGAGAGCATGGCACCCCGGCCCACCTCGACGTCCGGCAGCAGGACGGACTCGTTGATGGTGCAGAAGCTGTGCACGCGCACCTGCGAGAAGAGCATCGAGTTTCGCACCGTCGAGCCGCTCACGATGCAGCCGCCCGAGACCATC
>Ga0207691_10008109_pt1 | contig 10084 bp, 9 predicted proteins | sample KBSM13metaG_FD_184327 | JGI IMG/M metagenome (GOLD analysis project Ga0207691, IMG submission 184327) | Miscanthus rhizosphere microbial communities from Kellogg Biological Station, Michigan, USA - KBS M1-3 metaG (SPAdes) (version 2) | ecosystem: Host-associated > Plants > Roots > Rhizosphere >... | reverse complement strand
GATCCCGGTGCGGAGATCGCCAAGCTCTTACGCTCGGTCGCGCTGTTCCCCGAGCGCGGGCATCTGGTCGGCGCCTACTCGCTCGGCAAGGCGCAGCGCGTGATCGCGCTCATTCGCGCCGCCGGCTACGACAAGCCGATCTACCTGCACGGCGCGATGGAGAGCATCACCAACTACTACGTCTCGCGCGGGATCGACCTCGGCGAGTTGCGCGCGGTGCGCGACGCGAAGAAGGCCGAGCTCGCCGGCGCGATCGCGCTCTGCCCGCCCTCCTCGCTGCAGGACCGCTGGACAAGACGATTTCCCGATCCGGTTTCTGCGTTCGCGTCGGGCTGGATGCGGGTGCGGGCGCGCGCGCGCCAGCGCGGCGTCGAGCTGCCGATGGTGATCTCGGATCACGCCGACTGGGACGGCTTGTGCGCGACGGTCGCTGCGACCGGCGCCTCGCAGATCTGGGTGACGCACGGCGCCGAGGAGGCGCTGGTGCACTGGTGCACCCTGCGCGGGCTCGAGGCGCGCCCGCTCAACATTGTCGGCTACGGCGACGAGGATGAAGGCGCGGCCGAGGTCGCAGAGGCCGAGGCATGAACCGCTTCGCCGCCCTGCTCGACCGCCTCGCCTACGAGCCGAGCCGCAACGCCAAGCTGCGGCTGCTCACGGGCTATTTCCGCGAGACGCCGGATCCGGAGCGCGGCTACGCGCTCGCGGCGATCACCGGCGCGCTCTCGTTCCGCCACGCCAAGCCCGGCATCATCCGCGCGCTGATCGCCGAACGCACCGACCCGATGCTGTTCGAGCTGTCGTACGATTACGTCGGCGATCTCTCGGAGACCGTTGCGCTGATGTGGCCGGTTATCCCTCCCCTGCAAGGGGAGGGTGGCCCCGAAGCGGCCGGGTGGGGTTCTGCCACAAGCGCCCCACCCGGCGGCCTGCGGCCGCCACCCTCCCCCTCCGGGGGAGGGATGAAGCAAGCCCCCACCCTCTCCCACGTCGTCACCACGCTCGCCTCGCTCGGCAAAACCGAGCTCCCGGCACAGCTCGCCGCCTGGCTCGATGCGCTCGACGAGACCGGCCGCTGGGCGCTGCTGAAGCTCGTCACCGGCGCGCTGCGCATCGGCGTGTCGGCGCGCCTTGCCAAGACCGCCGTCGCCGCACTCGGCGACAAGGCGCCGGACGAGGTCGAGCTGGTGTGGCACGGGCTCGCGCCGCCCTACGCGCAACTGTTCGCCTGGATCGAGGGCCGCGCCGAGAAGCCGGTCAGCGTCGATCCGGCGCCGTTCCGCCCCGTGATGCTGAGCCACGCGATCGAGGAGACGGACTTCGCCGCGCTCGATCCCGCGCACTTCTCCGCCGAATGGAAATGGGACGGCATCCGCGTGCAGGCGGTCGCCGGTGAAGCCGACGGCAGGCCCGTCGCGCGGCTTTATTCGCGCACCGGCGAGGACGTGTCGGGCGCGTTTCCCGACCTGACCGATTCGCTCGATTTCGACGGCGCGATCGACGGCGAGCTGCTGATCCTGCGCGACGGCCGCGTGCAGTCGTTCAACGTGCTGCAGCAACGGCTCAACCGCAAGACCGTGAACGCGAAGCTGCTCGCTGAGTTTCCCGCGCATCTGCGCGCCTACGATCTCCTGTTCGAACAAGGCGAAGATCTGCGCGAGCTGCCCTTCATCGAGCGGCGCGCACGGCTCGAAGCGCTGGTCGCGAAACTCGATCATGCGCGCATCGACATCTCGCCGCTCGTGCCGTTCGCCACCTGGGACGAACTCACCGCCGCGCGTGCCGATCCGGCCTCCGCCGGTGCCGGCGACGATGCCAAAGCGGTCGAGGGCGTGATGCTCAAGCGCCGCGACGCGCTCTACATGCCGGGCCGCCCGAAGGGCCTGTGGTGGAAATGGAAGCGCGACCCGCGCATCATCGACGCGGTGCTGATGTATGCGCAGCGCGGCCACGGCAAGCGCTCGTCGTTCTATTCGGATTATACGTTCGGGGTATGGGCGCCAGGCGAGAACGGCGACGAGTTGGTGCCGGTCGGCAAGGCCTATTTCGGTTTCACCGACGAGGAGCTGACCGAGATCGACCGTTACGTCAGGCGCAACACGGTCAACCGCTTCGGCCCGGTGCGCGAGGTGACGCACGAGCCCGACAGCGGTCTCGTCATGGAGGTCGCGTTCGAGGGCCTGCAGCGCTCGACGCGGCACAAGTCCGGCGTCGCGATGCGCTTCCCGCGCATCAGCCGCCTGCGCTGGGACAAGCCGCCGCGCGAAGCCGACCGGCTCGAAACGCTGGAGAACATGCTCGCCGCTTCACCACAGTGATTTCGTGCTAATGTCGCCGAACAGACCGGGGATTTCTCGATGCCGAATGCCGTCGTCAGCCGTTTCTTCGGAGGACCGCCCCTCGCCGTTCTGGTCCGGCTCACCCTGCTGTGCGTTCTGGTCGGCGTGATCCTGCACGCGCTCGGCTTCGATCCCGGCAACATCATCGAGAGCCTGCGCAAGATGATCGAGGGCGTGTGGAGCATGGGTTTCGACGCCGTGCGCTGGCTGTGGCGCTATTTCCTGCTCGGCGCGATCGTGGTGATCCCGATCTGGCTGATCGTGCGGTTCACGCGCGCGCCCAGACCTTGATCTGATTGCATCACGAAATCGCGTGACTGCCATTCGCCGAATCGATTGGCGCGGCGGCAGTCTGGGCTGTTAGGATTCGAGCGAAACTCTCTCCTCCGTCATGCCCGGCCTTGTGCCGGGCATCCACGTCTTTGTAGCCGCAAAGCAAGACGTGGATGGCCGGGCCAAGCCCGGCCATGACGAACAGACAGACATACGATGAAGTCAAACGAGCCTTCCTACATCGTCACGCACGCGCGCGTCCTCGCGATCGCGATCCCGATGACCTTGTCGAGTGCGACGACGCCGCTGCTCGGCGTGGTGGCGACCGGCGTGATCGGACGGCTCGGCGAGGCGCATCTGCTCGGCGCGGTCGCGATGTCGTCGGTCGTGTTCGACTGCCTGTTCTGGCTGTTCGCGTTCCTGCGCATGGGCACGGTGGCGCTGACCGCGCAGGCGCTCGGCGCCGGCGACGTCGCGGAGGAGCGCGCGACGCTGTTCCGCGCGCTGCTGGTCGCGGCGGGCGTCGGCGCGGCGCTGATCGCCCTCCAGGTACCGCTCGCGAGCGCGGTCTATCGCATGATGGGCGCCAGCCCCGAGGTGACGCGCGCGGCCGAAACCTATTTCTATGTGCGCATCTGGTCGGCACCGTTCGCGCTGGCGAACTACGTGCTGCTCGGCTGGTTCGTCGGCCTCGCCCGGGCAAACGTCGCGCTCGCGCTGCAGGTGATCATCAACCTGATCGACGCGGTCGCGATCGCGCTGCTGGTGCTGTTGTTCGATCTCGGCGTTGCGGGAGCCGCGCTTGCCGCCGTGATCGCGGAGATCATCGGCACCGCGGCCGGGCTGATCGTCGCGCTGCGCGTCGTCGGGGCCCGGACCACGCTGGTGCGCCTGCTCGACCGCGACCGCTTCGTGCGGCTGTTCGTCATCAACCGCGACATCATGATCCGCACCGCCGCGTTGATAACCGCGTGGCTGTTCTTCGCGGCGCAGGGTGCGCGTTCCGGCGACGTCGTGCTGGCGGCGAATTCGGTGCTGCACAATCTCGTGCTGCTCGGCGCGTTTTTCCTCGACGGCTTCGCCTCCGCGGCCGAGCAGCTGTGCGGTCGCGCGGTCGGGGCGCGCGATGCGCCGGCATTCGCGCGCTCGGTGAAGCTCTCGCTCGGCTGGGGCTTCGGCTTCGGGGTGGCGGCGACGCTCGCGCTGCTTGCGGGCGGGCCGTTCCTCATCGACCTGATGACGGCCAGCGCCGACGTGCGCGCGGCGGCGCGCGACTATCTCGCCTATGCGGCGCTCGCCTCGGTGGTCGGCACCTTCGCCTTCACCTATGACGGCGTTTACATTGGCGCGACCTGGACGCGCGACATGCGCAACCTGATGATCGTGACGATCGTGCTCTATTTCGCGGCATGGTGGATCACGCTGCCTCTGGCAAACACCGGGCTGTGGCTCTCGATCCTGGTATTCCTCGGCGTGCGCGGCGCGCTGCAGGCGGCACGCTATCCGGCGCTGGCAAGGGAAACTCTCTCGCCGTCACCCTGAGGTGCGAGCCGCGCTTGCGGCGAGCCTCGAAGGGCGACGGGCACGGTTGTGCCCGATCATCCTTCGAGGTCCTGCTTCGCAGGGCACCTCAGGATGACGGCGTGAGACTCGGCCACGGCTCGGCGGTGATCGCCGCGGCATCGCGGCCGACCGCATCGCTGAGCGAGTCCAGCCGCCCGATGCGCATGAAGTCGAGCAGATCCGTCTTGATCGCGCCGACGAGCCCGATGCCGCGGAAAATGAGTCCCGAGTAAAGCTGTATGAGGCTCGCGCCGGCCTTGATCTTGGCGAAGGCCGCCGCGCCCGAGTCGATGCCGCCCGCGCCGATCAGCGGGAACGCGCCCTCGGTGCGCACATAGGTCTCGGCCAGCATGCGGGTCGAGAGCGCGAACAGCGGGCGCCCGGAGAGCCCGCCCTGCTCTTTCGCCTTTTCGCTCTCGCGCAGATCCGGCCGGCTGATCGTGGTGTTGCCGACGATCATGCCGTCGATGCGGTGGCGGCGCGCCACGCCGACCACATCGTCGAGATCGGGCAGCGAGAGATCCGGCGCGATCTTCAGCAGCAGCGGCCGCCGCGGGGCGGCCTCAGACGCACGTTCGCGCGCATCGATCACGCGCGCGAGCAGCTCGTCGAGCGCCGCGGCCTGCTGCAGGTTGCGCAGGCCCGGCGTGTTCGGCGACGAGACGTTGACGGTGAGAAACGTCACATGCGGCGCGAGCGCCGCGATGCACGCCACATAGTCGGCGGTGCGGTCGACCGTGTCCTTGTTGGCGCCGATATTGATGCCGACGATGCCGGGCGCGTTCGCGCGGGACGCGAGCCGTTGCGCGACGACCTCCGCGCCCTCGCTGTTGAGGCCGAGCCGGTTGATCACGCCTTCGTCGGCATCGAGGCGAAACAGCCGCGGGCGCGGATTGCCCGGCTGCGGCTGCGGCGTCACGCCGCCGACCTCGACGAAGCCGAATCCCAAGCGAAACAGCTGGTCCGGCACCTCGGCGTTCTTGTCGAAGCCCGCCGCGAGCCCGACCGGATTGGGGAACGTCAGGCCGAATGCCTGCACGCGCAGCTTCTCGTCGTCCGGCGCGGCGCGTGGCAATGGCGCGATTTTCAACGCATTCAGCGCGAGCGCGTGCGCGCGCTCCGGATCGAGCGTGCGCAGCAATGGCGCGGCAAGGCGGTCGAACAATCTGATCACGCATCCAACTCCGGAAACACGTGGCCCTCGGGGCCGAGCGGCAGCGGCTTCACCCAGCGCACGGCGGAGAGCGCCAATGTGCCGTAAAGATGTGGAAACAATGCGCCGCCGCGCGAGGGTTCACGGCACAGCGCCATCCCGAGCGCGTCCGCGTCGACCGCGACCAGAACGAGGTCCTGTTGCCCGGCGAAATGCAGCGCCGCGGTCTCCCTCACCTGGCTCGCGGTGGAGAAGTGGATGAACCCGTCGGCAAGATCGACCGGGGCGCCGGTGAAGGCGCCGGTGCGTTCGGCCTCGCGCCAGAGATTCGCGGGTGCGATCTTGTAGATGGTTGCCACGCTGTGCCTCGTGCCGGACGGTAACGCGCGCGCGGCGAAGACGCATCGCGCGTCTCGTGCATAGAGACGGTTATCCACGCGCTCAACAGGCCATGCCCCCGGTCACTGGACATTCCGAGTTTTTATTCCTACAGAAACCGCCGCATTCAGAACCTTCGGAGGATCGCCGTGGCGGCGCGCGCGATGCTGACCCATGCCGACATCTGGAACGCGGTCGACCGGCTGGCGGCGCGCGCCGGCCTCTCGGCATCCGCGCTGGCCAGGAAGGCCGGGCTCGATCCGACCACGTTCAACAAGTCGAAGCGCGTGACGCCGCAAGGCCGCCCGCGCTGGCCCTCGACCGAGTCGGTCGCGAAGTCGCTGCAGGCGACCGGCGTCACCATCGACGCGTTCGTGTCGCTCATCACCGAGCGTGGCGGCGCCGCGACCGCAATCCCGCTGATCGGGCTCAGCGACGCGAGCGGTGGCAATTATTTCGCCGACGGCGGGCTGCCCAACGGGAAGGGCTGGGACGCGATCGCGTTTCCGGCGGTGAACGACGAGCACGTCTACGCGCTCGAAGTCTCCGGTGACGCGATGCTGCCGGCCTATCGCGACGGCACCGCGATCGTGGTGTCGCCGGCGGCGGCGATCCGGCGCGGCGACCGCGTCGTGGTGAAGCTGCGCGACGGCGAGGTGATGGCCAAGGAGCTCAAGCGCCGCACCGCGAAGTCGATCGAGCTGCGCTCGCTCAATCCGCCGCACGCCGAGCGCACGCTCGCCGCCGACGACGTGCTGTGGATCGCGCGCATCATGTGGGCGAGTCAGTAGCGCATGGTCCCGAAAAGTGGGAACCGGTTTTCGGATAAGACCATGCGCAAAGGCTAGAAGCCGATCGCCAGCATCACCCCGCGCGCGAGAAACACGATGCTTACCGCGAAGATCACGCGCCGTGTCCACTGACGGAAGCCGACATCGGTCATGCGCTCGAGCGCGACCGCGGCCAATGATGTTCCCGCCATCGACATTGCGATCGCCGGCACGAACAGCCAGAGCGGCACGGCATCGATCAGCCCGGTGAACGAGCCGAAATAGACCGCGCGCACCACGTGGCTGAAGGTCTGCGTCACCGCCTTGGTGGCGATGGTGGTCTTGCGGTCGAGCGCGCTCTTCTGGAAGAAGATGTCGAGGAACAGCCCGCCGACGCCGGTGAGCAGCTGGATGATGGTGGTGAGGAAGCCGGTGAGGAACGGCACGCCGCGCCATTCGATGTTCGGCCGCGCCCGCGCCGGCAACAGCTCGATCAGGAACGGCAGGAGCCCGAGCGAGATATAGACCGCGGCCTTGCTCGGCACGATCGCGACAGCGCGCATGATCGCGAACGAAATCACCGCACCCGACACATAGACGAAGAAGATGCGCCATTTGACGAAACGCCACCACAGCGCGGCGCGCCAGCCGTTCGCCACGAACTGGATCACCGAGAAGATCACCATCCCGGTCGCGACGTCGAAGTAAACCAGCAGCACGCCGAGCAGGATCATCCCGCCCGCCATCCCGAACAGGCCGGAGAGGAACGAGGTCGAGACGATCGTGCAGCCGATGAGGATGAGGGAGAGAGGAGTCATGCGGTGGTCATGGGTCGCATGCACCTTGCCACGTCATGGCCCGGCTTGTCCTGGCCTCCCAACCTCATGGTGAGGAGCGTTGCGCAGCAACGCGTCTCGAACCATGGCCCAAAGCGACAGGGGCGCATGTGCCATCCTTCGAGACACCTGCGACGCTCGCGCGTCGCAGGTTCCTCAGGATGAGGGACTGCGATGGTTGTGCCCCTCGCGCACTCTCAAGCTGAGCGTGCCAGCGCGCCGTCGATCATGCCGACGGCGTTCTCCACGCCGTACACCGCCACGAACGAGCCGAAGCGCGGGCCTTTCTCCTGGCCGAGCAGCACCTGATAGAGCATGTTGAACCAGTCGAGCGACACGCCCGGACGGCCGTCCTTGCCCTTCTTGACCGTGTCGAGGAACGGCTCACGCCGTCCGATCTCGTAGACGACGTTCTGGATGTCTTCAGGCGTGGCATCCTTCGGCAAATTCGACAGCGCGTCGCGGAGATCCGAAAGCGCCTTGCGCTCGCTCATCGTGGGCTCGCGGAACTGCTTCGTCGGCGCCACGAAGTCGCGATAGTAGTTGATCGCATAGCCGACCAGCGCGTCGAGCCTGGGATGCGTTTGCGGCGTCACGCCCGGCCGGTAGCGGCCGATGAAGCCCCACAGCGTCCCGGCGTTCTCGGCGTTGGAAGACGAAACCAGCGTCAGAAGCAGCTGAAACGTGACCGGCATGTCGGACTTCGGCGGATTGCCCGAATGGATGTGCCATACCGGATTGCCGAGCCGCTGCTTGTCCTCCTGCTTCGGGTACGCTTCGAGGAACTGGTGATACTCGTCGACCGCGCGCGGGATCACGTCGAAATAGAGCCGCTTCGCCGCCCTCGGATTTTGATACATGAACAGCGACAGCGACTCCGGGCTGGCGTAGCGCAGCCATTCGTCCATGGTGAGGCCATTGCCCTTCGACTTGGAGATCTTCTGCCCCTTCTCGTCGAGGAAGAGCTCGTAGTTGAAGCCTTCCGGCTGCTGGCCGCCGAGCGCACGCGCGATCTCGCCCGACAGCTTGACCGAGTCGATCAGGTCCTTGCCGGCCATCTCGTAATCGATGCCGAGCGCGACCCAGCGCATCGCCCAGTCGGGCTTCCATTGCAGCTTGCAGTGTCCGCCGGTGACCGGCGTCGTCACGCGCTCCCTGGTGTCAGGGTCTTCATACGTGATGGTGCCCGCCTTGGCGTCGTGCTCGACGATCGGCACCTGCAGCACGATGCCGGTGCGCGGCGAGATCGGCAGGAACGGCGAGTAGGTCTGCGCGCGCTCCTCGCGCAGCGACGGCAGCATGATCGCCATCACCTTGTCGAGGCGCGCAAGCACCGTCAGCAGCGCGGCATCGAACCGGCCGGACTTGTAGCAGTCGGTCGACGACATGAACTCGTAGTCGAAGCCGAACGTGTCGAGGAAGGCGCGCAGCCGCGCGTTGTTGTGCGCGCCGAACGAGGGATGCGTGCCGAACGGATCGGGGACCTGGGTCAGCGGCTTGCCGAGATGCGCCGCCAGCATGTCCTTGTTCGGCACGTTGTCCGGCACTTTCCGCAGGCCGTCCATGTCGTCGGAAAATGCGATGAGGCGGGTCTTGATCTTGTCGTCGGTGAGCACGCGGAACGCATGGCGCACCATCGTGGTGCGCGCGACCTCGCCGAACGTGCCGATATGCGGCAGCCCCGAGGGGCCGTAGCCGGTCTCGAAGATCACCTCGTCCTTGGGCCTTTTCTTCAGCCGCGCGACGATCTTCTTCGCCTCCTCGAACGGCCATGCGTTCGAGGTTTCGGCGAGCTCGCGCAGCGAGGGGGAAGCTTCGGCAACAGACATTAAGATTCTCCGGGCGGGCGGAAAATAGGAACCGCGCGCGGCGGGGTCAATCAATGTCTCTCGTGCGCTCGGGCGAGAATGTGACGCGAGTTCGGTAAAGCGGCCCTTCTCCCGCAGCCGGAACAGCGCCCAGTTGAACGCAAGCCGCAGCGTGTCGTTGCCGCGGCGCACCGCGATGGAGGCTAACCCTTTATAGGCCAATCGTGACCTCGGCCCAGCGCAGCACGGCACTGCCGTTCAGGAAATCCATCACGCCCGGCTCGATGATCGCCGGTTGATCGTGTGGCAGCACGGCTGTGGCCACCACCATATCGCAGCGGTCGTTGAAGACGACCGACAGCGCGGTCTTACCCGACGGATTGCGAGCGGTGAGCGTGTAGGCACGGCTGCGACCCTTCATCCAGGCAATCCTGATCGGCCGGCCGGCGCCGAGGGGCGTAACCTTGCCGCCCACAAGGTCGAAGTCGCTCATGCGATCAAGCTCAGCGTCGTCGGCCACGCCGGTCGTGCAGTCGCAGGAGCCAAGCTTGGCACGCAGATAAATAGTCACCTCGGCACCACAATCCGCCGCCTTGCAGCGGAACGCCTTGCCCTTGCCCCACTGATCGATGGGGAAAGGCCAAGCCACCTCGGTCCATGTCGGCTGCGACGTGGTCGCGGCCCGGGGGTACGGCTGGCCGGACCACACCAACGCCGCCGCCACTGCGCTGAGCAGGGAGGTGGCGACGACGGTGATGGCGGCAATCCTGCTCATTGCACCACCTGGATCCCGGGTGGGCTAGTTGCTGGCGAGATATTTCTTCGCTGCCGCAACCTCCTGCCGCTCCGCGTCGGCGTTGGCGGTCAGTGCCACGAGCTGCTGGTAGTTCTGTCGCGCCGCAGCCTTGTCACCGAGCTTTTCAGCTGCCCTCGCGGCGCCCGCGTAGGCCTGGAAGCGGTTCGG
>Ga0207691_10008104_pt1 | contig 10091 bp, 8 predicted proteins | sample KBSM13metaG_FD_184327 | JGI IMG/M metagenome (GOLD analysis project Ga0207691, IMG submission 184327) | Miscanthus rhizosphere microbial communities from Kellogg Biological Station, Michigan, USA - KBS M1-3 metaG (SPAdes) (version 2) | ecosystem: Host-associated > Plants > Roots > Rhizosphere >... | reverse complement strand
GCGCCAGGCATCTCCAGACACCTACCGGATGATGTTCACCGAGCGGAACGAACGCTGGGCGGACTGGATCAGGGGGCGGATGCAGGCACCCGGCACCGTCTTCGTGGCGGTCGGCGCAGGCCACCTCGCGGGTCCGGACAGCCTCCTCGTCCGCCTCGCCGAGCGCGGCATCCCCTCCCAGCGCGTCAACTGAAGCGCTCTTCCTTGCTTTTCTAAGCGCTCTCCACTAGGGGCAGCGCTCCCTCGACCACGGACATCCCTGGAGGCGTGGCGAGGCATTTACGAAACGGAGCATAGCCAAATGAGCGAACAGCTGACGCTGCCCGCCGAGGCGCGCGACCGGGCTGGCAAGGGAGCCTCCCGTGCACTGCGCCGCGAAGGCCGGGTCCCCGCCGTGGTTTACGGCGAAAAGAAGGAGCCTCTTTCGATTCACGTCGAAGAGAAGCTTCTGTCCAAGATGCTTTCGACCGGTCACTTCATGAACTCGGTCGTGATGATCGATTTCCAGGGGAAGCCACAGCGCACCCTACCGAAAGCGGTCGATTTCCACCCGGTTTCGAGCCGGCCCGTTCACGTCGACTTCCTACGGATCGGCGAGCACACCAAGGTGCACGTCGCGGTTCCACTGCGCTTCGACAATGAAGACGCATCACCGGGTCTGAAGCGCGGCGGCGTTCTCAACGCGGTCATCCACGAGCTGGAAGTCGAGTGCGACGCCGCCAGCATCCCGGGCGAGATCCACATCCCGCTCGACGGGCTGGAGATCGGCGATTCGATCCACATCAGCCAGGTCAAGCTGCCTGACGGCGTCACTCCGTGGAACGACGAGGAAGACTTCACCGTCGCCACCATCGTCGCCCCGTCGGCGATGAAGGCCGAAGAGGAAGAGACCGCGGCGGCTGGCGAAGTCCCGACTGTCGAGGGCGAAGAAGCCGCGGCTGCCGAGGGCGAAGGCGAAGGCGGGGAAGCGGCCGGCGAGTAAGCCCCCACCCTCTTCATCGACAACAGGAACCGCTCGCCCTCACCGGCGGGCGGTTTCTTTTTGGCTGCGTGTCGCGCTAGGTGCGGCACATGCAATTGTGGGTAGGTCTCGGGAATCCGGGCGCGAAACATGCGCTCCAGCGACACAATGTCGGCTTCATGGCGGCCGACATCCTCGCCGAGGCGCATGATTTCTCGCCGTGGTCGAAGAAGTTCCGGGCGCTGATTGCAGAGGGGCGCATCGGCCTGCAGCGGATACTTCTTCTGAAGCCGCAGACCTTCATGAACGACAGCGGCGACGCCGTTCAGCAGGCCCTCAAATTCTACAAGCTCGACATGGACGCGCTGACCGTCTTTCACGACGAGCTCGATCTCGCGCCGTTCAAGGTAAAAGTGAAACAGGGCGGCGGCACCGCAGGGCATAACGGCCTGCGCTCGATCGACGCGAGCCTAGGACCCGATTTTCGCCGCGTTCGCATCGGCATCGGTCATCCCGGGCCGGGTCGCAAGGACCTCGTCACGCCCCACGTGCTTGGCAATTACGCGAAGGCCGAGATGGAGCCGCTGTCCGACCTACTCGCGGCGGTCGCTGGAGAGGCGGAGTGGCTGGCCGATGGCGATGACGCGCGCTTTATGAGCGAAGTCGCGCTGAGGCTGCAGCAAGACGACTAGAAGTCGACAGCCAGATATCCCTGGAGGGAACGGCCGGGCAATGAGGTGTAAATTCCCGAACCGGCGATGCCCCATCCGGTCTTTCCAGTCAGATTGAAAACCTGAAGCCGCAATGTGGCGTCCCGCTTCGCAAGCTTGAAGTGATAGTGGCCACCCACGTCCCACCGCCACTTGGCCGGGATGAACACCAGATTGTCGGTCGTTGACGCAGCTGGAGCTCGGTTAATCACCGTCGTATCCAGCTCGAGCCCCTTGACCGGCGAGTTCCAGTTGGCGTTCAAGCTCAGCTGGTGCGGCGACAGGCCGACGGGCCTGTCGCCAATCACGCCCGGCACCCCGGCAATGCGCGTCACCTTGCCATCGATAAATACGGCTCCAGCGACGATGTTAAGCTTTGGCGTGACGCTTCCCGAGAGTGAGAACTCAGCGCCGCGGCTCCGGACCGTCCCGACCTGCCGAAAAATGTTGGCGCTGTCGAAGCCAAAATAGGGGCGACTGAGATCGAACACGCCGGCCACGGCCTTCACACTCTTCGACAGGGTGATGCGTACGCCGGCATCTTTCTGCTGGGTCAGTATGACTGGGAGCGGCTGGTTTCGGTTCGCAGCGTTGGGAGGAGCCGTGCCGCTCTCCTCCAGTCCGCGGGCGTAACCCGCATAGACGACCACCGACTTGCCGACGTTCGCTGCTGCTGTGCCATTGTAGAGCCAGGGCTGCGATCGTGCGCTAGCGACGGGCACGCCCGGGAGCACAGTGTCCTTGCGAAAATGAGCCTTCGACACGCCGAAGCTGATCTCTCCAACGTTTTTCCACCGGCCGTCATAGGCGAGACCCACGGTCGTCTGTTTGACCCGGTCGTGGCTCGGCTCGCTGAAATTGAATCCGGCGGGCCTGGGCACAGTGACATCGACGCCGATCCGGCCAGGGCCGAGATCAAGGAAGTCTCCGCCGCCGAACTCGCGACGTGCGTTTCGCTCGCGAACGCTGAGGTGGAACACGTGCAGGCGCGGGCCGTCGGGGATGCTGTGTGAAAGCCTGAGCTCGCCGCTGTTAGACCAAGATTTCAGCGGTGGATCGGCGAACAATAGTCGCTCGCCGCTGCCGTCCGGCTGTTCACTAGCGAGCAGGTTGGTGAAGCTGGTCTTGATGTCGTTGACCGATCTGAAGGCACCCAGCCTCAAGACCGTGTTTTGGGATAGCCGCGCCGAGGCAAGCAGGCCAGTATTGAGTCCCGTGTAGCGAAAATCCGACCACTCAGGGCCTTCGTTATGGTCCGGTCGGGCTGTTTGGGGCAGAAACTTACCAGCCGGCACGTAGAAGGTCCCCGCCTCGTCGTCGAAATCGTCGGTCAGCGACCAGAACGGCATGATCTCGATGCCGCTTGCCGGCCGCCAGCGCCCAATCAGGCTCACAGTATGGACCCAATTGCTGGTTCCATCGGCGAAGCCGGTGCGAGTGGCGTTCACACCATAACCGAGGGACAGATTGCCGTTGACCGGCAGCGAGCCGTCGATCTCGGCGCCCCACGTGCCGTTGCTGTCGAAATTGCCAACGAAAGACGCGCCCCCCGTGTCAGCGGGCGTCCGCAGTGTCTGGTCGTAAATGCCGCTCGGAGCCGCGAATGGATATCCCTGTGCGGAGAGCCCCACCTTGACGCTGGTTGCGCCAAGGATCGTACCCGACAGGTTGTAGGCTTGGTCAAAATAGAGGCCGTTGATGCGCAGGTTTCCGGCAGAGACGGGTGAAAAGCCGCGTGCGTAGCCGGCGTTGTAGATGCCGAGGCTCTCTCGGCCGACGCTGAAGCCGAACGCGTCCTCGGCCTGGGTCACAGCATTGTCCGATGAGCGGGACTGGGCGAAGGCAGGATCGCAGAAGCAAACCGACGCCGCGGCGATGACACTGAACGAGACGCGCGGCCGCCAAGACATCAAGCTACTCCCCTGCCTGCCGGACGCGCCGGCTCCCTGTCGATGAGGGGCGTGGCCTTCTCGTTGAACCCACATTCTGCGAGGAGCGGCCGCGGTTCGATTGATCTACGAACGGTTGCGCGACAGATACGTACGATGCGCAGCCTGTTCGCCACCATGCTTTACGAAGGCGATGTCGCCGATTCTTCGCTGCTCGCCGATCTCACTCACTCGATCCGCAGCCTCTCGCGGGATGACGAGGCCGGTCGGCGATGGTCGAAGGAGCACCGTTATGCGGGCTACACCAGCTACGCGTCGCTCAACGACTTGCCGAAGCGGGATCCGGCATTTGCCGAGCTTGCAAGGCTACTGACGCGGCATGCTTCGACCTTCGCGCGCGAACTGGGCTGGGAGGTTAAGCCCAAGCTCGACAGCGTGTGGGTCAATTTGTTGAAATCAGGTGGGCAACACAGTGGACATATCCATCCGCACAGCATCCTGTCGGGCACGCTCTACGTCGAGGCACCGCCGGGATCCGGTGCGATCCGGTTCGAGGACCCTCGACTTCCGCTGATGATGGCGGCGCCGCAGCGACGCGACACGTTCGTGACGGTCGAGCCAAAGCCGGGCCTGCTGCTGATGTGGGAGAGCTGGCTGCGCCACGAGGTGCTCGCCGGCGCCGGCCGCGGCGAACGGTTGAGCATCAGCTTCAATTTTGCCTGAAGGTCAGGCGCGAGCGACCTGGGGCAGAGCCGCGGCGTAGCGGCGGACATCTTCGATCTTGCCAGTGCTGACGCGGGACCATTGCGTCCACTTCCCGTAAGCACCGCGGATAATGATGCCGCGCTCAGCCATGCGCGCCTTGACGGCGTTGGCGTCGGGCACCCGGACGAAGACGAAGTTGGCTTGGCTCGGAAGCGCCTCCAGCCCGGCCTTGCGGACGGCGTTCAGGATCATCGCCCGGCCCTCCAGGATGCGGTTCTTGGAGAAGGCCATGAAACCGGTATCGTTGAGCGATGCGATCGCAGCAGCGAGCGCACTTGTGCTGAGGTCGATGGTCATGATGTTGCTGTTGATGCGATCGGCGTTGGCAGGCGTCGACAGGATGTAGCCAATCCGAAGGCCCGCCAGCCCGTAGATCTTGGAGAAGGTACGGCTGACGATCACGTTCCGCCCTGCCTTCACCAGGTCGACGACCGAGTTCGCTTGGGGGTTATTGGTCAGTTCATTGTACGCCTCATCGACGAGCAGAACCGTGTCGGGCGCAAGGTTCGACGACAGGGTCCGAAGTGCTTGCGAATCCAACAGCATGGCCGTCGGGTTGTTGGGATTACAGAGGTACACCATCGACGCCTTGCTCGCGGAAGCAGCGGCGGCCATCCCATCCAGGTCGACGCTCATGTCGGGGCGCAGCGGCACTCGGATTAGCCTGGCGCCGTGCCGCTCCGCCACATGCAGAGGTTCGTCGAAGAACAGCTCAGGGCAGACGATCGGGCCTCGGCGACTCCATTCGAGCGCGGCCGCGCTCAGCACCTCCGTCGAGCCATTGCCGATGACGGCGTGATCAGCAGTGAGCCCGAAGCGCTCGGCGACCATCGCTTTCAGCCGGTCGGTTGCGTCATCGGCGTAATAGCAGCCCTTTGACGCTGCCTCGGCCATGGCGGCGATTGCCTTTGGCGACGGCCCGTAGGGGTTTTCGTTATAGGTCAGCCAGGCCGTCCCCGCCCCCGGCCCGAACAGCGGCTTTTCTTGGGGTTTCACAGTCGAGAGCGCCGGAGTGCTCCCAAGCGCCAGTGCGGTTCCTGCCGAGGCTGCTCCGAGCAGCGACCTTCTGGATAGTGAAAACGTCATGAGCACCCCCTACATGACGGTTGAATGCGGCGGTTCTACCCGCCGTCGGCGGCGCTCACCAGAGCGCTTCTTTGCAGCCCCGCGCCCGAGCGGCTAAGCGCGCTGCAAATCCCCCGATTCAAGGACAATAAATGGGCTTCCGCTGCGGCATTGTCGGCCTGCCAAACGTCGGCAAATCGACTCTTTTCAATGCTTTGACCGAGACTGCCGCTGCGCAGGCGGCAAACTATCCCTTCTGCACGATCGAGCCCAACGTTGGCCGGGTCGCGGTGCCCGACGAGCGGCTGGACAAAATCCGCGAGATCGCCGCCTCCGCGCAGGAGATTGAGACGCAGATCGAGTTCGTCGATATCGCGGGGCTGGTTCGTGGCGCCAGCCAGGGCGAAGGGCTCGGCAACCAGTTCCTGGCTAACATTCGCGAGGTGGACGCGATCGTCCACGTGCTGCGCTGCTTCGAAGGCGGTGACGTGACTCACGTCGAGGGCCGCGTCGATCCGATCGCGGATGCGGAGACGGTCGAAACCGAACTGATGCTTGCGGATCTCGACAGCCTTGAGCGCCGCGTCCCCAATCTCATCAAGAAAGCACAGCAGGGCGACAAGGAAGCGAAGATCGAAGCCTCGGTGCTCAGCCAGGCGCTGGAGCTGCTCCGCGCTTCGAAGCCAGCGCGACTGGTCCAGCCCAAGGATCATGAGGAAGAGATGGCGCTGCAGCGCGCGCAGCTGCTGACCGCGAAGCCGGTGCTTTACGTCTGCAATGTCGATGAGGCGGATGCGGCCGAGGGCAATGCGCTGTCGGCGAAGGTCTTCGAGAAGGCCGCGGCGGAGAATGCCAAGGCCGTGGTCGTATCGGCGGCCATCGAGTCCGAGATCGCGACCCTGCCGTCAGACGAGCGCGAGGCGTTTCTGGCTGATCTTGGCCTGCACGAGACAGGCCTCGCCCGGGTCATTCGTGCCGGTTACGAACTCCTGGGGCTGATCACCTTCTTCACGGCAGGTCCGAAGGAGGCCCGCGCCTGGACCACGCACAGGGGCGCCAAGGCGCCTGAGGCAGCGGGCGAGATCCACACCGACTTCGAACGTGGCTTCATCCGCGCCGAGACCATCGCCTACGACGATTATATTAGATTCGGCGGTGAGACGGGCGCCAAGGATGCCGGCAAGATGCGCTCCGAGGGCAAGGACTATGTCGTCCAGGACGGAGACGTGATGCTGTTTCGCTTCAACGTCTAAGGCGTCACGGGCCGCGCGTGCCCCTTGCCTCCCGGCAGAGCATCCAACTCATGACTGCTCCCACCACGACGCCCACATAGCTGCACCACATCGGAATCGTGTGCGAACCGATGATGACCTGAAATTGGGTGAAGAGGCGGTAGAGATGAACCAGCGCCCCAACGGCGAAAAATGCCGACGCGATCCAGGTAAACGGTCTCGACATTCGATCCTCCCGTTTGCAGACGGTTCCTTATAGCCGTTCCTGACGCATTTCGGAATCGGAACGAAACAGCCGCTCTGCCGGTCGCAGGGTAAGCAGCAACCAGAGCAGGCCGAACGCCCAGCCTCCGATTACGTCGCTCGGCCAATGAACACCGAGCATCACGCGGCTCGTCCCTACCAGCAGGGCAAGCACCACCGCTGCCGCTGCGGCGGCGAAGCGATGGCGGTGGCTGGCGAGGAGAAGCGCCAGGGCAAGATAGAAGATCATCGAGCTGGTCGCGTGGCCGCTGGGGAAACTGTTCGTCTTCACGACGACCAGATGCGGCTCGAGATCGGGCCGTACCCGCGCGATCCAGTATTTTTGCGCTTCGCTCAGCAGGCGGCCCGTCAGCGTTACGACGATAAGCACGAGCCCCACGCGGCCGCGACCTCTGTGCCATAGCCATAGCGCAGCGATACAGGAGGCGCCGATGAGCAGCGTCGGGTCGCCGAAGAAAGTTAGAGTGCGGGCCACGGCGAGCAGCTCCGGCCGGTGGCCGGCATATAAGGCCTCATAGATTGCTCGGTCGACGGGACCGGCGCCGCCTAGCAGCATCGCGAGCCAGATGGCGGCGAGCGCAAGGACTGCAACGATCAGGCGCCAATGCGCGCGCCGCAGGTGACCTTCAGTCATGCAGGCTCAACCACCAAAGAGGCGGAGCGTTCAGCCTAGAACTTGGCTCCGACACGCAGGCCGATGGTGCGAGGCCGCCCGGGCAGAATGTATGTGCGCTCGCAAGAGCTACAGGCCACGAACCGCGCCTGTTCATTGCGCTCGTCGAACACGTTGGTCCCGAACAGCTCGACACTGAACTGCTTCCAGTCGAAGCCGGCGAAGAGATTGACGACCGTCGAAGCCCGGACGCGGCCAAGGTAATCGTTAGGGTTCACACCCAATAGCAAGTTGACCTGCCGAAGATCTGCGGCCGCCGAGCCTTGGTAAACTATGTTGCCTTGGACGTGAGCATTGCCGCCGCCGACTGGCCAGTTGTAGCGAGCAGTCCCAGCCGCCTTGAACTTGGGTGTGACGGGTAGCCGCGTGCCTGAGGGCGTCACAATTAGGCTGGCCGAACAATTCTCATCGTCTGACGCAACCGCGCAGATGTTCCCTTTGGTCTTCGCATCCGTGTAGGCTGCCGACCCGCTTAACGTGAGGCCGCCTGCCACGTAATTCAGGTCGGTTTCGACGCCGTTGATTTTGGCATCGCGGCCATTCTGAACGATCGTCAGGCTGTTCGGCCCGAGAAAGCTGAATTGGAACGACTTCCAGATCTGGTGATAGACGGCGCCGTTCCACGTCACGCGCCCGAACCTGGTCTTCCAACCGGCTTCGTAGTTGGTCAGAAAATCCGACTTGTACGGGGCCGTGCCCGGAGCGCGATTCAGGCCGCCGGGGCGGAACCCGCGAGACCAGGTCGCGTAAAACATCGTCTGATCGTTCGGCTTGAAACGGGCACTCAGACGATGGGTAAAGCCGTCACCCTTAGTGTGCTTGGGTACTGCTACGCCGCCTTCGACAGCGCCGACGTTGGTGCAAGGCGTGTCGGCAAGGCCTCCTGACGCCAACGCTGCGCCGATGTCCTCAATCGCTTGCAGCCCATTGACGGTGAGGCATCGCCGAACGCCGCCGCTAGCGCCCGCCCCGTTGGGCGGTGGGTTATCATCCGCACCTTCGACGAAGGCAGGGTTCTTGCCGAAGCCTGCGAAGCCGAAGAGGCTGTTGTCGAACCGATATAGGCGGCCGCCTGCGATCAGGGTCAATTTTGGGGTTACGTCGAACTCGGCTTCGCCAAACAACGCCCAGTCGCGATCAACGCGATCTTCGAGGGTCAGCCAGATCGTCCCCGGATGGCCATTGACCGACAGTGCCGGGTCGAGCCCGGGAACGAGGTAGTCCTGGAAGATCCGGTTTGACTGATGCTGGTAAAATGCGCCGACCAGCGCCCGAAGCGGTTTCTCCTTAGGCGTCGCAATTCGCACTTCCTGGCTAAGCTTCTTGAAGTGCTCGCTGCCGTTGATGAATTGCGTTGGGACAATCGGATTGCCCGCAGAATCCTGATAATAGAGATAGTTGGCGATGCCGCCCTTGCTTTCGTAAAGGTTGTCGTAGGCCTCGATATAGTCGGTGTAGTCCGCGAATGAGCGGGTCGGTCGGTCCATGTAGGCACCGGCATAGGTAAGGTCGAAATTCCAGATCTTGCCTTCCAGCGTCAGTGCCGCCTGCGTGAACTGGTCCTTGCGATATTCCTTGTCGCTGAAGCGGTTGGACTGGAGGTCGCCTAGCGAGATGTCTGCTCCGGGAAAGCCCTCATATCTGGCGAACTGATGCATCACCGTTGGAGTGACGGTCCAATTGTCGTTGAGGTCAATCTTTAGGGCCGCACGTCCGCCGTAAAGTTCCGAGCTGTTTATGTCGCGCTTCACAGCAGCGTTGTTGTTAACGGTGAAGCCGTTGTGGACGCAGCCAATGGTTTCGTCCGTCTCGGGGTCGACGACCTTGTCGCCACAATAGGTGCGCGATCCAGGGACGCTGTCGATGAAGCCCGGGTCTCGCTGATAGAAACCCACGGCGCGGAACGCGATCCGCGGCGCGAGCGCAACGTTGATCATCCCTTCCAACTTGCCGCCCGGCTCATGACCGTGAGCGGTATAATTAAGCTCGCCGTCCATCCGGCCGTAGGTCGCATTGAGGTCGGGCTTGTTGGTGATGATCCGGATAGTACCCGCTTCGCTGAGAGCGCCGTAGAGCGTGCCCTGCGGACCGGCGAGGCTCTCGATCCGGGCGATATCGTAGATGTGGACATCTAGCGCGCCGCCAATCGTCGTGACGGGCTGCTCGTCGAGATAGACGCCTACCGAGGGTGGGGAACCGGAGTGATTACCGTCACCGCCGCTCGCGACGCCCCGCATGTACACGACTGCGCCGCCCGACTGGGAAACGTTATAGGCAACTGAGGGGAGTTGCTTCGTATATTGTTCGAAGTTCGAGATGTTGAGCTGGTCAAGCTTACGGGTGCCGAGTACCTGCACGCTCTGCGGAACGTTCTGCAGCCGCTCCTCGCGCTTGGTCGCCGTGATGACGATCTCGGTCTGGTCGGGGACCTGGCCGTCCTGCGCCTTCTGCACCTTCGGCGGCGGCGAGGTGACATCGGTAGCGTTCGTGTTCGGCGCCGGCGACTGGCCAGGCTGAGCAAGTGCGGGAGTT
>Ga0207691_10008096_pt1 | contig 10095 bp, 9 predicted proteins | sample KBSM13metaG_FD_184327 | JGI IMG/M metagenome (GOLD analysis project Ga0207691, IMG submission 184327) | Miscanthus rhizosphere microbial communities from Kellogg Biological Station, Michigan, USA - KBS M1-3 metaG (SPAdes) (version 2) | ecosystem: Host-associated > Plants > Roots > Rhizosphere >... | reverse complement strand
CGCCGAGAAGCTCGCGGCGATGCCGAACAGGCCGATCGCGATCGCCACCGCCTGCAGCCAGTAGGTGACGGCGAAGCTGCGGTCGAAGATGCGCAGCGAGGTCGCCCGGATCGCGCGCGGCGCCGCAAACTCGAGCAGCGAGCCGTCATATCCAGAAGCCGTCGCCAGGCGTCGCAGCTCGGTCTCGATCGCCGCCGTGCTCGCGCCGGGAGCGAGCCAGAGGGCGAGGTCGTTGATGCGCTCGTCGCCGCTCAGTCGGCGCCAGTCGGCTCGGTCGATCACGACCGCGCCGTACTGGCGCGCGTAGTCGCGCCAGACGCCACGGACGAAGACGTCGGCGCGGCGACCGTCGGGCAACGGCAATGACAGCGTCGTCCCGGGCGCAGCGCCGTAGAGCGCGGCCATCGCCTCGCTCACATACGCCGGTGTTGCGCCGACGGGAGCGGCGACCAGTGATCCGGTCAACGGCAAGTTCGCCGCCGGGTCGCCGATCGTCCGTGCGATCAGCGCCGCGGCGGGGCGTGCCGGATCGAGCGGCAAGGCGACGACGCGCTGCGCTTCGGCGCGAACGACGCCGGCGATGGCCGTCGCCTGCAGCGGCAGCCGCGCCGGCAAGGTGGCGATGTCGCCGCCACCTGGCCCGAGCGTGGTTCGGGCGTAGAGATCGGCCGGCAGCACGACGTCGAGCCAGCGGGTGACCGCGTCGCGAAAGCTCGCGACCATGACGGTGAGCGCGATCGCCAGCGCCAGGCTGGCGACGACGCCGGCGACGGCGATGGTCGCGCCCGCGCGCTCGTGGCGCGCCCGCTCGACGGCGAGCAGCGGCACGGCGCGGCGCGGCTCGCGGACGCCGGCGAGTGCGAGGCCGACGCCGCCGGGAACGCAAGCGATGCCGCCGATCAGCAGACACGCGACCGATGCGTAGGCGGCGAGCGGAAGTCCGGCGATCGGCGGCACAAACGCCAGGCCGGCGCCTGCGAGCAGGAGCAGCACGCCGAAGGCGAGCGGCGAGTGCCGGCCGAGCGCCAGGCCGAGGCCCTTGAGCGCCTGCGCCGGAGCGATCCGCTGCGCCGCGCGCGCCGGCAGCCAGCCGCCGGCGAGCGCGGCAACGATGCCGAGCGCCCCGTACACGAAAGTGCCGAGCGCATCGACGTGCAGCTGCGGCGCGACGCCGGCGAAGTAGCCGCCGCCGAGGTCGCCGCCGAGCAGGCGCAGCGCGACCGCTGCGAGGCCGCCGCCGAGCGCGAGGCCGAGCGCGCTGCCGAGCGCGCCGACGAGCGCCGACTCGGCCAGGATCAAACGCAGCCGCTGTCCCGCCGACAGGCCGAGCACGGCGAGCAGCGCGAGCTGCTGCTGACGCTGCGCGACCGAGAGCGCGAGGATCGAGAACACCAGGAACGCGCCGGTGAACATCGCCACCAGCGCGAGCACGGTCAGGTTGACGCGGTAGGCGCGCGAGATGTTGGACATGCGCTCGCTCGCCTCGTCGGCGGCGGCGGCGCGAACGTCGGGCGGCAGGTTCAGCGCAGCGATCGTCATCGCCCGGTCGGCGCCCGGAGCGAGGCGGACGTCGATCCGGCTCAGCCGGCCGACGAAGTCGAGCGCGACCTGCGCGCCGGCGATGTCGACGACCGCCAGCGCCGGGCCGCCGGCGGCGACGCTGCCGGCGATGCGGAAGTCGCGCCGTCCGCTCGCAGTCTGCAGCGACAGCGTCGTCGCTCCGCCGCCGAGGCGCTTCTCGGCGCTGGCATTGAGGAACACGACGCCGGGGTCGAGCGAGACGAAGCGTTCGCTTCCGGCGTTCGGCCGTGGCACCAGGGCCGGGGCGAGGCGGGCGACGACGATCGCATCGCTGCCGACGATGCGCAGCGGCACGCGCTCGCCGGATGCGTCGAAGGCGACACTGTCGGCTTCGACGATCGGGCTCGCAACGGCGACGCCGGTCGCGGTGGCGACCCTGGCGTAGAGCGTCTCGTCGAAGCCGGCGCGCGGGCCGACGATCGAGAAGTCGGCGTCGCCGTTGACGGCGCGCACGGCAGCGCCGAACTCGGCCAGCGCCGAGGCGTTGATGAGATGGACCGAATAGGCAAGGGCGACGCCGAGCATCACGGCGACCAGCGCGGCGGCCGTGCGCCAGGGGTGATGGCGCAGCTCGGGCCACGAGAGCTGGCGCAGCAGGGCGAGCATGCGGGGTTACGACACGATGCCGGCCGGAGTCAGCGTCACCGCGCGATCGGCGCGCGCCGCGGCGGCACGCGAGTGGGTCGCGAGCAGGCAGGCGGCACCGTGCTCGCGCACCTGTGCCGCGAGCAGCGCGAGGACGCGGTCGGCGCTGTCGGGGTCGAGATTGCCGGTCGGCTCGTCGGCGAGGATCAGCGTCGGCCGGTGCACCAGCGCACGGGCGATCGCGACGCGCTGCAGCTGGCCGCCCGAGAGCGTCTGCGGCAGGCGCGCCTCGAAGCCGGCGAGGCCGACCGCGGCCAGCATCGCGGCGACGCGCGCCGGGTCGGGCGCATGCTGCAGCAGCAGCGGCAGGCCGACGTTGGCGCCGACGCTCAGGTGCGGCAGGACGTGAAAGGCCTGGAACACGAAGCCGAGTCGCTGGCGTCGGAAGAGCGCTTGCGCAGGCTCGGCCATCGCATGGATGTCGCTGCCGGCGACGTGCACCGAGCCGGCATCGATCGTGTCGAGTCCGGCGACGCAGTTGAGGAGGGTCGACTTGCCGACGCCCGACTCGCCGACGACGGCGACGAACTCGCCCGGCGCCAGGACGAGATCGACGCCCGCGAACACCGTGCTCGCACCGTAGCGCTTGGCGAGGCGGGCGACCTCCAGAACGGCCTCAGCCAACGCGACCTTCCTCGACCAGGCGCGTCGCCAGCACGACGACGCGAGCGATCGCCTCCGGGTCGTCGCAGGCGACGATCTGGCGCCACCGCATGCCACGCAGCCACGTCAGCTGGCGCTTGGCGAGCTGGCGCGTCGCCGCGGTCGCGCTCGCTGCGAGCGTGGTGAGGTTGCCGTCGTCGAGCGCCGCCCATGCCTGGCGATAGCCGACTGCGCGCATCGATGGCAACGCCGGACTCAGGTCGCCCCGGGCGCGCAGCGATTGCACCTCGGCGATGAATCCGGCCGCGAGCATCGCCGCGAAGCGCGCGTCGATGCGGGCGTGCAGCCAGGCGCGGTCGCGTGGCTCGAGCGCGATCAGCGGCGGCGTCCGCCCGTCGGGCGCGCTGTGCCACGACGACAGCGGCCGGCCGCTCAGGCGATGCACCTCGAGCGCGCGCTGGATGCGCTGGCTGTCGTTCGGCGCGAGCCGCGCCGCGGTCGGTGGATCGACGGTCGCGAGCTCGGCGTGCAGCGCTGGCCAGCCGACGCGCGCGGCGCGCTCGTCGATCGCGGCGCGTACTTCGGCGTCGGCACCGGGGAGCGCGTCGAGGCCGTCGAACAGCGCCTTGAAGTAGAGCATCGTGCCGCCGACCAGGAGCGGAATCGCGCCACGCGTGCGGATCGCCGCGATCGCCGCCGCGGCGTCGGCGCCGAAGCGCGCGGCCGAATAGCGCTCCGCCGGATCGACGATGTCGATCAGGTGGTGCGGCACCGCGGCGCGCTCGCGTGCGCTCGGCTTGGCGGTGCCGATGTCCATCTCGCGGTACACGAGCGCCGAGTCGACACTGATGATCTCGATCGCATGGCGTGGCGCGAGCGCGGCGGCGATCGCCAGCGCAGCGGCGCTCTTGCCCGACGCAGTCGGCCCGGCCAGGCACAGGTAGTCAGCGTCGGTCGCGCTCATCGGCGATCGGTGCACCACCCGCTGCGCATCGGGTAGGAGCGGGCCGACAGCGTCATGGCGCTACGGACGACAGACGCCGGCATGACCTGCCGATGGCGGCCGCACGCGTCTGGCGGAGACTCTCGCGACCGCTACCGGACATCGCCATGAACATGACCCTTGCCATCGGCCCGCTCGTCGCCCTCGTCGCCGGGATCCTGATCCTGGTGGTACCGCGCCTGCTTAATTTCATCGTGGCGATCTACCTGATCATCATCGGCCTGCTCGGACTGTTCGGCGGACACATCAACCTGCACTAGGCCCTCACGCGCCGGCGAAGCGCTCGCCGAGGCGCAGGTAGCGCCACTGTCCGGCCGGTAGCGTGCCGAGCGAGACCGCGCCGATGCGGACACGCTTCAGGCCGAGCACCTGCAGGCCGACCGCATCGCACATGCGCCGGATCTGCCGCTTCTTGCCCTCTTGCAGGACGAAGCGCAACTGGTCGTCGTTGATCCATTCGACCAGCGCCGGCAGCAGCGCCTCGCCGTCGAGCTCGAGGCCGTGGCGCAGCAGCGCCAGCGATTCAGCAGGCAGGGCCCGGCCGCTGCGCGTCGCGACGCGCACCAGGTACTCCTTCTCGATCGTGCTGTCGTCGCCGATCAGCTGGCGCGCGACCCGGCCATCCTGCGTCAGCACCAGCAGGCCGACTGAGTCGATGTCGAGCCGGCCGGCAGGAACGAGGCTGCGCAAGTGCTGCGGCAGGAAACGGATCCCCGAGCTGTCCTCGCGCCACTGGCGATCGGGCGTGACCAGCACGCGCGCCGGCTGGTAGCCGTCCTCGGCCTGGCCGCTGACGTAGCCGACCGGCTTGTTGAGCAGCACGGTGACGAGCTGCGCCTGGGCGTTGCGCGCCCGCGCATCGATCGTGATGTGCTGGCTCGGCAGGACGCGCGAGCCGAGCTCGGCGACCACGCGCCCGTCGACCCGGACCCAGCCGCGCGCGATCCATTCGTCGGCTTCGCGGCGCGAGGCGATGCCGAGTTCGCTCATGCGCTTCGACAGACGCAGGCTGCCGTCGTCGTGCACCGAAGGCGGTGCCGACGCCATTGCCGCGGGCGCGGGCGGACGCGACGGTGCCGGGGAAGGCGAAGGCACGCGCGAAGGCGGACGCGAAGGCGCAGAGCCTGCTTGCCGTCGCGGCGGCCCCGGCACGCGCGAAGGCGGCTTCATCGGCCGCGCCAGAACATCCGATCGAGCTCGGCGAGGGTCACCTGGCGCCAGGTCGGCCGGCCGTGGTTGCACTGATCGGCGCGATCGGTGCGCTCCATGTCGCGCAGAAGGGCGTTCATCTCGGCGATCGTCAAGGCCCGGTTGGCGCGCACGGCGCCGTGGCACGCCATCGTCGATAGCAGCTCGTCGCGGGCGCGCACGAGCACGTCGCTGGCGCCGACCTGCGCCAGCTCGGCGAGCACCGCGCGCGCCAGCGCGATGACGTCGGCGCCGGCAAGCGCTGCCGGCAGCGAGCGCAGCGCGAGCGTTCCGGCGGCGATCGGCGAGAGGTCGAGGCCGAGCTCGCGCAGCGTCTCGGCGTGAGACTCGGCGGTCGCGATCTCGGTCGCGCCCGCCGGGAAGGTCACCGGAATCAGGAGCGGCTGCTGCGCCAACGGCGCGCCGTCGCGGCTCGCCTTCAGCCGCTCGTAGACGATCCGCTCATGGGCGGCATGCATGTCGACGATCACCAGGCCGGTCGCGTTCTCCGCCAGGATGAAGGTGCCCGCGACCTGCGCCAGGGCGCGGCCGAGCGGCCACTCGGGCTCATCACGGGGCGGCGACTCCTGCGACGTCGGCGAGCCCGGCCGCGACGACCAGCCGAAGGCGTTGCGTTCGCTGGCGAACGGCGGCTGGCGCGGCGCATCCTGCATCGGCCAGGCGAGGGCACGCTGCGCGAACGGGTCGGGGGTCGGCGCTGCCGACGCCACTTCGACGTTGCCGGCGGCGCGCGCGCCGGGTGCTGCCGCGAGCGCGGCGGCGACGGCCTTGCGCACCGCCTCGTGGACCTCGCGCGAGTCGCGGAACCGGACCTCCACCTTGGTCGGATGGACGTTGACGTCGACGCGCTCGGGCGCGACCGCGATGAACAGCAGGTACGCCGGCTGGCGACCGCCGTGCAGCACGTCGTCGTAGGCGGCGCGCACGGCGTGGCCGATCAGCTTGTCGCGCACATGCCGACCATTGACGTAGACGTATTGCAGATCGGCGCGCGCTCGTGCCGACTCCGGCGTGCCGGTGCGGCCGACGATCGTCAGGCCGCCGAGATCGACCGAGACGGCGCGGCTCTCGGCTGCGAAGCCAGCGCCGAGCAACTCGTCGGCGCGCGCCGCAGCACTGGCTCGCGCCCAGCGCCCGATCGCCTTGCCGTCGTGCCAGAGCGAAAACGACAGCTCGGGGCGGACCAGCGCGTGACGGCGCACGGCCTCGACGCAGTGAGCGAGCTCGGTTGATTCGGTCTTCAGGAACTTGCGCCGCGCCGGCGTGTTGAAGAACAGCTCGCGCACCTCGACCGTCGTGCCCGTCGCTCGCGCTGCCGGCGCGAGCTCGCCGGTGCGAGCGTCGAGCCGGATCGCGTGCTCGGCATCGTCGGTGCGGCTGGTGATCGCGACCTCCGCGACCGAAGCGATCGCCGCCAGCGCCTCGCCGCGAAAGCCCATCGTCGCGACGCCCTCGAGCTCGGCGAGCGAGGCGATCTTGCTGGTTGCGTGGCGGCGCAGGGCGGCGGCGAGCTCGTCGGCCGGGATGCCGTGGCCGTCGTCCTCGACGACGATGGCGCGAATGCCGCCGCCCGTCAGGCGAACGACGATCGCGCTTGCACCGGCATCGATCGCGTTGTCGAGCAGCTCGCGAACCACCGACGCCGGCCGCTCGACGACCTCGCCGGCGGCGATCTGGCTGACGAGCTCGCTCGGCAGCTCGCGGATCGGTCGGCGCAGGCGCGGCTCGAGCACGGCATTCATCGGCGCATTGTAGAAAGCGGGCGACGAAGCGAGGCGCGGCCGTGCTCGATGCCGCACATTGGCCGTCGCCCGCCCGGCGCGTCGTCGCAACCCGGCGCGACCGTGTTAGCTTCCGCGGCGATGAGCGAGAGCAGCACGGCCGTCACCGCCGACACCGGCAGCGAGACGCCTGCCGCGCTCGTCCAGGCGGTCGTCGAGCTCGGCACGCAGCGGCCGATCCGGACCTCGCAGGCGATCTACAACACCCAGGGCCTCAAGCTGCTCGAAGGCGGCGTGACGATCGACGGTAGCCTCTATGACCGGCTCCTCTCGCACCGGCTCGCGCTGCCGCTCGACGAGTGCATCGATGCCAGCCCGAGCGTCGACGCCGGCGTCCTGGGCGAGGCGGCCCGCGCCGCCATCGCGCGCTGGCCGTTCTTCGCCCGCGTCGCGCCAGGCGATGCCGCGGGCAAGGAAGTGCTCGACGCGCTGGCGTCGCTGCGCCTGCCGAAGCCGATCGCGCTCCATGTCACGCTCGCGCGCGAGACCCGCCCGGCGCTCTTCGAGCACAGCATCCAGATGGCCCTGCTCGCCGCGCATCTGGTGGGCGCTGCCGGCGGCACGAAGGCGCAGATTGGGGCGGCCGCGTCGGCCGGCCTGTTGCACGACCTCGGCATGCTCCACATCGGCGCCGATCTGCTCGATTCCGAGGAGCGCCTGAGCGGCGACGAGCTGAAGCCGGTCTACGTCCATCCGCTGACCTCGTCGATGCTGGTCGACCGGTTCGCCGACTACCCGAAGGAGGTCGTTCGCGCCATCGTCGAGCACCACGAGCGCCTCGACGGCTCGGGCTACCCGCGCGGCCTCTCGGGCGATGCGATGAGCCCGCTCGGCCGCGTTCTCGCCCTGGCCGAGGTCGTGACGGCGATGTTCGACGGCCAGCGCCAGCTGCCCGAGCAGCGCGTCTCCTTGCTGCTGCGAATCAATCCGCGCCGCTACGACCCGTTCCACGTCGCCGCCGTCCACCGCCTGCTCGCGGTGCCGCCCGCGCCGGGCGACGGCGAACGCATCGACGCGGCGCCGCTGATCGCGCGCCTGCTCCAACTCACCGACGTGCTCGCTCGCTGGAGCGATTCGAGCGCAGCCATCGGCCATGTGCTCGAGGGTGCGCATGCAGCGCTGTTCCGCTCGGTCGACGAGCAGAACGCGACCTTGCAGCGCATGCTCTACGACGCCGGCGTGACGCGCGAGCAGCTCGCCGCGATCGCGGGCGAGGTCGGCGACGACATCGGCTTGCGGATCGAGCTCTGGGCGCTCGCCGAGGAGCTGCTCTGGCAACTGCACGCTGCTGCGAACCAGATCAAGCGACGCTGGCAGGCGGTGCAAGCGAGCGCGCCGCATCCGCCCGCGCTCGCCGCCTGGTTCGACGCCGTCGCCGCGCTCGATCTCGAAGCACCGGCCGCGGCTTGAGCGACGGGCGTCGGTCGCGGTGGCCGCACGGGGCGCCGTGATAATCGCCCGCCATGGACATGCTCGCTGCGATCGTCGACTTCATTCTTCACGTCGACGTTCATCTCGCCACCTTCGTCGCTCACTACGGCACCTGGGTCTACGCGCTGCTGTTCGCGATCATCTTCATCGAGACCGGCGTCGTCGTCATGCCGTTCCTGCCCGGCGACTCGCTTCTGTTCGTCGTCGGCGCGATGTGCGCGGCCGGGCTCATGAGCCTGCCGGTGGTGCTGGTGCTGCTCTGGATCGCCGCGGTGCTCGGCAACCAGAGCAACTACGCGATCGGCCGCGCGCTCGGGCCGCGCGTCTTCCAGTGGGAGCAGTCGCGCTGGTTCAACAAGCGCGCCTTCGACCAGGCGCACGCCTTTTACGAGCGCTACGGCGGCATCACGATCGTCGCGGCGCGCTTCATGCCGTTCCTGCGCACGTTCGCGCCGTTCGTCGCCGGGGTCGCGCAGATGACGCGCCGACGCTTCACCTTCTACGACGTGACCGGCGGCGCGCTGTGGATCGCCTCGGTCACGCTCGCCGGCTACGTCTTCGGCAACATCCCGTGGGTCAAGGAGAGCCTCGACAAGATCATTTGGGGCGCGATCCTGATCCCCGGCGTCGTCGTCCTCATCGGGGCATGGCGGGCGCAGCGGAAGCAGAAGCAGGAGCCGGCTTGAGTCTGCGCGGCGCGGCTTGCGACGCGGCCTCTGCCTTGACCGCGCTCGCCGGCGAATCGACGGTCGTGCTTGCCGAACACGCCTGCTGCTGGTAGACGGTGCGTCCGCCATCGACGCACTTGAAGAGCTGCGAGCCGGCGACGGCCGGGCCCGCGCTGGCCGCCAGCGCGAGCGCCAGCAGCGTCGCCGCGCAGCTCAGGCGCTTCATTCCTGCACCGGCAGCGCGAGCTGATCGGCGACCGTTTCGGGGCGCATCAGGCGCCATCGTCCGCGCGTGCTCATGTCGACGACGATCGGCGTCACGCCGGCCGCGGTCGCCGTCGGATTGACTGCCAGAACGCGCGCGACGCAGCGCCGAATCCACTCGGCGGTGTCCCGGACGTAGTCGATGTCGGCGTCGTCGAGACGGCAGACGAGGCGAAAGGTCTTCTCGAACGGGTGCTCGGGGTTTGTCGTGGTCATTCCCATTCCCAGGGGCGATGCTTTGCCGGCCCGATCGACACCGGCCTCGAGGGTCGAAGTTCGGTGCGGATTTTCGGCGCAGCAGTGACATCGTGCGTACCCGACCGTGGCAATCGACGGCGCGCCGCGCAATCGGTCACGGCGCTGTCGGCGCATCCCTCCGGACGGACGCGCCGCGCCGACGGTCGGTCGATGCGCTCGGCCGCGCTAGCGGACCGTGTAACCGCGCCCTTCCATGCAGGCGAAGGTCGCGCGCTGGAAGATGCTGGCGTCGTTCATCGCCCCGGGCTGCGTCGTCGCCCAGCGGTTGCAGTCACGCCGGTCCGACTCCGTCGTCGCCGCGCTCTGGCCGTTCCTTGGATAGAAGATCGGCTCGGGGGCCTGTCCGCCTTGGGGCACGGGCTGTCCGGCGCGGGTTCCCGTACCCGGATCGACGGTGCTGTAGGTCGGGTCGACGACGGTCTCCGGAGCATCGTAGTAGCCGCCGTAGTACGGATACGCGGCGTAGTAGCCGCCGTAGTAGGGGTAGGCGCCCCAGTAGCCGACGGCACCGAAACCCAGGCCGATGCCGACGCCCCAATACGGCCAGTAGCCTCGGCCCCAATAGCCGTAGCCGCCGCGTCCGTAGCCGCCGGGATGACCATACCAGCCGCGTCCGCCGCCGCTCCAGCCGCCGCCGTGGCCGCCGCTCCAG
>Ga0207691_10008095_pt1 | contig 10095 bp, 7 predicted proteins | sample KBSM13metaG_FD_184327 | JGI IMG/M metagenome (GOLD analysis project Ga0207691, IMG submission 184327) | Miscanthus rhizosphere microbial communities from Kellogg Biological Station, Michigan, USA - KBS M1-3 metaG (SPAdes) (version 2) | ecosystem: Host-associated > Plants > Roots > Rhizosphere >... | reverse complement strand
GGGCGGAGTGGAAGCCTCGCTCATGCGCCTGCAGCTGGCCCGGCCTGACAATCATTTCATCGGGCCGCAGCTTTTCAATCAACTCTTTACCATGCACGGGACGACCATGGTCTTTCTTGTCGGCATGCCTATTATCTTCGGCTTCGCCAACTATCTCGTGCCGCTCATGATCGGCGCGCGCGATCTCGCCTTCCCACGACTCAACTCCTTTGGCTTTTGGCTTAGCGTAATGGGAGGGCTGATTCTTTATTTCAGCATTATTGGCGGCATGGGCATGACGGGTGCGGGCAGCATGCCTGATGTGGGATGGTTCGCCTACGCCCCGCTTACGGGCAAGGCTTTCTCGCGAGGCAACAGCACGGATTATTGGACGATTGGTGTTTTGGTCGGTGGCTTCGGAAGCATCGCCACGGCGATAAATATTTTAACGACGATTGTGTGCCTGCGCTGCGAGGGGATGACGCTGATGAAAATGCCGCTCTTCGTCTGGCTCAGTCTTGTGGTATCCGGGATGGTGCTGCTGGCCATCGGCCCGTTGACCGCCGCGCAGATCATGCTTTTGCTCGACCGTTATCTCGGCGCGCATTTCTTCGATACTCAAGCGGGCGGCTCGGCTGTGTTGTGGCAGCACTTCTTCTGGATCTTTGGGCATCCCGAGGTCTACATACTGATCATACCGGGGTTCGCGATCGCTTCGGAAATTATTCCCGTCTTTTCGCGTAAAGCGATTTTCGGCTACCCCGTGATGGTGGGCGCCACAGTCGCCATCGCCTTCGTCAGTTTTGGAGTGTGGGCCCATCACATGTTCACCGTTGGGATGACTTCGATCGGTAACACCTTCTTCGTCATCTCGACCATGCTGGTTGGCGTGCCCACTGGCATTAAGCTCTTCAATTGGATCGCAACGATGTGGGGCGGCAAAATCCGACTCGCCACACCGATGCTCTTCTGCATCGCCTTCCTTTTCCAATTTCTCATCGCCGGACTCACCGGCATTATGCTGGCGGTGGCGCCCTTTGACTGGCAACTCAGCGACAGTTACTTCGTGGTCGCACATTTCCATTTCGTGCTCGTGGGCAGTCTCCTCTTCACTATCTTCGCGGGTATCTACTATTGGTTTCCCAAGGTAACGGGGCGAATGCTGAGCGAGAAACTGGGCAAGTGGCATTTTTGGCTCTTCTTCATCGGCTTTCATGTGACTTTCGACACGATGCACGTCCCCGGTTTGTTAGGGATGCCGCGGCGTATCTATACTTATGAAGCGAGCCGGGGCTGGGGGACTTTGAATCTCGTCTGCACGCTCGGGGTGGCGATTCAGGCCCTGGGGATTCTCTGTTTCGTGGCCAACATCCTCTGGTCGCTCCGCAGCGGAAAACGCGCGGGTCGTGATCCGTGGGATGCCTGGACGCTCGAATGGTCCACCACGTCGCCACCGCCGGAATTCAACTTCAGTAAGTCTCCCGTGGTCAAGAGCCGCCGCCCGCTCTGGGACATTAAACACCCCAGCGACCCGGATTGGAAATACGAATAGCCGCCACCGACATCCATGAGCACTGCGACCATTGCCCTGACATCAGAACAAAGCGCCTCCAATCCGAACCGGGGTCGCGTTGGAATGTTCAGTTTGATCGCGGCGGAGAGCGCCATTTTTACTATCTTCGTGGTCGCCTACCTGTTTTACCTCGGCCAGAGTTTGAGCGGCCCCACGCCGCAGCAAGTGCTAAGGCTTCCGATTCTAAACAGCATTTGCCTAATCTCGAGTAGCCTAACGATCATGTTTGCGCTCCGGGCCTTGGGGAAAGGTGCGCGCGGTGCGTTTCTTTTGTGGTGGACCGCCACGATCGCCCTCGGCGGCTACTTCCTCATCGGGACGGGTATCGAATGGAAACGCCTGATCTACTCCGAAGGATTAACCATCCAAACGAATCTCTTTGGTACCACCTTTTACTCGCTGGTTGGCCTGCACGCTTTCCACGTCCTGGTTGGTCTGGTGATGCTTCTCATCGTGCTGCTTTTGGCCCTGGCTGGCGCCGTGAAAAAGGAACACACCGCGCGCGCTGAAATTCTGTCACTCTACTGGCATTTCGTGGACGCGATTTGGATTGTTGTGTTTACCGTTGTTTATGTGATCGGCCGCTGACTACGAATAATCCTGCGATGAACTCGGGAAACGAAGAGTTAGGGAAGGAGACGGTCCAAGTGCCCGCGACAGAAGGATGGCCAGTGGTTGCAGCCTTTGGGGTTTCTCTACTTTGGGCGGGCCTTCTCACCCATTGGATGGTCAGCGTGCTTGGGGCGCTCTGCTTCATCGCGGGGTTGGTAAATTGGTTCCGCGAAGTCCTGCCTCGCGAGTCCCATGAGCCCGTGTCTGTGCTGCCGGAGCCTGTGGAAGCGGAGGTGCCGGTGCGCGAAGTGCAGTATTTGCAAGCCGGCGAACAGGGGCACCGCGCGCGCTTGCCGCTTGAAATTTATCCCTACTCCGCCGGAGTTCGTGGCGGGCTGGCCGGAGGCGCGGCCATGTTCGTCCTCGCGGTCATCTACGGCCTCGTTTACCACAACAGTATCTGGTATCCGGCCAACCTGCTCGCCGCCGCCGGCTCATCGAGCATCGCGGCGATGAGTTATGAACAGCTTCGCGCTTATAACGGGTTGGGGGTAGTGCTGGCGACGATCATTCACGGAACGGGCTCGGTACTCGTCGGGCTTCTTTACGGCATCGCATTGCCCATGGTCCCGCGCCGCCCGATTTTGTTCGGCGGAATTATCGCACCGTTACTTTGGTCCGGTCTCTTGTATTCGGCCATGGGAATTATCAACCCGACGTTAGCTGCGCATGTCGATTGGTTCCGGTTTGTCCTGGCCCAGATCGTATTCGGCGTCGTCGCCGGCCTGGTGGTGGTAAGACATTCGCGCATCCGCACGTTACAATTTGTCCCCGTCGCGCAGCGGATGGGCCTGGAAGCAGCCGGCATTTCGGAAGAGAAGGGTGGGGAGGATTCCAAGTGATGAAGGCGCGCCTCTTTTCCCTCGTATCTGTTACAACCTTGTTGTTGCTCAATTGCGGCTGCGGTCGTCTGCCGGGAAAACCCACGCCCGCCGAGGTGCCAGTCGTACCCAAACAGGTGCGCAACTTTGCCGAACTCTACAGGCTGAACTGCGCCGGCTGCCACGGACTGGAAGGGAAAGGCAATGGCGCGATGGCGTTGGCGAACCCGGTTTACCTCGCAATCGTGAGCGATGACACTCTACGGCGTGTGACCGCCGAGGGTGTCCCGGGAACGCTCATGCCGCCGTTTGCAGCAAGTGCGGGCGGCGAATTGGTTGACGCGCAGATTGAAGTTCTAGTCCACGGCATCCGCGGTTGGGCGAAAGCCGGTCCGTTGCAAGGCGTAACTCCGCCGCCCTATGCCGCGACCGCAACGGGTGACGCGGAGCGCGGGCGCTCAGCTTTTGCAACTGCGTGTGCCTCGTGTCACGGAGCGGATGGCAAAGGCACGACCACGACCGGCTCGATCGTCGACGGATCATTTCTCGCCTTAGTCAGCGACCAGGACTTACGCACGACCGTGATCGCCGGACGCCCCGATCTCGGCCATCCTGACTGGCAACATTGCGTGTCCGGCCGCGCGCTGACCGACTCGGAAGTGACTGACGTGGTGGCGTGGCTCGCCTCGCACCGCCTCCTGACTCCGGGCCAGCCTTATCCCACTTCGCAAACGAAACCATAAACTCCAAACGAGGAGAAACACTCATGTCTGAATCCAGCCCTGACAACAAACCCGAAGACCCAGAATCCACGGCGCCCACCGTCAGGAAACTTTCACGCCGTCAGATGCTCGGAGTCCTGGGTATTGGCATCAATGCCCTTGCGGGCGCGATGATCGCGATCCCAATCATCGGTTACATTATCGCGCCCGCGAGCCGTCGGCGCATGGACAAGGAGCTCGCGTGGGTTTCGTTGGGGGAACTGACGAAGTATCCCGTGGGCCAAACGCGATTCGCGACGTATCGCAATCCCACCTCGGTACCGTGGGACGGCGACACCGCCGATGTGGCGTGCTGGGTGCGGCGAATGAGCACGGACCAGTGGCAGGTGTTCGCGGTCAACTGCGCGCATCTTGGCTGCCCTGTGCGATGGTTTCCGCAATCGGGCCTCTTCATGTGTCCGTGTCACGGCGGCGTTTACTACGCCGACGGCTCGCGCGCCTCGGGTCCGCCGCCGCGGGGACTTTTTACCTATGACTACAAGATCGACGCTGGCCAGCTTTGGATCAAAGCCGGCCAGATGCCGACCCTCTCTGACATGCCCAGCGTGGCAACGGTGGGGAAAATCAAAGGCGGCACATGCGCCTGATCGAACGCCTCAAAAGCGTTGGCGCATGGTTTGACGCGCGCCTCCAGCTCGGCAAGCCTGTGCGGGAGGCCGCGACTCATAGGGTGCCGCGCCGCAGCGCGAGCTGGGCCTACGTATTCGGCAGCGCCAGCCTCACCCTGCTCATCTTGCAGGTTGTCACCGGCATCTGTCTGGCGCTCGTCTATGTGCCGGCGGCCGATGGCGCGTGGGGCAGCCTGCAGCACCTCAACCAGGTGCAGACCTTCGGCTGGTTCATCCGCGCGCTGCACGGCTGGGGCTCAAACTTCATGGTCGCGATGGTCCTACTCCACATGTGCCAGGTGTTCCTCTTTGGCGCGTTCAAATATCCGCGTGAGCTGACCTGGATGGTCGGTGTGCTCCTGCTCGTCCTCACTCTCGGCATGGCCTTCACCGGTGAGGTTATGCGTTTCGATCAGGACGCCTACTGGGGGCTCGGCATCGGCGCGGCGATCATGGGCCGTGTTCCGCTCATCGGGGGCCAGCTTGTCAAGCTTATGCTGGGTGGCCCGATCATCGCAGGCGAAACGCTCTCACGCTTTTTCGCGCTTCACGTTTTTGTCATTCCCGGCATGCTCCTCGCCTTTGTCGGCGTGCATTTGCTCATGGTACTCAAACTCGGCATTAACGAATGGCCGGTGCCGGGTCGTCTGGTGAAACGTGAAACCTATCTCAAGGAATATCACGAAGAAACACTGAAGGACGGGGTCCCCTTCATCCCCGATGCTTTTCGCAAGGATCTCGTCTTTTCCGGCATCACCATCCTCGCGGTCATCGCCTGCGCTGCGATTTTCGGTCCGTTTGGGCCCAATGGCCCACCCGACCCGACCGTCGTGCAGACTTCTCCCGTGCCCGATTTCTTTTTCCTCTGGATATTTGCGGCGCTGGCTCTTTTGCCGCCAAACATGGAGACCTTTCTGCTCCTTGTCGGACCGGTCGTTGGCATCGGCCTCCTCATCTTGCTGCCGCTCATCTCCGGGACTGGAGAGAAAAGCTGGCTCCGCCGGCCGGTGGCGGTTCTGATCATGCTGATCATCATTATCGCGCTCGCTGCGACCACCCAACTTGGCATTAAGTCCAGGTGGTCGCCGCATATGAACGCGTGGAGTAGCGCGCCGGTGCCGGAGAAATTTCTCAAAGGTCGCACCCCGGTTCAACTTCAGGGCGCGATTGTGATTCAAGCCATGCAATGTCGTAATTGTCATGCGCTCGGCGGCGAAGGCGGCCAGCGTGGTCCGGCGCTCGACGACGTTGCTACTCGATTGACTGAGGACCAGCTTTTCCGGCAGGTCATCCAGGGCGGTGGCAACATGCCGGCCTATGGAAAGAACCTCAGCCCTTCGCAGGCGACCGCTCTCGTCTCATTTCTCAAAACCCTACATTCTCCCGGACAACGACCGGCGGAGAACTCCGCGCTTGTCAGCACGTCCTCGGTGCCGAAAGGACCGTGACCGGAAATGTCTCCCACCGCTCAAGCGGTTCTTACTTCGTGGTCGCTTGATCCAAAGCTCGCCTTCGGGCTGATCGTTCTGGTTCTCGTCTATTTGCGCGGATGGCGCGTCCTACACCGGGTCATCTCGGTTCGATTTCCGGTCTGGCGGCTGGTCGCGTTTCTCGGCGGACTTGCTGCGTTATGCATAGCCATCGCGTCACCACTTGATGCCTTCTCCGGTCTGCTTTTGTCCGCCCACATGGTGCAACATTTTCTGCTCATGTTTGTCGCACCGCCGCTGATTCTTCTGGGCGCGCCTCTCTTGCCGCTGTTGCGTGGACTTCCGCGCGGCTTCGTCCACGACGGACTCGGGCCGTTCCTCACCTGGTCCGTCTTACGCCGCTTCGGAAACGCGCTTACGCACCCCGCGGTTTGCGGCCTGGCGATGGTCGTAAGTCTTTGCGGGTGGCATTTACCCGCCGCCTTCGATCTCGCCCTGCGTTCGCCCGGCTTGCACAAACTCGAGCACGCCTGCTTCTTTGGCACTTCATTACTTTTTTGGTGGCCGGTCGTGCGCCCGTTTCCGAGCCGTCCGCACTGGCCGCTTTGGGCAATCCCCCTTTACCTCCTGGCGGCCGATGTGGTGAACACCGTGCTCTGCGCTATCCTAACTTTCTCAGACCGCCCGCTCTATTCGGCTTATGAAACCGTTCCACGGCTCTTCGGCACAACCGTCCTGAGTGATCAGGTCGCAGCCGGCGTGATCATGTGGATACCCGGTTCTGTCATATTTCTCGTACCCGCTACGATACTGGCAATCCAGTATCTCTCACCGGCTCGCGCCCTCCTGAGTCCGGTCAGGTCGGGAATTCCACTTGTCGTGCCTTCGCGCCGGCCAGCGGTGCCGTTGGCTGCATCGCGACGATTTGATCTCCTGACTGCGCCGATTCTCGGACGGTTTTTCCGCGCGCGTTTGGGCCGGCGCGCAATGCAAGCAGTGCTCCTTCTTATCGCTCTTGGCGTCATCGCGGACGGCCTGTTCGGTTCGCAAGTCAGCGGAACAAACCTAGCGGGTGTCTTTCCGTGGATATATTGGCGCGGACTTACCGTAGTTGTCCTGCTCGTGGCCGGAAATTTTTTCTGCATGGCATGTCCTTTCATGCTGCCGCGTGAACTGGGACGACGGCTTGGACTAGGAGGGCGTGCATGGCCCCGTGCGCTGCGCTCGAAATGGCTTGCCATCGCATTGCTCGCGCTTTTTTTCTGGGCTTACGAAACGTTCGATCTATGGAACAGGCCGGCGTTAACGGCGTGGCTTATCATCGGTTATTTCTTCGCTGCCTTCGTCCTCGATGCGTTCTTTCGCGGAGCAAGTTTTTGCAAGTACGTTTGCCCCATCGGACAATTTCAATTCGTCTCCTCGCTTGTCTCACCCCTCGAAGTAAAAGCGCGTGAGCCGGCTGTCTGTGCTAACTGTAAGACTCACGATTGCCTGCGGGGCAACGATCAGAACCGCGGTTGCGAGACGGACCTCTACATCCCGCGCAAAGCTGGCAACCTTGATTGCACCTTCTGCCTTGATTGCGTGCGGGCATGTCCGCACGACAACATCGGGCTGCTTGTCACGACGCCCGGGGCAGATCTGATCCGCGATCCGGTTCGCTCATCTCTCGGTCGTTTGTCGCGCCGGGTGGATATTGCGGCGCTCGCGCTCATGCTTGTTTTCGCCGCCTTCGCAGGTGCAGCAGCCATGGTCGATCCTGTCGCTGAATGGAAGAACCAGCCCTTGCAATGGGGAGCGATCCCGGCGCTTCCATTTACCATCTTTTTCTTTTTCACTGCGCTTCTTTTGCTTCCCGTCATTGTCATTGGCGGCACTACCCTGCTTGGGCGTGTTGCGAGCAGAGTCACGACACCGGCGCGCGAACTTCTTTGTCGGTTTTCTCTCGCCTTAGTCCCACTCGGGACTGCGATGTGGGCTGGACACTTCCTCTTTCATCTGCTGACAAGCTACGGCGCCGTTTGGCCGGCCTTAGAACAAGTTGCAGACCACGTGAGCATTTACTCGTTAGGTGACTCAAACTGGATCATATTGTCTCCTGGCTTCAGCGCCACCACCCTGCTGGGGCTGCAAATCCTGTTGCTCGACGCCGGTCTCCTCCTTTCGCTTTATGTTGGCTGGCGGATCGCCAGGCGCTGCGCCTTGCACGCCCGACCCGCGCTTGCGTTGCTCGCTCCGTGGGCCGGCGCGGCTCTCGCGCTCTACGCCACCGGCATCTGGATTTTTCTTCAACCGATGCCGATGCGGGGGATGGTCATGACTGCGATGCTCCGATGAAACGCCTGGGCTTGTTCTTCCTCGTCGCAGTGGCCTTTGTTCCGCGTTTAGCCCAGGCCGACGGTGGCATTGTGCGCGCACGGGAAACGCGAGGGCCATTTCTCATCACGATCTTCACCCCTTCTGAAGTATTCACGGCTGCTCCCGTGGAGATTGGCGTAATGGTTCAAGATCGCGAGACGAAACAGGTCGTGTTGGACGCCCTCGTGAAGCTCAATTTGATCCAACCTAACGAGTCTAAAAAACAGGGCGAGATCGGTGGGCGCGGGCCCATGACTGGTCATACGATGCGCGGCGATTCAAAGACGATGCACCAGCCCTCGATCATTCGCGTCACCCGCGGGCAGGGAACGAACAAACTTCTCTACAGCACAAATGTAGTTTTCCCGGCAGCGGGCGATTGGAGCCTCCGTGTTTCAGTCCGGCGTGATCACGACGAAGCGACCGTGGATTGCGCTTTGCCCGTCGTGATTCCAACCGGGCGTCTCGTCGACCTTTGGCCGTATCTCGCGGTTATCCCTGTTGCGATTGCGCTCTTCGCGATAAACCAATGGCTGCGGCGCCGCTCCGCGAATACGATTGCGATTCAATCCGCACAAATGAGTTCACCAGCAATTGCGACGCTATGATTCCGGACCTGAACGCGGAATGGCTGGAGACCGATGGTCAGGGCGGATTCGCCTCCGGAACGGTTTCCGGAATCCGGTCCCGGCGTTATCACGGTCTCCTGCTCGTCGCGACCGAGCCACCTGAAGGACGCTTCCTGATGGTCGCGGGGTTGGAAGTCTTTTTGGAAGTGAATGGCCAAAGACTCGGTCTCGCCCCGCAACGCTATTGGCCGGATGTGATCGCGCCAGTCCCTCCCGATCTCACGGAATTCTCCGCCGATCCCTGGCCGTCTTGGAAATGGCGCGTGGCTGCCGAGATCCAAGTGGAGCACGAGTTGTTCATTCACCGCGCCTCCCGACGGACTTACCTGTCGTGGAAACTTACTCAGGACCATCCCGACGCGCGGCTGCTGATCCGCCCCTTTCTTGCGGGCCGCGACTATCACTCTACTCACCATGAGAATGGCGCCTTTAAGTTCGCCTCGACCGTTTTCGACCAGACGGTGAGATGGCAGCCTTACGAATCACTCCCCACGATCGACTGCACCACGAACGGCAGTTTCCTCGCCGAACCGCTTTGGTATCGAAACTTTCGGTATTCCGAGGAGCAAGCCCGCGGGCTTGACTTCCTGGAAGATCTCGCGGTGCCTGGATTGTTCTCATTTTCACTACAAAATGGTCCTGCGGTCATCGTCTTTGGTGCAAACGGCGAATCGTGTCCCACGGATGCGATCAACGCTTTCGAGGCCGCGGCAAAGGAAGAGCGAGCGCGACGTAAACAGTTCGCCAGCACTGTTTGTCGATCGGCCGATGCCTATATTGTAAGTGGACGTCGCGGCACCACGATTCTCGCGGGCTATCCGTGGTTCACTGATTGGGGGCGCGATACTTTCATCTCGATGCGCGGTCTCTGCCTGTCTACTGGCCGCCTCGAAGAAGCACGCTCAATTCTTACTAACTGGGCTGGTCAGGTTTCTCAAGGAATGCTTCCGAATCGCTTTCCCGACGATGGCCAGGCCCCGGAGTTCAATTCCGTCGATGCTTCACTCTGGTTTATTGTGGCAGTTCACGATTTTCTCCAAACAGCGGAGCGAACGAACTTTGAGTTATCGCCGGAGATTCGCGAGCAACTCTGGACCGCGGTAGGAAACATTCTGGATGGCTACACGCAAGGCACACGGTATTGCATCCAGATGGATCCGGCTGACGGTTTATTGCGTGCCGGCGAGCCGGGCATGCAATTGACGTGGATGGATGCGCGCGTCGGCGATCATGAAATCACCCCGCGAATAGGAAAACCCGTCGAGATCCAGGCGCTCTGGATCAATGCGCTTTGGATCGCTCG
>Ga0207691_10008093_pt1 | contig 10096 bp, 8 predicted proteins | sample KBSM13metaG_FD_184327 | JGI IMG/M metagenome (GOLD analysis project Ga0207691, IMG submission 184327) | Miscanthus rhizosphere microbial communities from Kellogg Biological Station, Michigan, USA - KBS M1-3 metaG (SPAdes) (version 2) | ecosystem: Host-associated > Plants > Roots > Rhizosphere >... | reverse complement strand
GCCCAAGCTATGAATTCCTCATTGACTCGTCCGAAGCGTGTCCGTTCGCGCTCTCGAAGGCGAGCGACGCGAACTTCAGCTGGCGCGTGCAGGAAAACGACAAGGTCGAACGCCTGCTCCAGCTCCGGCCCCCACCCGTAAATAGAGCCAGCAACAACGATAGATGGATTGGCGCTCAAGTGGTCGTGAAGGAGCGCTGCGCGTTCGGCAGCGTCCCGCTTGGCTTTGAATGGTGGATCGGTGGGTAACCAGAAGAGGTCGTCCGCATCGACGAAAGCGGCTTGCAGAGCCCCAGCTACAGCTCGACCGAGCGTGCTGGTGCCCGAGCCTGAGGCCCCAGTCACAACAATCCGCATCGACGCCCCTGCTGCATCAGGTCTGGCTAACGTATCACGGCTTCAGCGGCGAGTGCCGAGCGAAGCGAGGTGCTCGTCCGCTGCAAGCCGAAGTTAGCCAGCAGTCGGGGCAAGGTCACGCTCCGGCGTGGCATTCCAAAAGTGCTTTGTGTCGGTTCCGCAGACAATGCCTTCGACAGACTCGGAGAGGATCGCGAGTTGCGACCGCGGTGCCAGGAATACAGTAAAGAAGCTGTCCCAATCCACGGAAGCAAGCACTCCCGGTACAGCCGAGAAGATCGCTCCCCGCCGGTGAATACTGCTGAGCGACAGATCGAGGGTCTCCACCAGAGGAGAGCAAGGCGACAGCGCATCGCCAAACTCATCTCTGATCCACAGCTGATCAGCACCAGCTGTTCGAAAGAACGCCACGACATGCGGCGTCCAGACCAGCGGCAGCGATCCGTCCACGGGAGCGTCGAGCCCTGACCGCTCGCAGAAGCCACTCAGAAGAGCCGCGGCATCGGAGTCTCGAAACTCGGCCCTGAGCGCGCCCGTCCAAGTTAGCAGACCGCGGTTCAGCCGCCCGACACTCAATCCGATAGCGGCCGCGACCTCGCCCCAGGACACAGGGGTCTCACCGCGCCAAAACGGATGCAGGGCAATGAACGCCGACTCAAAGACAGCGGGATGCCAGTCAGATATTGGAGCGTCGTACGTCGGGTAAGCTGGTACTCCTGTCTCCAAAACCGAATCAATCCAGGTCGGGGGCTGACAGGTCATGGGGGCTCTCTCTCGTCTGGCTAACGTATCAACGTTAAGCTGCGAAAGTCGAGCGCAGCGAGATTTTCGTCAGCTTCAACGTTTTGTTGGGCGGCGTCCGCCCCAGGTAGTCGCGTCTCGATTTGGGGCGGAACTCGGTCCGTTGGCGACCGATCAGAAACCATCCAGGAGCTCCTGGAGCGTGAGCGATTCGTCGAACTCCCAGCGTGCATAGTCGAGCAAGCCATTGATGATCGCGGGCTCGGCATTGAAGCGTTCAACAGCGGTCGCTACGAGATTCACAACATCGCGTTCATCAAACTGGTCGCCATTGCGGAGCGGCGTCCACGGTATGTCACGTGCCGCGAGCCAGATCTGCAAGGCTCGAAAGCGACTAGCAAGTTCGACCGTCTCGCGCGACGGTTCTGAATAGAACGTCGACGCCAGTTGAGGAGGGTACAAGACGGAATTCATGTCGGCAGTCGACGGCCCTCGTCCTGCCGCACTCCAGACAGCGTCCCAGACATGTCGCTCGATCAAGGTCAACGCGAGCCGGGCTTCCGCATATTCTGCGTGACCGCCTCGAAAAAACAGCTCGGTGAAGTTTTGCAAGCCAGTGCGATCCGGTGAAACGTCGATGTGGGTCGCCCAATCGGGAATCCGTAAACCTAAGCGGCCGACCTTAACTGCCGATGCGAGTCCAGCCACGAGGCTCTCAACGGATGGATGCGCCTCGATATCAACGACGCTTCCATGGGGATCCCTACGGCCGAAGATTGGCAGCGTGCACGGTGAATGCGAGCCGTCATGTCGCTCGACGAGGAAGACGCAGACGACTTGGTCGAGTTTAATGCCAGTGATCATGCATTGGTTGTCGAACATCCCCATCGTCGCTCCCGTCCGCCCAACGTACCAGGTTTCAGCTGCGTGGTGCGAGCGAAGCGAGTGCCACGTCTGCTGCAAACCGTAGTTGGGCGGCGCTAGCCGTCGGATAGCGCTCTGGCTACGAAGTTTTTGAGATCACGCACTGCCGTACGCAGATCGACGTTGAAGCTCGCCATATAGTGGGCAACCGCGCCTTCGCCATCACCGGATTTCCAAAGGCGGAGTGCTTTCTCGAGCGGCTCTTCGGCAGGTGGCACGTAGTCGTCGCCGCGTGACAACCGGACCAGGTCGTGATCGATATCGCAATTCACGCCCAAGCATGTGGCTACGTCGCGTGCGACTTCGACCAGGGCATCTCTGGACGCATCAGTCCCCTCCTCTTGCCTGACCAGCAAAATGTTCGAGCCGTCCTGCGCCCACTCGATCGAACCGATTTGCTTTCCCTCTTCCATAACGCGCCCGATGTCGCGCCGCGGCGGAAGCTCAATCGACTTCTTCGTGAACGGGTTGATTCCGCGGCGAACCCCAGTGTCCGCGAGCTTTGGATGGGTCTGGATCAAAGACTCCCATCCCGAATCAGTGATACCCGGCTGATTCGCGCCGGAAAGCAATACTGCCACGATACGCATGCGTCCGCCCAACTTGTATTTGAGCGACGTGGACGCCGCAACCTAAGCGGCAGCCGCCATACCGAAAATGCCGAGCATGGGCCGGATCCGGGATAATCGGGTCGGTCCGTATATGCGGATAATCTTCGCCGGCGGCAGGGCGTGATTCGTCCAGATCGTGGCCAGGCGATGGACCGGACGTTGCTCCTAGCGTCTTCCCGCGACGCCGAAGGCCACGTGCGGCCCTGCCGCGACTCGTGACCATCAAAACCCAATCTCGAAGGTCACGCTCAAGCGAGCGGCACGTCCAGGCCAATGCGGCGCATCAGGCGCAGGGCGTTGCCGGCTTGCACGGGGCCGGGGTGCGCTTTGTAGTCGAAGCTCATTTCGTTGTCCTTCACGCTTTCGCGGAAGTGAATCATGGTGACGCGGCTCATCAGTGAGGGCTCGAGCTCGGCGAGGCCCATGTCGTGGGTGGAGACCGCACCCAGGGCGCCGCGTTTCATCAGTTCGCCGATCACCCAGCGCGCGCCGATCTGGCGCTCGAGTGAGTTGGTGCCGTGTAGGATTTCGTCGAGCAGGAAGAACACCGGTTTGCTGCCGGCCGTGCCGTCGACGACGGCCTTGAGCTTGTTGAGCTCGGCGTAGAAGTGGCTGACGCCGCTCGATAGCGAGTCGCTGATGCGGATGCTGGTGATCAGCGAGCACTCGGCGAGTAGCAGCTTTTTCGCGCAAACTGGGCCGCCGGCGAAGGCCAGCACGTTGGCCAGGCCCATCGAGCGGAGCAGCGTGCTCTTGCCCGACATGTTGGAGCCAGTGACCAGTAGCGCGGTGCCTGCTTCGGGCAGCGCCACGCTGTTGGTCACGCGCACTTGCCGGTCGATCAACACGTGACCGAGCTCTTCTGCCAAAAAGCATGGCTTGTCGCTGAGCTCGGGGAAGCAGAAGCTCGGCTCGTCGTGGGCCAGGCCGGCCAAAGACGACAGGGCCTCGGCTTCGCCTACGACGTCGAGCCATTCACGCACGAAGCGGCCGGCGCGCTCTTGCCAGGCTTCGAGCGCGAGCACGCAGTGCACGTCCCAGAGCAAGAACAGATTCACCACCGGGTAAATCATGCCGTTGTGTTTGAGCTCGAAGAAGCCGACCACGCGCTCGAAGCGGCGCATTTCTTCGGAAGGCTTCTTGCCGCTCTGGTTCAGGCGGGCTTGAGCCGCGCGGATCAGCGGCGCATCGACGTCGAGTGATTCGAGCTCGCCGAGCAGCGTGCCATAGCGAAGGAATGCGCCCTGTGTCTCGGAGACCGCGTGGAAGACGCGCGAGGTGATGGCGTTGGCGAGCGACAGCGTGAACAGCGAAAGCACCGCGGGGATCGTGAAAAATAGCCAGGAACGACCGAAGCTCGACCACAGCACCATGCCGCCAATGGTGAAGAACGGCAGGATACGCGCAGCCCACACCACGTGCAGCCAGTGCTCGAGTTGCGGTTTTTCTTCGGCCCATTGCAGCAGCGGTTCCGGGTTTGGCGGCTCCTTGCGCTTGCTGCCAGCGGGATCCACGATGCCGAGCGCGAGCGCTTCGATACGCTGGCGCAGATCGAGCAGCGGGGCGAGCGCACGCACGGCGACTTGCCGTTCGCGGACCACGGCCGGCGGGCTCGTGTGGCTGAAGAACCCAGCGAGCTTTTCTTGGCCGACGCTGGTGTGCGCCACGGAAATTCGCTGAAAGAGCGAGCTCGGGCCGAACACGTCCAGGTCACTGGTGTACGGGTGCGCTGGGTCGACGAAACGCGCTCCGTTTTCGGCGAGCTCGCTGAAACGACCGGTCGTGCGCGCGAGGGCATCCTTGTTCACGCGCGCGAAACGGCGCGCCAAATCCTCCTCCCCGAGCACGCGGCTGTGCCAAACCACCAGCGCCAGGAAGGCCACAAGGCCGAGCAAGCTGGCGGGGCCAGCCAGGGTATTGGTCTTACCGAAGACCGAGAGCAACAAGCTGACGATGAATACTGCGAACGACAAGCCGCGCAGGTTCGACACCGTGCGCGAGCGCGCCGCGTGGCGCTCCGCGTCGGCGCTGAAGCGCTGCTCGCGCGCTCGGTACTCGGCTTCTTGATCACTCACGCTACGGCCTTCACTTCGCTGCCTTGGCGAACTTGATCGAGACCGTCGCGCCCACCATGGGTTCCGCGGGTACGCCCACGTAGCGGCGATCGACGACTTCCGACACGCAGCGCGCTGCTTCGGCGCTCACGCCGCTGCGCTTGGCGACCGAGACGCCCTCGGCCCGGCCGCGCTGACGCAACATGAAGCGCACCTGGACTTCGCCGGTCGCTTCCTTGAGCCCGCCATTGTCGTTCACGCACTTCATGTAGCGGTCACGCGCCGCGCCCAGCTTGCCGATGCCGAGCGTCCCGGTATCGGCGCTGACCGGGCCAACGGTGATCTCCAACTTGTCGGTGCTCGCTGGCGGCGCTGCGCCGGCGTCGGACTCGGCAACTTCTTCGGTTGCAGCGGGCGCCGGCGCGGCCGAGCTGGCGGGCGGAGCTACCGTTGGCGCGCTGCTCGCGGACGCACTGGCCGCGGGCAAGGCGCTGGCCGTCGCTAGTGATCCCGAGCGCAGCCCTTGGGCTTCGGCTTCCGTGAGACAGCGCACGATCAGCCCCTTGCCGTTGCCGATACGACCCCAAGGACAGGCCGGATCGTACGGGTAGCGGCGCAGCAGCGCGTCGGACGTCTCACCACTCGCCAGGGCACCGAATGCGAGCAGGAGGCTCGCCGAGGACAGCATGATCAGAGCGCGTTTGAGGCGGGGCGTGAGCTTCATGACGTGGGGCGCGGTTTACCACGTCTGTGTGCGGGAGGGCTCGCGCCATCACGCATTGCGAGCCTTGCGCACGGATGGTACGAAGCACGGACATGAGCGCCCCATTTACCGCGGCAGGTCAACGTTTTCGCGCCAGGGTGCGGGCTCGAGCAGCGCTGATCTCGAGCGGGGTTCTGCTCGCTTTCCTGGGCGTCGCCTGTGACACGGGGGACCACAGCGACCTGACGCCCGCTGCCGGAAGTGCCGGTTTAGCAGCAGGGGGCGATTCTGCTGGCGGCGGGCTACCCGCGGGCGGTAATGCAGGCGCCGGAGCATCCCCGATGTGGACCACGAACGGAGGCAAGTACCAGCTGACCTTGGGCAGCACCTACCTGGAGCTCGATCCCGCAAACGGCGCGCGCATGACGGCGCTGCGCGCGAGTGGTAGCGCGGGTCCCAATTTGCTCGCTGACTCGGCCACGACCGGTCAAGACGACAACTGGGGGTCGACCTTCTGGCCGAGCCCTCAGAACTGGACTTGGCCGCCCACGGTCGAAGGCAGCATCAACGCGATCAACACCCTGCCATACGGCGTGTCCAGTGATGCGCTGAGCTTGACCCTGACCAGTCAGCTGAACGCCACGGCGCCGACCGTGTCCGTGGTCAAGAAGTTTTCGGCCGACGTGGCCAAGCTCGCGATCGTCATCGACTACACGATGACCAATGGTGGGACGGCGCCGGTCACCGTGGCGCCTTGGGAGATCACGCGCGTCGCCGCGGGCGGCATTACTTTTTACGCGGAAGCCAGCCCACCGGTGGTGCACGATGCCGGCATGGTCTTGCCGCCGACCACTTTGACCGACGGCGTGCGCTGGTATCAGCACGACCCGAGTGTCGTGGATCCGACCAAGTTTTTCTCGGACGGAAAGGGCTGGATCGCTCACGCTGCCGGCGATCTGCTGCTGATCAAGAGCTTTCCCGACCTCACGCCCGAGCAGAGCCCTACAGGCGAAGCGGAAATCGAAATCTTCGCGGCGCCGAAGTATGTCGAGGTCGAGAACCAAGGCGCGGTAAAAACGCTCGCAGCGGGTGAAGCGCTGCATTGGACCGTCCGTTGGTATGCGCGTAAACTGCCCGCGCCCGCTGTCGTCGGCAGCGCGGATCTCGTCGCTTACGTTCAGAACCAGATTAAATAGAGAGTGTCCGCGCCTGCTCCCGCCTCGGCCGCCGCCGAAGCCGTGCTCACCTTCTTGGAAAGCGTGGGCCGTCGTTCGGAGGCGGAGTTTTACCTTCGCCTGTTCCTGAAGTTACCGCCGGAGAGCTTCGGCATCATCGCGCCCGGTGCGACGGTAATTCGCTACGCGCTCGATTCGCTGGTCGAGCAACTCAAGTTTCTGGCCGACCTCGGCCTGCATGCGCCGGTCGTGCTCGGCCTGTACGATCCGGAGCGAGGAGCGAGCAGCTCCGAACGCTTGGTCAAGCGCGTGCAACTCGCGGGCATGGACGTGTGTCCCCACGAGATGGGCGAGGCCGGCTTGGCCGAGAAGCTGCGCGTCGAACTGCGTGCCGATCGCTTGCCCGTCGTGCATTTTCGTGCCGCCGAGGGACAAACCATCGAGGATCGCCTGAACGAGCTCGGAGCGTTGGCCAAAGCGCTGGACACCCGCAAATTCGTGCTGCTTCGCCGACGCGGCGGGCTCACGCCGCTCACTCGCGGCAGGCTGGAGCTCGCTCCGGGATACTTCTTGCCCACCGATGGCGGGCGGATCTCGATCATCAATCTGCGCACCGACCGCGCCGGCATCCTGGCAGGCAAGACGCTGCCCAAGCGCGACGCCGAGCTGCTCGCCGCGGCGGAACGGCTGATTGATCTCTCGCAGCCGACACCGATCTTGGCCAGCATTACCTCGCCGCTGAATTTGCTCAAGGAGCTGTTCACGGTGAAGGGGGCAGGCACGCTGATCAAGCTCGGCAGCGCCGTCGCGCGGCATCGTTCGTACGTCAACCTCGACACCGAGCGGCTGCGGCGCCTGCTCGAGGCAAGCTTCGGTCGCGCGCTGGACGAAAAATTCTTCGAGCGACCGCCACTCGCGGTCTACGTCGAGGAAGAGTACCGCGGCGCGGCCGTGGTCGCGCACGGCAGCCCGGTGCCGTACCTGAGCAAGTTCGCGGTCGAACCGGAGGCCCAAGGCGAAGGCATGGGGCGTGATCTGTGGCAGGCGATCTCGCGCGACTACCCGGCGCTGTATTGGCGCGGCCGCGCAGACAATTCGATCGCGTCTTGGTACGCCTCGGTGTGCGACGGCATGGTGCGCCTCCCCGAGTGGAACGTGTATTGGCGGGGCATCGAAACTCGACAAATTCCCGACGTAATCGAGGCCGCCCGCGCGCACCCTGCAGATTTCGCGCAGCCAGCGCTGGACGCTACGCGCTAGAGCGCGCTCCCGGAGGTGATCGGTGTTCTTCCTGTTCTTGTTGATCGTCGCCGCATTGGGCATTGGGGTGTACCTGGTGTTCATCTTCAAGCTGGTGCCGGGCGCCGCCGAGGAGCGGCTGGGCGTGCTCGAACCGCTGCCGGACGACATTGGCCAATGGCACGAAGACGATGCTTCCGAGCTCGGCAAAGCCGCGCACGCGCGTGGTCGCAAGCGGGAAGAGCGCTTGTTCTTCGAAGAGGGCAAGGGCCTCTTCGCTCAAGGCCGGCTCGTGCGCCAAGTGCGTTATCGCAACCTGAGCAACAACGCGATCGAAGAAATTGAGCCCGACGAGCCCGTCAAGCGCAAGCGCATCCGCGTTTGAGCTCCGTTCAAGCCGCGCCGCGACGGAGCGGTGACAGCTCGCGAGCTCTGCGCGCGACTCGCGCCGCGTCGCGCCGCGGGATCGACAGGCAGCGCAGCGCATCGACCTCCGAAGCTCCGTCGAGGAGCGCTTGAGCGGCGCGTTCGGCTAAGTCGGCGCGGCACGCGCGTGGACCGAGCTCCACATAGCCGAGGCGGCGCCAAACTTCGGCTGAGAGCGAGCGTGTTTCGTAGTTGGTCTTGCCCGGTGGCGGCAAAGCCAGCTCCGGCTCGAAGATCGCGCTGAAAGTCGCGCGCTGTTCGAGCGCCGGGCGGCGCAGCGTAGAGCCCAGAAATACCGACAAATGCCCGACGAAAACGCCGACCTTCCGCAGCAGCTCGAGCTCAGCGGGGGCGAGCACCGAGAGCGAGGGCTGCAGCTCTCGCGCGCTCGCCGTGCCCAGGCCGCCCGCCAACTGGTAAGCGATGGCGCGCAGGGCAGGCTGCTCGGACGCTCGAAGCTCGTGCAACGCTTGCAAGGGACGACCAACGGCATCGCGCGCAAACGCCAACAGACGCCGCTGCAGCCGACTGCGCAAGCCGCCTCCCAGCTCCGTGAGCGTCGCTAGCTCGACGTTCGGCGTGGTCACGTTGGCGCCACGCACGAGTCGACCCAAAGTGACGCCCTGGGCGCTCACTCGTCCGCGCGCATCGAGCTCGAAGGCTTCGTGCGGAGCGTCCACGAGAGCCTCGAGGGCGGGCACAGGCGCGCTCGCAATGCTGCCAACGCCCCGCAAACGAAGCTTGCCGAGCGCCGCAAAGGGATGATGGCTATCGACCTCGCGTTCCTCGCTCACTAGCCGCGGCTTGCGCTCGGAGGGCCGCGGCCGGGCTTGCGCACGACTCCGCCGCTCCACGAAGGTCGAAACCAGGCTGCTGTGCAGAGCGTCGCTCAGGCGATCTTCCAAGCCGCACAAGTGTGCGGACCAGAACGCTGAATGCGCACAGAAACCGCCGCTATTGACCACGAATGCCCACGTCCGCAGGCGACCGATGCGCGCCACGATCGCGTCCACGTCGCCGCTCTCTTGGGCAAATTCCTGCGTTCGAGCCGCCAAAAAGTCGTCCGACAGCGGGCCGCCTGCGAGCGCCAGGAAAATGTCGCGTAACAGCTCGAGGTGCACCTCGAACAAAATGTGTCGAAAGTCCGGGATCTGACAGACAGCCCACAGGCGCTCGAGCGTTTCTGGACTACGCGCCTGCGTTCGGATCAGCGGCTGCTCGAGCAACGCGCGCAAGGCGCGCAAATCGAGGGCGTCGGGCACGGCTGCAAAGTAGGCGGCCGGCGCTGGCGCTTCCAGCGAGGCGAGCAACGCCGCCGCCGAAGAGAAATCGAGATCGGCGTTGCGATAGCGGACTTTACGCAGCACATCGAAGCGATGCTGCTCGATGCGTTGCGCCGAATACAGGGGCAGCTCGACTGGGCTCAGCGTGCCGAAGCTGCCGTCACGCAAGTAGCGGCCTGCGCGGCCCGCGATCTGGCCGAGCTCCGCGTCTTCCAGAGCGCGCGCGTGGCGCCCGTCGAACTTGCGCAAGGAAGCAAACGCCACGTGTCCGACGTCCAAATTCAAGCCCATGCCGATGGCGTCGGTGGCCACCAAGTAGTCGACTTCGCCGGCTTGAAACATGGCCACCTGGGCATTGCGCGCGCGTGGCGAGAGCGCGCCGAGCACCACCCCCGCCCCGCCTCGCAACACGCGCAGGCGATGCGCCAACTGGTACAGCTCCGGCACCGAGAATGCGACCACCACGCTGCGTTTGGGCAAGCGCTGCAACTTGCTCTGACCGGCGTAGCTCAGGCGGGACAAGCGCGGATGCTGCTCATGCTTGGCTGCGGGCATGATTCGCTCGAGCAGCGGGCGCATCGTGC
>Ga0207691_10008092_pt1 | contig 10096 bp, 7 predicted proteins | sample KBSM13metaG_FD_184327 | JGI IMG/M metagenome (GOLD analysis project Ga0207691, IMG submission 184327) | Miscanthus rhizosphere microbial communities from Kellogg Biological Station, Michigan, USA - KBS M1-3 metaG (SPAdes) (version 2) | ecosystem: Host-associated > Plants > Roots > Rhizosphere >... | reverse complement strand
AGCGCCGACCAATTGACGAAGTTAGATGGCATTCTTGCGTCTCGCTTCGAGAATGGGGTATCCGGCACCCCCAGGGCGCAGACTTTCGGTGCCAAATCGTCGGACTCCCACAGATGCGGGGATTAGAAGTGGCTCGATCTCAATATTGCGTACTCTCATTGAATCGCCTGATCGTCTCGTTTTGACGGACAACCAACCACGGCGATCCAGGTCTCTTTGGGGACGAAATCTTGACAGCTTCACTGTAATAGTGCACTATTACAGCAGACAAATGTTCTGGAAGCCCAATCCGAGTTCGGGAATTCCGATCTACCTTCAGCTTGTCGATCAGGTGAAGCATGCGATCGAGACTGGCGCTCTTCGGCCGGACGAGCAACTTCCCGGCATTCGGAAAGTTGCCGGTGATTTGGTTGTCAATGTCAACACCGTCGCCAAAGCTTATCGCGAACTCGAACATGAAGGCGTTATAGAACTGCGGCAAGGGTTCGGAGCGTTCGTGGCAGGGAACAGCGCGGAATCTGGCGCCCAGCGAAAGTTCCTTCGTGCGCTGCCGGCGATGCGGACCGCAGTCAATCGTATTGCGCAATTGGGCCTCGACGAGCAACAGATGCGCAGGCTCTTCGAGACGGAATTGACCCGCTTGCGAAAAGGGTCCCAACATGATTGAAGAACCGATTATCATCACGCGGAAGTTGCGAAAAGCGTACGGTCGCAGAGTGGCCGTCGATGGTTTGGATCTGGAGGTGCCCTCGGGCTCCATTTGCGGCCTCCTGGGCCGCAACGGATCTGGTAAAACCACAGCCCTGAAGATGCTGATGGGAATCACGCGGCCGGATTCGGGCGAAGGTCGGGTATTCGGACAGCGGATCAATAACAATCAAGAAAGCCTGGCCATAAGAGCGCGCACCGGATTTTTGCCGGAAGACAAATTAGTTCCTGGTGGAATGACGGTCGGGGAATTGATTCGATTCACAAGAGCCTTCTATCCGCTGTGGAGGAATGACCTTGAGGAGCACTTTCTGCGGCTGTTTCATTTGCCGCCCTCAATGACTGGCGCGAGTCTTTCCAAAGGTGCCCGATGCCAGTTGTCGTTGGTGTTGGCTCTATCGAGAGGAGCTGAATTGCTCGTGCTGGATGAGCCGACCAGCGGACTGGATCCCGCGATGTCCGAGCAAGTTCTTCGCTCACTGGTCACGCTCGCAGGGGAGGGGCAGACGACAGTGCTGTTTTCATCCCACCAAATTAGCGAAGTCGAGCAGATTGCTGATCGGGTTTGCATGATCAGCAGGGGCCGCGCCGTCCTCAGCGAAGAAATGGACGAGCTTGCGAATACTTATCAACAGGTGCGGATTGTATTTGACGGCAAGCCGCCAGTTTCAGAATTTGACAATGCACGAGAAGAGGGCCGGACCCTCTCGATGCTTGTCCGTGGAGACGTGGAAGAGGTCGTTGCTCGCGGACGTGCCATGCATGCACTTTCGGTGGATGTCGCACCGGCAACATTGAAGGACATTTTTCTAACCGAGACAAGCGAGGCTGTCGAATGAGCAAAGCGAATCAGATGTTGTGGTACAAAGCGTGGACCGATACGCGAATGTTTTTCTTTCTGGGTATGTTTAGTCTCATAGCGATGGTCGGCGCTCTCAATATGGCCTACCCTGGGTCGCCGGGCCAGGAATTTCCTCACGGCGCGCTCGCTGTTCGGTTAGCCGATGTCCGGTCATTGCCGCAAGATGCGCGGTCGTACATATGGCTCCACTGGTTTGGCAACACATTGGTGATCTGGCTGTCGATCCTGGCTGTGGCCTTGGCAAGCACAGGATTTCCTCCTCCACGCGCCGCCACGGGGTCAATCCTTCACACCTTGGCACTCCCTGTTTCGCGTCGAATTATGGCGGGCGTTCGCGTGGCAATGGGTTTTGTTGAATTGGTGATCGCAGCCGTTATCCCCACGCTGCTTGTTTGCGTGGCAGCGGCACTCCGGGGCCAGTCGTACTCTGTGCGCGAAGGCCTGGTTCAATCTCTTTTGGCAGTTGCGGGCGCTGGCGCGCTGTATGCCCTGTTTGTGTTCTTCTCTGCCACGCTTGGGGAGATGGCGAAGGGAATTCTGGGATGTGCAACCCTCTTCCTCTTCGGACTGTTTACGTTCCTGGTAGATGGCGTACAGCAATATAGCATCTTCCGTCTGATGACCGGCGACATGTATTTCCTGAGGGGCGAGATACCCTGGCTTGGGATTGCGGGAAGTGTATGTGCTTCGCTGCTCCTGATCGTAGGGTCCCTGGCCATCGTGGAACGTCGAGACTATTGATTGGCTGAATTCCCCAGATTCAGCAGCCGGAGGGACGAGCACCTTACAGGCTAATCTTCGGACTCCCACAGATGCGGGGATTGGTGATAGAACTCCTGCATGACTGCCGACCAATTTCGCGCGACTGTTGAAAATCAGATTCCCCCTGAGGGCCTTTCTGTTCCGTTGCTGGCGCTCTGGTGGGACGCCAAAGGGGAATGGACCGAAGCTCATCAACTGGTGGATGAACTTGAAACCGCTGAAGGGATGGCGGTTCATGCTTATCTCCACCGCAAGGAAGGCGCGGCGTCGAATGCCGACTACTGGTACGCACGTGCCGGTCGGGGGTTCAATCGTCCCACGCTTGAGGCCGAGTGGGAAGCGCTGGTGGCTGGTTTGCTCAAAGGGTTGTAGCGGTTGGGCCTGATGAGAACGTTCCTCTATTCCTTGAAGGGGAGTTTTGCCTCGCCAATCCAAAACCGATTACTCATACGGGTGGGCAAGTCAGGCGTGCGATCGATAAGACGCGCCTGGGCTTCGTGATAGGGACCAACAAACCGAATCGCCGCTGGGAGGCTTCGATAGATCCGTGGAAGCGACCAGCGAGCCCGCGCAGCCGAGGCTTCTTCGGCCCGTCCGAAACGCAGCCCGAATTCAACACGGAACCTTGGTGGCATCCACTCTGTGGTCAGAGCGCGATACCAGCGGGGCGGCATGATCCACGAACCCGACCCTGAAAGCAGGCGATGAGCCATGAAATGGGAGCGCTCCGACACCCCGAGCGCTTGCGACTGGCACATCTCATAGACATATGCCTTGAAGGCGCCCCAGTCAGGCGGAAGTGCGTCGGGAGGAATGCCGAAAAGCCCCGCAAGCACCCTGGCCTCACTGTAGTACGCGGCGCGCTCTGCGTCAGAGAGCGGCGGTAGTACGCATTCATACGCATAGACCGCACTCTCGATCAACGTGGCATAAACCCAACGCAGCGCTGGAATGTGGTTCGCTTCGTAGGGGGAATCTTTTTCGTAACTGGCTACTGCTGCCGGAATTTTGCCTCGGATCCGGGTATGCAGCAGGTGCAGCGAGCGGGAAGCCCGGAAGGCCTGGTCCGCCGATCCAAAGACCATGGTGAACACGGTTCGAAATGTATTGTGAAAGCGGGAGATGGGATTCTGCAGCAGGGAAGAATGTTGATCGAGCGCGGCGGCAACCCAGGGATGAGCAAGCTGCAGCAGGGCAGCACGTCCAGCTCCAAGAAACAAAGCAGATTCGCGGTTTATCTTCCAGCTAATCGAGTTCGCGCCAAAGATGCCCGCTCGACGGTCGTTCCCCTGTTCGTCGATGGCGGCGATGCATGCTTCGAGGTCGCTCGCTGAGACTTCGCTGGATGACTTGGGCGTAGGTAGAGGATCCATTCTCTCGTCCTTAGATGATGCCAGCGGCTGTATCCATCCTCCGAGAATTTTTCGTGGATTCCGCAACTTCATTGGATAGTTTCTGGAGTCCGCCAATACACGGTATGAGATACCGCATTATGAATCTGCTGTTTCTCCCTGTGTCTCGCGTCACAGCGATTAAACACCTCAAAGTTGAGACTCACGGTAGCGGTTTTTCTCCCGATGGCCGCGCTATGAGGCAAAGCGAATGAGTGAACAGAAAATGATAATCCTTGATGGGAACGAGGCAGCCGCCTCGGTCGCCTATCGTCTCTCCGAAGTTGTCGCAATCTACCCAATTACCCCCTCGTCGCCGATGGCCGAGTGGGCAGATCAGTGGCTTTCGGAAGGGAAGAAGAATATCTGGGGCGCGTTGCCCATCGTGGAAGAACTTCAAAGCGAGGGTGGCGCGGCGGGAGCGCTTCACGGCGCTTTGCAAGCGGGTGCGTTCGCTACGACGTTCACAGCATCCCAGGGATTGCTGCTGATGATCCCCAACATGTTCAAGATCGCCGGTGAGTTGACCCCGGCCACGATGCATGTAACAGCCCGCACTCTGGCTACTCATGCGTTGTCAATTTTCGGAGATCACTCCGACGTGATGGCTTGCCGCTCGACGGGTTGGGCCATGTTGTGTTCGAACTCCGTGCAGGAAGTGGCCGATATGGCCCTTGTGGCGCAGATTGCCACTCTCGAATCCCGGATCCCCTTCATTCACTTCTTTGACGGATTCCGGACCTCGCACGAGGTAGGCAAGATTCTGCCAATCAGCGACGAGACGATTCTCGCGCTGCTGGATGACAAATACATTATTCAGTTCCGGCAAAACGCTCTCACTCCGGATCGGCCGATCATTCGCGGCACCGCGCAGAATCCTGACGTCTTCTTCCAGGCGCGCGAAGCCTGCAACCCGTTCCACGCCGCGGTTCCGGGAATCGTGCAATCCGTGATGGATCGTTTTGCGGCGCAGACTGGCCGCGCCTATCACCTGTTCGATTACTACGGCGCAGTCGATGCGGAGCGCGTGATTGTCATGATGGGTTCCGGCGCAGAAGCTGCAGAAGAAGCAGTAGACGCGATGATTCGCCAGGGTGAGAAGGTCGGCATGGTCAAGGTCCGGCTCTACCGGCCGTTCGATGCCACGCACTTCCTTGCTTCACTACCTGCCACGGTCAAGTCAATTGCAGTGCTCGACCGTTGCAAGGAGCCCGGCGGAGCAGGCGAGCCGCTGTACCAGGATGTCGTGACGGTGTTGGCCGAGAATGCAGCCACTCTTCCATTTGCCGCAATGCCAACTGTGGTCGGTGGACGTTACGGTCTTTCGTCGAAGGAATTTACTCCGGCTATGGTCAAGGGTATCTTCGACGAGATCGAGAAGACGTCGCCGAAGAATCACTTCACGATTGGCATTGACGACGATATTTCGCACACCAGCCTGACCTACGATCCGACCTTCTCGACCGAAGATCCGAAGACCGTGCGCGCGTTGTTTTATGGTCTCGGGTCGGACGGAACCGTCGGCGCGAACAAGAACTCGATCAAGATCATTGGCGAGCAGACGCCGAACTTCGCGCAAGGCTATTTCGTATACGACTCGAAGAAGTCCGGGTCAATGACTACTTCGCACCTCCGCTTTGGGCCGAACCCGATCCGGTCCACCTATCTGATTACTCGCGCCAGCTTCGTCGCCTGCCATAACTTCAGCTTCCTTGAGAAGATGAATGTTCTCGAGGCAGCGATGCCGGGCGCCGTCTTCCTGCTCAACTCGCCCTTCGCAGCGGCCGAGGTATGGGACCAGCTGCCCAAGTCGACGCAGGAAGAGATGCTTCGCAAGAAGATCGAGTTCTACGTGATCGATGGCTACAAGGTTGCGCGCGAAGCCGGTATGGGTACGCGCATCAACACCATCATGCAGACTTGCTTCTTCGCTATCAGCGGTGTTTTGCCGCGTGAAGAAGCAATTGAGCAGATCAAGAAGGCGATTAAGAAAACCTACGGCAAGCGCGGCGAGACCGTGGTGGCCAAGAATTTCGCGGCTGTTGACGCTGCGTTGGCACACCTTGAGAAGGTGGAACTGCCAAGTGCAGCTTCGTCGAACTTCGACTTGATCCCATCGATCTCCGGCAGCGCGCCGCAGTTTGTGCGCAATGTGCTCGGGCAGATTGCTGCGGGTCACGGCGATTCGCTACCGGTCAGCGCTATTCCGGCCGGTGGTGCTTTTCCGACCGCTACGGCGCAATGGGAGAAGCGAAACATCGCGCAGTTTATCCCCGTATGGGACAAGGATCTGTGCATTCAATGTGGCAAATGCGTCATGGTTTGCCCGCACGCTGTGATTCGCGCCAAGGTTTACAGTCCTGAGCTTGGCGACAAGTCTCCCGCTACGTTCCAGTGGGCCAAGCCGAAGTGGAAGGGCATGGAGCAGGATCGCTACACACTGCAGGTTGCGCCTGAAGACTGCACCGGATGCGCAGTGTGCGTGGATGTCTGCCCGGTCAAGAACAAGAGCGACGCGAGCAAGAAGGCGATCAACATGGCGCCCCAGGCTCCGCTGCGCGAGGCCGAGCGCGAAAACTGGGAGTTCTTCCTTGGACTGCCCGAGGTTGACCGCTCCAAGTTGTCGCACACGCAGGTGAAGGATCTTCAGCTGCTGCAGCCGCTGTTTGAGTTCTCGGGGGCGTGCTCAGGATGCGGTGAGACCGCTTACATCAAGCTGCTGACACAACTGTTCGGCGATCGGCTCTATATTGCGAACGCTACGGGCTGCTCGTCGATCTACGGCGGCAATTTGCCCACCACGCCTTACAGCAAGAACGCGCAAGGGCGCGGACCGACGTGGGCCAACTCGCTCTTTGAAGACAACGCAGAGTTTGGCTTTGGCATGCGTACGGCTCTCGATCAGCAGAAGGCATTTGCTGAGATGCTGGTCTCGCGGCTGACGCCGGAGATTGGCGTCGAACTGGTTGCCGCTCTTCTCACCTCACCACAGAAGACTGAAACTGAAATGAACGAGCAACGGAAGAGGGTGCAGACACTGCGGGAGCGGCTGGCCGGCAACGAGTCTTCTGACGCTCGCAACCTGCTGGCCATCGCCGATGCACTGGTTCGCAAGAGCGTGTGGATTCTGGGCGGCGACGGCTGGGCGTTCGATATAGGCTTCGGCGGTCTTGATCACGTGCTCGGATCAGGCAAGAACGTGAACGTGCTGGTGCTGGACACCGAGGTCTACTCGAACACGGGTGGCCAGGCGTCCAAGGCCACACCGCGCGGCGCCGTTGCAAAGTTTGCCGCCGCCGGAAAGCCGAACAGCAGAAAAGACCTGGCCATGGAGGCCGTCAGCTACGGTTCCGTCTATGTTGCGCAGGTTGCCATGGGAAGCAACGACACCCACGTGGTCAAGGCTTTCCAGGAGGCCGAAGCACACGATGGTCCGTCGATCATCATCGCTTACTCGAGTTGCATCGCGCATGGCTACGACCTGGTGCACGGACTCGAGCAGCAGAAGCTGGCTGTGCAGTCTGGCTACTGGCCATTGATGCGTTACAACCCGTCGTTGCGCGAAGAAGGCAAGAATCCATTTCAACTTGACTCCAGGGCACCGTCGATCCGGCTCAAGGAGTATGCCTACCGCGAGGCTCGCTACACCATGCTTGCGCGTGGGAACCCTGAACTGGCCGCGAAACTGCTCAAGGATGCACAGGATGATGTCGAGCGTCAGTGGCGCGTCTACTCCGCCCGGGCAGCCATGCCGGGCCGTGGCGAGACACCGAACATTGCACCCGTCGAGAAGCCTGAAGAGAAACTGGCAGCCCCGACTGCCGGAGGAACAAAATGATTGATCTCTCAACGAAGTACCTGGGTCTCAAGCTGAACGGACCAATCGTGGTTTCGTCCACACCCCTATCGGAGTCCATTGACAACGTCCGGCGCATGGAGGATGCAGGCGCATCCGCGATAGTCCTCACTTCGCTTTTTGAAGAGCAGCTGGCCCTCGAGTCGCGCGCGCTCGACGAGGACTTGTCGCGTGGCACGGAATCGTTTGCCGAGTCGCTCGGCTATCTGCCCGACCTCGACGACTATCGCATGACGCACGAGGTGTATCTCGAATATTTGCGACGAGCGAAAAGCGCGGTCAGAATACCGGTACTGGCGAGTCTGAACGGCGCAACGACAGGCGGCTGGGTCCGATTTGCCAGAGAGGCGGAACAAGCCGGGGCAGATGCAATCGAACTGAACACCTATGCCCTTGCAACGGACCGCAGCCAGACCTCGGCCGAACTCGAACTGCAATTGCTCGAGTTGGTGGATAGTGTCTGCCGGGCGGTCAAGGTTCCGGTTTCTGTAAAGCTCTCCCAGTCGTTCACGAGTCTGCCGCACCTTGTTTCCCGGCTCGACGACGCGGGCGCTGCGGGCGTGGCTCTTTTCAACCGCTTCTATCAGCCTGACTTCGACATTGAGGCTCTTGAGGTTCGCCCCTCATTACATTTCTCAACGCCATCAGAGCTGTTGCCCCGCCTTCATTGGGCTGCAATCCTCTTCGGGCATTTGAATATTGATCTGGCAATCACCGGTGGAGTTCACTCGGCCGAAGATGTGATCAAGTGCATCATGGCCGGCGGAAATGTCGCGATGATGTGCTCGGCGCTGCACATTCACGGCATTGAGCATATCGGCAGGGTATTGTCGGATATGCGCTACTGGCTTGAGAAGCGCGAGTACACCTCGTTGGCCGAGACGCGCGGCTGCCTGAGCCGTCGATCTGTGCCGGATACCTCTCCGTTCGATCGCGGCAACTACATCAAGACGCTCAGCTCCTACAGCCTGCGCCAGACGGTAGCTGCTTTCTAGTCGGGTTGTCACAAGGGTTTTCCTGGGGGTTGGCGGCGGCCTGCACGATGATAGTGCAGCCGCCGTTAACTTTTTTGCAGAGGTTTGGCGCTCGCCAACTGTCGCCAAGCTTGGCAGATTTTTCCCGTGTCACTATGATTCGATTTTGTTGACAAATCGAGTTTGGGTTGACTCGGTTATGATCGGACCGAATGAGAGAGGTGTGTCGGTGAGGAATCGGCTTTCATGTGTCTCGAAGTTGGTAGCGGCATTGGTGCTGATTTGCGGACTGTGTGCCGCGCAGGGTCCCGTGAAATATGAGCCCACGCTGGAGTCGCTGGACAGGCACCCTTTGCCGGAATGGTATGCCGGGGCGAAACTTGGCATCTTCATCCATTGGGGTTTGTATTCGGTACCTGGATGGGCGCCTCTTTCGCATCCGGAACACGACTTTGCATCGACGGATTACATCAAGTTCAACCCCTATGCCGAGTGGTATTACAACGTAATGCGGATCGATGGCTCGCCAACGCAGGCGTACCATCGCGAGCATTACGGGGCCGACTACAACTACTACAACTTTGCGGAGGCATTCAATCACGAAAGCAAGAAGTGGGATCCCAACAAAATGGCTTCAATCTTTCGCGACGCGGGTGCGCGTTATGTTGTGTTGACCAGCAAGCACCACGAAGGATTTACTCTCTGGCCCAGCGCAACCCCTAATCCGACGCTGCCGCCCGACCGCCAGCACGCCGCGCGCGATCTCGTCGGGGAACTCACCACGGCCGTGACCAAGCACGGCATGCGCATGGGCCTCTACTACTCCGGTGGCTATGACTGGACCTTTGTGCCCGGGCCGATCCGAACCGCCGCGGACTATCAGACGGTCAAGCCCCAGAGCGAAGAATATGGTAAGTACGCTTTTGCGCAGATTCACGAACTGATCGCACGATACCATCCCGCCGTTCTGTGGAATGACATCGATTGGCCCAAGACCGGGAATGCGCTCCAGGTCGAGGCTGATTATTACAACGCCATTCCAGACGGCGTGATCGACGATCGATTTGGCATCAAGCACGCTGACTTCAAATCGCCCGAATACCAGAAGCTCGACAAGATCAGCGAAAAGAAATGGGAGGAGTGTCGCGGGCTCGGCCGTTCGTTCGGCTACAACCGCGCAGAGGGCGAAGCGGAGACCATACCGCCGGCCGAGTTAATCGCGCTGCTGGTCGACATCGTGAGCAAGAACGGGAACCTGCTGCTTGATGTAGGACCGGAGGCCGATGGAACGATTCCGCCTGTGCAGATGGAGCGGTTGAAGGCGCTCGGGGCATGGCTGAAGCAAAACGGCGAAGCGATTTATGACACGACACCGTGGGATCGTGCAGTAGGGAAGTCCGCCGAGGGCGACGACCTGCGCTTTACGCGGAAGGGGAGCGATTTGTACGTTACGGTGCTGGGAAAGCCCAAGGCACAGACGATCACGCTGATCGACGTGCCGGCGAAGCAGGGTGTGAAGATCACCCAGCTGGACGACTCGAAG
>Ga0207691_10008086_pt1 | contig 10103 bp, 6 predicted proteins | sample KBSM13metaG_FD_184327 | JGI IMG/M metagenome (GOLD analysis project Ga0207691, IMG submission 184327) | Miscanthus rhizosphere microbial communities from Kellogg Biological Station, Michigan, USA - KBS M1-3 metaG (SPAdes) (version 2) | ecosystem: Host-associated > Plants > Roots > Rhizosphere >... | reverse complement strand
CGGCATAGCCGGGCCAACCTAGGCGCATGAGCCAGTTGAGGATCGTCGCCACGACCCACCAGGCGAAGAACCCGCACACCACCGCCGCGATCTTCCTTCCCATACGCCGCTCTCCCCGACGTCAGGGCATGTACTGACCGCCGTTGACCTCGATCACCTGGCCGGTGACATAGCCCGACAGCGTGTCCGAAGCGAGGTACAGGAGCGTTCCGGCGCACTCGTCGGCGCCGCCCAGGCGGTTCATCGGAATCATCGCCTGCATCGCCTTCAGCTGGTCGGCAGTCGAATAGCGCTCGTGAAACGGGGTGGTGATCACGCCGGGCGACAGCGCGTTGACCCGGATGCCGTCACCGACCACCTCTTTCGCCCAGCCATGCGTCACCGTCGAGACAAAGCCCTTGGCGCCGGCGTAGAGGATAGCCCCGCCCCCGCCGCCGTTCCGCGCGGCGATGGAAGTCACGTTGATCACGTTGCCCGATTTCTGCTTGCGCATGATCGGGATCACGTCGCGCATGAACAGCGCGACCTGGGTGCAGTTGAGCATCAGCACCCGGTTGATGTGCTCGACCGTATAGTCTTCGAGCTTCACGCGCCCCAGCATTCCTCCGGCGTTGTTGATCAGCACGTCGATGCGGCCGAACGCGGCGACGGTCTCGGCGACGATGCGCTTGATGTCGCCCTCGGCCGTGACGTCGCCATGAACGAGCGTCGCTTGCCCTCCGGCCGTCTTGATGTCCGCTGCCACCGTCGCCGCGGCATCGCGGCTCTCGTTGTAGTGGACTGCCACCTTGCAGCCTTCGCGCGCGAAGGCGCGCGCGGCCGCGGCGCCGATGCCCGTCGATGCGCCGGTGATGAGCACGGCTTTGCCCTTGAGATCCGAGATCATGTTTCCTCCTCTGATGTTTACGCTGAACGGCAGGCCATCGTAGCGGATCGGCACGCGGCGACTGCCGCGCGCAGTGCCTTGACGGCTTCGGGCCGCGGAAAGCTCTTGCGGTGGGCAAGCGCGACGCGCCGCGACGGCGCGGGGCGCGTGAACGGAATGGGAACGACAAGCCGGCTGTGATAGCGCGGCGTCAGTGCATCCTGGGGCAGCACCGAAACCCCGAGGCCGGATGCGACCATGTTCCTCACCGTCTCGAGCGAGCTCGACCGCGCGACATACGTGTCCGCCCGGCTCAACTCGGGGCAGGCATCCACCACCTGGTCGCGAAAACAGTGGCCGATGTCGAGCAGGATCGGCCGTTCCCCGGCGAGCTCGTCCGGCCGGATCGACTTCCGCTTCGCCCATTTGTGGCCCGCCGGAACAACCACGCAAAACGGCTCCTCGTACAGGAATTCGGTGACAACACCGGGCGGCGAGAACGGGAGCGCGAGGATCGCGACGTCGATGCGCCCTGATCGCAGCGCGCCTTCCAGGTTCTCGGTGAGATTCTCGTCGAGATCGAGCGGCATCTGCGGCGCGCATGCGTGCAGCGCCGGAATGAGATCGGGCAGGAGATAGGGAGCAATGGTGTAGATGACGCCGAGCTTGAGGACCCCGGCCAACTGGTTGCGTCCCTCCTGCGCCAGCTCCTTGACCCGCGTCGCCTCCTCGAGCACCTTCTGCGCCTGCTCGACCACGCGCGCGCCCACCGGCGTGACGGTGATCTCACTCTTGCCGCGCTCGAAAAGCCTTGCCCCCAGCTCCTCCTCGAGCTTCTGGATTGCCACCGACAGCGCCGGCTGGCTCACGAAGCAACGCCGCGCGGCGCGACCGAAGCTCCGCTCGTTGGCGACGGCGACGATGTAGCGGAGCTCGCTCAAGGTCATCGGCGGTGCTTTTCGAACCGCTCGCGCAGGAAAGCCGCGAATTCCTCCGCGACTTCCGGATGCTTGAGCCCGAAATCCACCGTCGCCTCGAGGTAGCCCAACTTGCGTCCGCAATCGTAGCGCCGGCCATCGAACCGGTAGGCCACGACCTTTTCCTCTTCCAGCACCCGGGCGATGCCATCGGTCAGCTGGATCTCGCCCCCGGCGCCTGGCGGCATCGTGCGCAGATGATGGAAGATCCGCGGCGTCAGCACATAGCGGCCGACGACGGCGAGCGTCGACGGCGAGGTCCCGGGCTTGGGCTTTTCGACGATGCGGATGATCGGCATCGTCCGCCCGCTGCCGGCCCGGGTCTCGACGATGCCCCAGCTGCCGATGTCGTCCGCCGGCACTTCCATGACGCCGATTGCCGACGCTTCCTCCGCCCTCGCAACTTCGACCATCTGCTGCATGACCGGAACGCGAGCGTCGATGAGATCGTCCGCGAGGATCACCGCGAACGGCTCGTCGCCGACGACCGGAGCCGCGCACAGCACGGCATGACCCAGCCCGAGCGCCTCGGTCTGCCGGATGTAGATGCAGTTGATTCCGCGCGGCGTGGCCGACTGCACCGTTTGCAGCAACTCGGTCTTGTTGCGAATCTCGAGCTCGGTCTCCAACTCGTACGCCTTGTCGAAGTGATCCTCGATCGAGCGCTTGTTGCGCCCGGTGATGAAGATCATGTCGGTGATCCCGGCTGCTGCGGCTTCCTCCACCGCATACTGGATCAAGGGCTTGTCGACGACCGGCAGCATTTCCTTCGGGCTCGCCTTGGTCGCGGGCAAGAACCGGGTACCGAGACCTGCCACCGGGAAAACCGCCTTGGTGATCGCGCGCATCGCGTCGTCCTCGTGGAGTATCGGGGCCGCGCCTTAGGCGCTGCCGCGACTGATGAGCTTCAGGAGACCCGCCTCGTCCAGCACGGGAATTTCGAGTTCCACGGCCTTTGCGAGCTTGGACCCGGCGTCCGCGCCGGCCACGACGTAGCTCGTCTTCTTGGACACGCTTCCCGCCACCTTTCCTCCCACGGCTTCGATGCGCGCCTTGGCGTCCTCGCGTGCAAGCTCGGGCAGCGTTCCGGTCAGCACGAACGTAAGGCCGGCGAGAGGGCCGAGCACGCCGGCGCTGTCGCGATGCGGCGCCGCCTCGAGCCAGTGCACGCCGGCCTTGCGGAGCGCCGCGATCACGTCGCGATTGTGGCCCTCCGCGAAAAAGCGGGCGATGCTCTCGGCCAACACCGGTCCGACATCGCGCACGTCGTGGAGCGCTGCCTCGTCGGCTGCAAGGAGCGCATCGAGGCCGCCGAAATGACGCGCGAGATCCTTCGCCGTCGTTTCGCCGACGTGCCGGATGCCGAGCGCATAGATGAAACGGGCGAGCGTCGTGGTCTTGCTCTTTTCGATCGCGGCGCTCACGTTCGCCGCCGATTTTTCCGCCATCCGCTCGAGGGCGGCCAAGTCGGCGCTGCCCAGCTTGTAGATGTCCGCAGGCGTTCGCACGAGGTCGGCGTCGACCAGCTGCTCGACGAGCTTGTCGCCCAGGCCCTCGATGTCGAGCGCGCGGCGGCTCGCGAAATGCAGCAGCGCCTGCTTTCGCTGGGCCGGACAGAAGAGTCCTCCGCTGCAGCGCGCGACCGCCTCGTCGGGGAGACGAACGATCGCCGACCCGCACTCCGGGCATCGCTTGGGCATCGCGAACGCCGCGGCGCCTCGCGGACGCTTGTCCATCTCGACGCGAACGACCTCCGGGATCACGTCGCCGGCCCGCCTCACGATCACCGTGTCTCCGATGTGCACGTCCTTGCGCCGGACCTCGTCCTCGTTGTGCAGCGTCGCATTCGTGACGGTCACGCCGCCGACGAAGACCGGCTTCAGCCGCGCAACCGGAGTGATGGCGCCCGTGCGCCCGACCTGGACATCGATGCCGAGCACTTCGGTGGCCATCTCCTCCGCCGGGAACTTGTGCGCGACCGCCCAGCGCGGCTCGCGCGACACGAATCCCAGCGTGTCCTGCAGTGCGAGCGAGTTGACCTTGTAGACGACGCCGTCGATTTCAAAGGGGAGATCCGAGCGCCGCAAAGCGACGGATTCGTAGAAAGCCGCAAGGTCGGCGGGGCCGCGCGCGACGACGCTGTCGGCGTTGACCGGGAAGCCGAAGCCTTCGAGCGCCGCCTGCACGGCACGCTGGGTCGCCGGCCGCGCAAAGCCGCGCGTTTCGCCGATGCCGTAGGCGAAGAACTTGAGCGGGCGCTGGGCCGTCATCGCCGGGTCGATCTGGCGCACCGCGCCCGCGGCAGTGTTGCGCGGATTGATGTAGAGCCTCCCTCCGGCCGCCTGCTGCCGGGCGTTGAGCTCTGCGAAGTCGCGCCGCGCCATGTAGACCTCGCCGCGCACTTCGAAGACCGGCGGGAGGTTCCGGCCCCGGAGCTTGCGGGGGATCGAGCGAATCGTTCTCACGTTGGGCGTGACATCCTCGCCCACCTCGCCGTCGCCGCGCGTCGCTGCGACGGCCAAGGCGCCGTCCTCGTAGCGCAGACTGATCGCCAGGCCATCGAACTTGAGCTCAGCCAGGTATTCCAACGGCGGCGCCGCGGCATCGAGCGCGAGCTCGCGGCGCACTCGCGCATCGAACTTGGCCGCGGCTCCCGCGACAGTGTCGGTCTCGGTCCTGATCGACAGCATCGGTATCGCATGCCGCACCGGGGCAAAGTCGGTCTTGGCAGCGCCGCCGACCTTTTGCGTCGGCGAATCGGGCGTGAGGAGATCGGGGTAGCGCGCTTCGAGCGCCTCGAGCTCCTGGAACAGCGCGTCGTAGTCTGCATCCGAAATCTCGGGCGCATCGTCGACGTAATACTTCCGGTTGTGCTCTTCGATCTCGCGGCGGAGCTTCGCCACGCGCGCGGCCGTGGCCGGCGGCACGCCACCGCGGGAATCGCCTGACGGAGCGGCGGCCACGGTGAAGATTCCGGGACGGGGCGTGAGGCTCGCGCCTTCAGCCGCCGAACAGCGCCAGTGCACGCGGGCTGCCCGGCTCGATGTTGACCTCGCGCAGCGCTTCGGCGGTGCTGCGCACCTGGTCGCGGATCGCCGCGAACGCAGCGTCGTCGAGCGGACGCCGGTTGTCGTCCACCAACGACGCGTCGAGTTTTTTCGCCATGTTCTTAGCGGCGAGCTTCATCTGATCGAACACCTTGACGGGTTCAGCCACGCGAGGAACGTCGAGCAGGAAGACCGCACCCGGCGTCGACGACACGCGCAAGGTATCCGCGGTAAAGGGATCGGACCGGTAGTTTTGCAGCGCATAGAGCACCGAGCCCGTCTCCTCCTGAATCCAGTCGAAGCGCCCGCCGTTCGCGAGGCGGAAGCCCGACGCCTCGGCAATGCCGCGAAGCCGCGTGCCGGCGATCAGTGCGGAATCGGTCTTGAGCAGCGTGATTCCAATTTGCACGTCGAGCTCGGCGCAAATGCGGTCGAGGGCCTCGGCGCGCGCCGCTTCGCCGATGACATTCGGCGTGTTCAAGGCCGCGGGCAGCGCCGCCGCGACATCGGTGACCGAGCGCACGAATGCTTCGAGCAGCGGCGCCGTTGCCGCGCCGGACCGATTGGCAAGAAGGAGGCACGCGGCGATATCGGTGAACTCGCCCGCAGTGTCCGACTTCAGCAATTGCCAAGGGAGGCCAGGACCACGACGACCGAACCAGCGCAACGGCTGACCCAGCCGCGCATGCAACCCGGCGGCGAGCGCCCCCGCCGCGATCGGTTGTTCCGGCTGCAGGTTCGCGATGCATTCGATGTCGGGATCGGGCTGCGGCGCTTGTCGATCGGCGGCAAATCCCCGGCTCGCCGCGGGTTGCAACGGCATTGGCGGCGCGAATTCGTCGCCCGCGACCTCGGACGCAATGCGCTCATGCACTTCGAGCGGAGGCTCATAACCGCTGTCGTCCGACGCTTCGAGCTCGGCGCGCCGCGCGTTTTCGGGAATGGCGGCGGAAGCGAACGAGGGCTCCAGACGGGCGCCGGACTCGGCCGGACTCGGCGCACCCGGCGTCAAGCCGTCGCGACCCGGGAAAGCCTCCTTGATGCGGCGTCGCACGCGCCGCTCCTGGAACCAGTTGTAGACGAGGACCCCGACCACGAGCACGCCACCGGCTACGAAGAGGCCCAGCTGCAACGAGGTCATGCCATCTCGTCCGAAACGCGGCTCATGAAGGGTTTCGCCAGTGCAAGCGAGACGCTGTCCACTTGGCGTTGAAGCCTGCTAGTGTACCGCTCCGGCGTGCGGATTCAGTCACGGCTGCTCTGTCAGGCAGCGCCCGTGGCGGCAAGCTCGAGTGCCTCGGCGATATCGACCGCGACGACGCGAGAAATTCCCGGCTCGGGCATCGTGATGCCGATCAGCTGGTTCGCCATCTCCATCGTGATCTTGTTGTGGGAGATGAACAGGAACTGCGTCTGCTGCGCCATGTCCTGCACCATCCGGCAGAAGCGGTCGGTGTTCGGATCGTCGAGCGGCGCATCGACCTCGTCCAGCAGGCAGAACGGCGCGGGGTTCAACTGGAACAGCGCGAACACGAGCGAAATGGCCGTGAGCGCCTTCTCGCCGCCCGAAAGCAGATGGATCGACGTATTCCGCTTGCCCGGCGGTTGCGCGACCACCTGCACGCCCGAATCGAGAATCTCCTCCCCAGTCAGCAGGAGCTGAGCCTGCCCACCCCCGAAGAGGACTGGGAAGAGTCGGGCAAAGTTCTCGTTGACCGTGTCGAACGTCTGCTGCAAGAGCTGCCGGGATTCGCGGTCGATCTGGCGAATGGCATTCTCCAGGGTCGCCATCGCCTCCGTGAGGTCCGTCGCCTGAGCGTCCAGGTAGTGCTTGCGCTCGCTGGCGATCTCGAGCTCGTCGAGCGCCGCGAGATTGACGGCGCCGAGACCGGCGATCGCACTCTGCAGCCGTTCGATTTCGCCCGGCAACCCGGATTTGTTCCCGAAAGCCTTCAACTCAGCGGGCAACGCTGCGAGGTCGGCGTGCGCTTCGGCGAGCTGGCCGGCGAACTGCTCCTCCGCGAGCACCATCGCCTGCTCCTTGAGCCGCATCTCCTCGATTTTCGTCCGTGCGGGCTCGAGCTTCTGTTCGGCCGCGAGGCGCGCTTCCTCTGCGCTGCGAAGCTCCGCACCCAATCCTTCCTGCCGATCGCGTGCCGCGGCGAGCGCCTGCTCGGCTTCGCCGCGCGAAGCAAGCTGGAGCTGCAACGACTGTTCGACAGGGGTCCAGTCGATCGCCGCGCGCTCAGAGGTGAGCTGGGCAAGGAGTCCGCGCTGCTGTTCGGTCTGCGCCGTCAGTGACTCGCGCCGGCGCTCGAGCTCGGCGAGGCGCTCGCGGCAGCTTCGCTCGGCGAAGACCGCCTCCTGCGCGGCGCGCTCGGCGACACGGACGCGCTCGCGTCCCCGTGCGAACTCGCTCTCGGCTTCGAGCTGCGCGTTGCGCGCCGCATCGCGTTGCATTGCTTCGTCGTGGAGCTTGACCTGCGCATCGGCGCGTTCCGCGGCAAGCACGTCGCCCTGCGCCTTCCCTGCCGTTTCCTGCGCGGTGATCTCGGCGAGCTCGGCGACGATTTGCACGCGCCGGGCCTCGGCGGTTTCCGCCACTTGCTTCAGCTGCACGAGCTCGAGCTCGAGGTCATGGCAACGCCGCTGCTGCGACGAAAACGCCATGCTTTCGTCGTGATAGCGCCGCTGCGCATCGTCGAGCTCTGATTCGACCGTCGCCAATGCGTCGCGGGCGGCGAGCGAGACGCCGCGCACGTTCGGAATGGCATTCCCGAGCTCCGCGAGCTCGCGCTGCCGTGCGAGCACTCCATGCAGATCGCTGTCTGCCGCGAAGAAGTGGATCGACTGCGCGGTGACGAGGTGGCCCCGCGGCGTGACGAAGGATTCGCCCACCGCCAGCGTCCCGCGGTCGCGAAGCGCGGCAGCGACATCGTCGCGGCAGCGAACGCCGCGAAGCCAGTCTGAAAGGAGGCGAGCGATTTCCGGACGCGGCGAACGCACGCGCCCAAACAGGCTGTCGCCGTTGGCACTGACGTCTCCACTCCCAGCCTGCGCGCCCGCTGCGACGGGCGCATAGAGCGCGATTCGCGGCGGCGCGGCCTTCGCATCGGTACCGTCACCCACCCACTCCTGCGCAGCCTCGAGCCGTTCCAGCTCGACCGCATCGAGCCGTTCGCGCAGGACCGCCTCGAGGGCATCCTCCCATCCCGGCTCGATGTCGAGTCCCTGCCACAGGCGGCGGGCCTTGGCGATGCCGTGATCCGAGAGCCATTGCGCACTGTCCTTGCCCTGCCCGATCTTCTCCTGCAGCGCGGCGAGCGCCTGGGAGCGGGCCTCGATGTCGGCGAGCTCGTGCCCGGCCTTTTGCGCGGCGTCGCTCGCTGCCCTTTGCCGTTCCTGCAGGTCCTGCACCGTGTCGCGCAACGCATTCAAGCCGGACTCTTTCGAGGCGAGCTCCGATTTCTCCTGGCGGAGCTGATCGTCGACGTCCGCGATCTGCGCGGTCATCGGCGCGCCCGGCGCATCGAGCTCCCCCTGCAGGCGCTCGCGACGCGGTGCCAACTGTCGCACGAGCTCCGCGACGTTCTCGCGTTTGGTCTCGATGACGCGAATCGCCTGCTCGGCGAGGCCGATCCGTTGCTGCAGATCGGCGAACACCGCGGCCGCCGCCGCGACTGCCTGCTCGCGCTCCGGCAGCCCCGCGACGGCGACCTGCTCCTCTTCGCCGGTCCTTTCCCGCGCAGCGAGCGCATCGTCGATCGCCTGCTCGAATGCCCTGCGGTCGCCAAGCAGCGCGGCTTCCTGGGCCGCGAGCGCGCCGATCTGCTCGGTCAGCTGCGCCACCTGTTGCGTGATCCGCGTTTCGCTCTCGCGAGCGAAAGCGAGCTGCTGCTCGAGCCTCGTCACCTCGGCGTTGGCTTCGTAGAAAGCGCCCTGCCGCTCATGCAGGGCGTCGCCCGCCGCGTAGTGCTCGGCGCGCAGCGCCTCCAGTTTCGCTTCGGCGGCGCGCACGTCGGCCTGCACGCTCTCGAAGGCGACAGTGAGGGTCCCTACTGCCGCCGAATGACGTTCGCGGGCATTCGCCGCGTCCTGCTGCTTCGAAAACCACAGGAGGTGCTGCACGAGGCGCAGCCGCGTCTCGTGCTCGCGGAACTCAGTGGCGACCTTCGCCTGCGCACCGAGCTTTTCCAGTTGGAGACCGAGCTCGATCCGGATGTCCTCCACCCTTGCCAGGTTCTTGCGCGTTTCAGCGAGCCGGGACTCGGTTTCCCTGCGCCGCTCCTTGTATTTGGACACTCCCGCGGCTTCCTCGAGGAACACCCGCAGCTCCTCGGGCTTCGCCTCGATCACGCGCGAGATCATCCCCTGTTCGATGATCGCGTAGGCGCGCGGCCCCAAGCCGGTGCCGAGAAAGAGATCGTAGATGTCCCGGCGGCGTACCGGGATGTTGTTGATGTAGTAGGACGAATCCTCGTCGCGCGTCAGCACGCGCTTGATCGAGAGCTCCGTGTAGCTGCCCCATTGGCCGCCGATGCGGCCGGCGGAATTGTCGAAGAAGAGCTCGACGGCCGCGCGGCCGACGGCCTTGCGCTCGCCCGCGCCGTTGAAGATCACGTCCTGCATCGATTCGCCGCGCAGCGCCGATGCCTTCGATTCGCCGAGGACCCAGCGCACCGCGTCGATCACGTTCGACTTGCCGCAACCGTTGGGGCCGACGATGCCCACGAGCTGGCCCGGCGTGGCGATCGCCGTCGGGTCGACGAACGACTTGAAGCCTGCGAGCTTGATGTGCGTGAGACGCAAAGGGGCCTGCGGACGAAAAGTGCGGGCGGGGGGAGGCCCGGTTGCCTGGGGAACGAATCGCCGACCGGCGTGAAGCTGCGGGCGACGCAAAAGCCGAAATTATATCCGATCCTCCTCCACCGCGTGACACGCCGCGGCACCGCCGCCGGGCGCCGGCTTGAGCACCGGGATCTCGCTTCGGCAGCGATCGGCGGCATACGGGCAGCGCGGATGAAAAGCGCATCCGGCGGGTGGGTCGAGCGGATTGGGAACCTCGCCTGCCACGGCCGTACGCTTCTGGCCGGTCATCGCGAGGTCGGGCACGGCCGCGAGCAGCATCCGCGTGTACGGATGGCACGGCGCCGCGAAAAGCCGCTTCGTCGCCGCGAGCTCGACGATGCGGCCGAGATACATCACGCCGACGCG
>Ga0207691_10008084_pt1 | contig 10103 bp, 9 predicted proteins | sample KBSM13metaG_FD_184327 | JGI IMG/M metagenome (GOLD analysis project Ga0207691, IMG submission 184327) | Miscanthus rhizosphere microbial communities from Kellogg Biological Station, Michigan, USA - KBS M1-3 metaG (SPAdes) (version 2) | ecosystem: Host-associated > Plants > Roots > Rhizosphere >... | reverse complement strand
TAAGCGTTAAATGGCCAAATGACCTCTATTGGCGTGACAGAAAGGCAGGAGGAATTCTGGTCGAGAATATATTCCGTGGATCAGCCTGGGAATGGTCTATTGTTGGAATTGGGTTGAATATCAACCAGGTGAAATTCCCGGAAAATCTTACAAATCCGGTCTCCTTCCGACAGATCACTGGTAAAACATTTCCAGTATTAGAAATGTCTAAGGAATTATGCTTCCATCTACAACAAACATGGGAAGACTTGTTAACTAGTGGTGACGAGATGCTGCAGATCTATAATAACGTCCTTTACAAGCGTGGCGAAACCGTAAAATTGAAGCAAGCTGCCCGTATTTTCGATGCAAGAATTGATGGGGTCAATAAAAATGGTCAGCTCGAAGTTTTCACCGCCATTCCTGAATATTTCAACTACGGTGATATATCGTGGATCCTATGACCATATTTCAATATGCGATTCTTCGGCCTTACGTGCCTCAATTTCGAAGCGGTTATGATAATATCCTTTTCGAACTGTTTCTAAAAGATAAAGGACTATAAACCACAGATAACCATAGCGTCTGAATTGTTCAACATGTTTTAATTCATGCTTCATCCAACGCTCATTTTTCAGGAAATTTTCCTTTGCCGTTTTATGCAGGTAAATAGTATTTCCAATTGTTATTGCCGTACCATCAGTGCCAAGCTTTTTTGCAGCGAGCCAGGCCATCCATGAATTTTCCCTGATATTTATACGCCCGTTATGTGTGATCATATTCACCTGATGATACAGAGTTTTATACTGTTGCAAGGTTTACCATATTTGGATTCAGTTTAACAGTTGTCATTTTAGAGTATTATTGTAATATGAGATCCGGATTGGTTGTTCTTTTAATGCTATTCTGCTTTAGCTCCGTTGCGCAAGAAAAAGATACTGTGGATGTTAACTCGATAATCCGGAAGTTATTCAACAAAAATGGTGCTGATAAAAAATCTTCTTCTAATATTTCGCTCTTGCCTGCCATTGGATATAACCCCAGCCTTGGATTTATTTTAGGGGCAAATGTTACCATGGGATCTTATAAGGGGGACAAGTCTACTACCAGTTTAAGTACAGCTACCGCAACTGCGTATTTTACTACAAACGGCGTCATTAATATTCAGCTTAGGCACAATACGTTCACTAAAAACAATGAATGGAATTTCCAGGGAAATGGTCAGATCACAAAAATGATCGTGATGGACTATGGCATTGGAAATGGTGCGGGAAGGTTCGCCGACGAAGGTTTCAGTGTAATGCAATATTCCATTACCGGTGATACAGTTGTTGATCCACTAAAATTTAACCAGATAAGGTTATATGAAAAAGTTTACAGAAAGATCAGTAAAAATGTAATGGTGGGTGCCGGACTGAATGTTGATTATCATTTCGATATAAACGATACAAAACTTAATGTTGATTCCCTGCAATTAACGCCTCACTATGTGTATAGTGTTGCAGAAGGAATCAGCCCAACACATTATTGGACCAACGGTGTATTGTTGAATATACAATATACTACCAGGGAACATGCAAACCGTTCATATCATGGTGTGCTTGCAGATCTGACGGTGAGGCTTAATCCAAAATGGTTGGGGAGTACAAAAAGTTCAGCACAGGTGATGACGGAAGTTAGAAAATATATCAGCTTGTCAAAATCGAAACCAGAAACTGTATTGGCATTCTGGCACCTTGGAAATTATCTTATTGGAGGCGGAACACTTCCTTATCTTGATATGCCGGCTACGGCATCGGACACGTATAACCGAAGTGGACGTGGCTACACTATCGGCCGCTTCAGGGGACCTTCTTTTTTTTACCTGGAATCAGAATTCCGGTTTCCGATCACCGCAAATAAATTGTTCAGCGGTGTGGCTTTTGCCAATGTAGAATCTGTTACTGATGCCGCTAACAATGGATTGTTTAAAACCTTCGAACCTGCTTATGGAGCCGGTTTAAGGATATTGTTCAACCGAAATACCCGCACTAATATTTGTATTGATTACGCGATGGGAAGATATGGGTCGAAAGGTTTATTCTTTGGACTCAATGAAGTGTTTTAAGCCGTTCCCTGTGCAAATCGTCTGATAATTTCTTCTGCATGATTTCTGACTTTCGGCTTTCGGATAATGGCCTGAATTTTTCCTTTCTCATTGATCAGAAAAGTATTCCGGATAATGCCCATGTATTTCCGTCCATACATATTTTTTTCTCCCCATACACCATACTTGTTGATGATCTTCATTTCAGGGTCTGCGATCAGTGTAAACGGAAGTTGATATTTTGCCTGAAATTTTTGGTGCTTGCTTCCTGCATCCGGACTAACACCTACAACTTCAAAACCGTTTTGTTTCAGCATTGTGTAATTATCCCTGAGATTGCAGGCCTGCTCGGTACAGGTTGGGGTATCATCTTCAGGATAAAAGAAAAGCACGAGTTTTTTCCCTTTAAAATCACTCAATGATATTTTATTGTTATCCTGATCTAAACCTGTAAATGTCGGAGCCTTTAATCCTTCTGTTAGCATAGTTGAAATTTATCTCCTGAATGTATAGGTCTGGGTTGTTGTATTTCCTGCCTCATCCTTAACAGATATTTTTAACTCGTGTTCGCCCGGTATACACATCTCATCAAAAACATAACTGAAGGTATTGCTTCGCTGGGAAAATCTCAGCCAGGCTCCATCCAGTTCAGCCCTGAAATTATTTATCTCGTCAAAATTATCCCTGACATAAATGGTGATTTTAGCTGCTTTGCCAAGGTTTGCACCCTGTGTTATGCCTGAAATTATTGGGGGCTGGTCATCTGCTACAAGTTGAAATGTTCCAAATTCCCGGAACCTTGATGAATACATTCCCATTTCCCATTCCGCTTTTCTCACTGTTACATTGTCCTTTGAAATTTTCCGTATCAACATTTTGCTCCTCAAAGGATAAGGAATGGTTTTATCGGGTTTGATCCTTATCGTCATATAATCCTGCAACGGAGTCAAAGGAGTATGGACGATATATACCGGGGAAAAAGTCAATGGTTGACCACCGATCAGCACGCTGTTCTTAAAATAGATGGAATCATATAATGCCTGTTCCGAAAGATAGACCTGCAGGTTGGGAGATTCAAAAACATTTAGTTCTCCGGCTTTCATTAATATTCCGGGATTAACTGTCTTAATAAATGAGTTCGGTGATTGCTGTATTGTAAATCTTACCTGGGAAGCATTACCATAAGCATCTTTTATTTCCATCCTGTAGTTGTGCTTTAAAGTGTCGGTTAACTTCAGGTAGGAACCGGGGTTTGAATAGGAATAGATATTCAGTTTATCACCCGGCAGAGGATATAAATATTGGAAATATGCTCCGCCTGATAATTTGGTCTTGTAATCAATATGGGCGTTCATGAACCTTGTTTCATCATAACTGATTCCATTAATCCTGAAACTGCTGACAGCTTTTTCATTTTCAAAAAGCGTTGCCATAAAAATTCCATTATTGTTTGGAACACCGGTCATCCTGTCGGTTGCCCTGACGGCAAAAACCAACTTGTCAAAATTCACCCTCAAAGGAACTGAAGTATAACCCTCGGCTGTTTTACGAACAGGCATAATCAGTGGAGACTGGTCATAGCTGCTCAGGTCACGATTGTAAACAGCAATACTATATACATCGGGTGCCACCTGATCTGGAATATTAAATCCGAAAAGAAGCGGATTCAGACATTTATCTGTTGCTGTTTCGCGAATCTCAAAATGGACATGTGGGCCCTGGGATCCACCTGTATTTCCACTATAACCTATGAAATCACCTTTTTTTACAGGAATCAATCCATTCGGAATCAAAAGCTCCACTGACCAACTCTCCAGCAGATACTGCTGTTTTTTGACATACTGGTCCAATGCCGGCATGAAATTATTCATATGGGCATATAGAGTAGTTAGACCGTTGGGGTGAGCAATATAAATCGCATTACCAAAGCCTCCGGGTTCAATTTTTACTTTTGAAATATATCCATCAGCAGCTGCATAAATGGGAAGGTTTTCTTTTTTCAAAGTATAAAGGTCCAAACCCATATGGAAATGGTTAGGACGCATTTCACCGAAATTGGCATTTAGCCTGGGCGCAATGGCCAGGGGGTAACGGAAATATCCCTTAGGATAATTCAGTGGTGCCGGATTCTGTGCAATTAACAACGAAATAGAAAGAAAATTAACGAATAGGGTAAAAATCCATTTTATCATTTATCGTAACTTGAAGGTGCAAATCTATTGCCTTAACTCTTTTAAAAATTTAAATTATGGGTGTAAGTTCAAAGCATTTAGCCACCTTTCTGTTAGGAGCTGCTGCCGGTGCCGCTGCAATTAAATACTCTACAATGTCGGAGGAAGAAAAAGAAAAATTAATGACCGATATCAAAGCCAAGGCAAAGGATATGAAAACCGAAGCAGAGGGTATGGCGGAAAAAGCAAAAGAATATTTTGAAGAACTCCGCACCAAAGGCAGTTCTGCATTGAAAGAAAAGCTGGGTGATGTCGATGGAGTAATCAATGAACTGTTCGGCAAAACTCCCCCAGCAAAATAATGAGATTGCTGCACGCAAAATAATTTGATACAAAACATCCTGTAAATTTTAATTTCTGGTACAACATTTGGCTATCAATTGTTGTCTAATAATTAAGTAAACAGGGGTTAGTATGAAGAATTTGTTAAAAAAAGCAGCGATCGCATGGATAGCTGTGATGGGTGTCATAGGCATTTATAAAGAAAGACAAGCAAGGATGGAACAAAAAGCAAAATCGTCTCCGCAGCAACAGGAAGTTGTGCTCGATGAGTATGAAATTGCTTCATTCCATAATAGCTAGTCTGTATATATATATTTATCTAGGGTGGACTTGCAAACAGGTTTCGGACTTATCCCGCTTTTGGCGGGATTTTTTTTATCCCTATAGTTGTATATCTACTCTCAGCAAGACATATCTTCTCACCAATTGGTATTCCGAAATCGAAAATGTATAAGGTGTAACGAATTTCTCTGCTACAACAGCTGTATTCAGGAGATTAGTTCCCTTCAGTGAAACATTGAACATTGGATTAATAAGCCAGTTCAAAAACAGGTCGAGCCCATTGAAACTATTACCAGTGGACAATACAGAATAGTTCCAGGCTATAGCTGAATAAGCTTTTTTGCCAATTGTCCACTTCAATTTCTGGTTGATCGTATACTGCTGATTTATATTTGACGGTCCGCCGTTCCAACTTCCTCTGAAACCTGCTATGGTGGCCCTTATTTCAATATTAAAAGGAATTTTAAACCCAGTTGAAAACCTGCTTTCCAAACTATAATTATCAAGGATAGATATCCCTTTTTCATTATTTATCTGTCCACCATAAATCGACCGGTAATAGCTAACCGAAAACCCAAGTTTGGATTTCAACTTTTGAAAGAATTTATCAGCGCTGATTATAGCTAGCAGTTTTGAATTGGGTTCAAAAGCCTGGCGCTGTGAAATAGTATATGCTGAATTTGCATAGACTGCATTACTGTATTGTTTCTTCATTGATGAATAGGATAAGTTGGCGCTCCACTGGCTGCTTTTAAACAAATTGGTGGAATGATATGAAGCCTTCCATGATTGTGACATCACCGGACCGGAAAACACCAGTCCATTCAGTACATTTCCATTTCCGGATATAAGTCCATCAGGATAAATGAATCGGAAATTCCCGCCAAAATCTCCACTCCAACCATATTTCAACTGTAAAGATTTCAGCGAAGTGATCTTCAGGGAATAGTTAACCATAAGCTCATATTCCGGAAATGCGCTTTTTTGGAGTCGATGGTTAACCATTGATGGACCCACGCCGGACTGAAAATTCAAATATGATTTTCTCCCGATCTTTTTACCCATATGCAGAAAAAAGAAAAGTCTTTTGTAGGCAGCCCTCATTTTTTGCTGACCAGTATCGATATAATCCTGCATGTCATGCGACCTGGAAAATATTTTTGCGGCCTCATAACCTGCCTCCTCCCAGGTAAATTTTGTACCAAAACTATATTCCCAATCTTTTTTTTGGCCTGAAATTCCGACATGCCATTCTAAAATCAAGTGTTGCCCATTGAGATATTGATTTGACAGATTGTATTCCGAAGCAATTCCGAATAAAGAAGAGAACCGATCAGACAAATTCTTTAAATACTGATCCAGGCTTTCTTTATGGACTATGAAACCGGACCTAAACAGGGACTTTGACCTTATCATAATACTCTCTTCCCATCGCAGTCGATAAAACTTGTTTTTGTTTTCCAGGCGGTCAGTTAAACTATCTACCAATGCTCCGGACGAAATATTACTATACCTATTAAGTTGACCTGCCTTCCAAAAGTCAATATCTATATCGGTGATATGTTTTTTTAATGCATCACGGTGAAAAGAAAGACTGGCCAGTTTATCATTCGTAGCAGACTGTTCGGCCATTAGATTACTGGTTTCCCAATTGTCAGTATCACTTATAAAAGTTCGGTTCAAAGCAGATGACGAACGGAACAGTTTGAGCCAATCAACACCTGCCAATGCTTTGATTTTTGCATACCGGCCCAATTTCCATGAGCTCATCAGTGAAAAAGCAGCATCCTTATTATGGCTTGTATATTGTTCATTTATAGGAGGAGGAAAAATAGACCCGGATGAAAGGATATTATATTGTCCGCCATCATAAGCATATTCCCCATCACCAGTTTCTTTTGCATAATAATATCTCACATCACTCAGGGGGTCAAGAGCTACATTATTAGCATTAATAAAAGCAAGCATTTTCATAGAAGTTGCCAGGTACATGAAATTGGCCTCCCCTTCGTATCTTTTATTCGCTGAAAACCCTGCGGTTATATTTCCGCTCGGGTGGTTTTGATTTTCTTTGGAAATTTTGATGTTAATACCAACCTTACCTGATTGAGATATATTTCTCAAGAGACGGTTATCATTATAGTTATCTATCACCTGTACCTTATCAATAACACCAGCACTCAGGTTCCTGGTGATCATCCTGTAACCTTCATCGGCAAGGTCATCACCATCAATCAACACTTTTTCTACCATCTTCCCATTAAAGCTTATCCTGCCATTTGCATCAACATAAAAGCCATTGATATTTTTAAGCAGATCTTCAAGTTTTCTTGTTTCGGGTTTTCTGAAATGATCGGCAGTAAATTGAACCGTATCAGATTTTACGATTATAGGTGGCTCGCGTTTTATAAAGATCTCCCGAAGTTCAACGTGCAAAGGTTTCATGTTGAATTGAAAAAAGATTTCCTTTTCGTTATTTTCTGAAAAAACAATTTCCCTTATGTCGTCAGTGAAACTAATATGCCTGACCAACAATTGATATTTGCCTGTTTTTATTTTCCGACCATCAATTTGAAACCCGCCATCAGCATTAGTTAGAGCATAGCCTATAATTATTAGTGAATCAGAAGTCTTAATCAATACAGAAGCTGAGTGAACTGGTTGACCTGATTCATTAAATACAATTCCTTTGATAACTATGGGTTGGGCATAGAGATGGAAGGAATAAATTATCAGTATCGCAACTATAACAAGTCGCGCCATTAGCGGGGAATTTTTTCCCACGTAAAAAATTCATATTTCGAAGTTGTCTGACAACTTATGCAATCTCCTGAACCTGTGGCCCTGGCACCATCCTGGAGTTTTTCTATCATCTTCCTCAATTTTTCAATATGGTCTTTCATGGTATAGTCTACTGGGGGTGGCAGATTAATATTCCCCGAAGCTTTTCGGATTGACTTGAACCTGATTACCATATTCTCCCTATCATCTGACAGATCAATGACCAAACCAGGAAGCCCACCGATTTTCCATGGGCCTGATGGAATTGAAATATCCGGACAAAACCATGCTGAATAATTCCTTCCCCTGAAAACAGTGTAAGCTCTAGTACAGTTTAGGGAGTCGATCATCTTTGTTTCATTGCTGATCTGCCATTGCATGGGAAATAATGAATCCATCAGGTAAAATGGCTTACCATCAAACCCATATTCCCTGGCAATCATAGTGGAGTTCGACAGATCAGTATAAACCAACAGACCTGTATCGGGATAGAAACCGAGATCATTTTCATCAGCGGGTATATATTTCTCATCTGCGATCATATAAAATTTGGTAAGATTCTGGCGGATTGACAAGTATCCTTTATGTTGTCCGTCCCTCCTTCCACGGTCAAACGCATTATTAAATCTTACCTGGTATTCAATATCGTATCCCTGCTGGGCTGTGGTGCTAAAAAATAATATTGTCGCGAGACTGGTATAATAGAATTTCATGTATAAAATTTTCGGTGATCTGCTGTCATTTCTGGCTACTTATTAATAATACTCTTAGCGACGTTGATACAACTTATTGCAATTGCTCCTGCTTCCTTGCAGGTTGCAGCTGTTCCTTTGCAGGTAACCTGAATCTGGGCAAATGAGGGCCCTAAAGTGGCGGTTAAAGTCATGGAACATTCATCAGCCCTATTTTCGATAGCTTTTACTTCGGCCAGTTTTACATGTTTATTATCCTCGCTCTTCACGTCGGCAGCGAATACCGAAACGGTACTAACCAGCAGCATGGCTGCCATAATCATTCTCTTCATGGTATAATTTTTAATAAATGAATAAATGTTTCAATGTATCAGATCACCGAAAATTTCTACTTACTATACAGTAAAATTATATCCACCGTCCAGGGCCGCGATTGGTAGTTTACCCTGAAATGGCTGTTTTTTAACCATGGGATAGCCTGGTTAAAGAGAATTGCCCAAATTCTTAAATTCAATAGTTTCACATCTTGTTTACCCTTACCTTTGCCCCCCGGGAAAACCCGGTTATCCGGGGTTTTATTCCCAGCTTTTATTTACACAAATCCTCTAAAAAATAAAATGCCCCAGGATAATTCCATCAAATCTGTCCTGATCATCGGATCGGGACCAATCATTATCGGTCAGGCTTGTGAATTCGACTATTCAGGCTCCCAGGCAGCCAGAAGTCTTCGGGAAGAAGGCGTTAAAGTGATCCTTATCAATAGCAATCCCGCTACCATCATGACAGATCCAATGATGGCCGACAAAGTCTACCTGCTTCCGCTTACCGTTGAAAGTATTGAACAGATCCTCGAAGAAAACAGCATTGATGCCGTTTTGCCTACAATGGGCGGACAAACTGCGCTTAATCTCGCTAAGGAAGCCGATGAACTCGGTGTTTGGAACAAGTATAATGTAAGGCTGATCGGGGTAGATATAAAAGCAATTGAAAAGGCCGAAGACAGGGAGAAATTCCGTCAATGGATGATCCAGATGAATATCCCTGTTGCACAGGCCAAAACAGCGAACTCTTTCCTGGAAGGAAAAGAATTTGCCCAGGATATCGGCTTTCCCCTGGTTATTCGTCCTTCGTTTACGCTTGGTGGTACAGGTGGTGGATTTGTTCATAGTAAAGATCAGCTTGACGAAGCTCTTAACCGCGGCCTTTCTGCCTCTCCCATCCATGAAGTGCTGGTAGAAAAAGCCGTACTTGGTTGGAAAGAATTTGAACTTGAATTGCTTCGCGACGCCAATGATAATGTTGTTATCATTTGTACGGTCGAGAATTTTGATCCGATGGGTGTGCATACGGGAGATTCTATCACTGTTGCTCCTGCAATGACATTGAGTGATACAGCATTCCAGTTGATGAGAAACACTGCCATCAACATGATGCGTGACCTTGGAAATTTTGCAGGTGGATGTAATGTTCAGTTTGCATTAAATCCGGAGACTGAAGAAATCATTGCAATTGAGATCAACCCGAGGGTGAGCAGGTCTTCAGCCCTGGCATCAAAAGCAACAGGTTATCCTATCGCCAAAATTGCTGCAAAACTGGCCCTTGGCTTCACTCTTGATGAACTAAAAAACCAAATCACCCAAACAACTTCAGCATATTTTGAACCCGCACTTGATTATGTGATCGTGAAAGTTCCGCGATGGAATTTCGACAAATTCAAGGGCGCCAATGATACACTTGGTCTTCAGATGAAATCTGTTGGCGAAGTAATGG
>Ga0207691_10008078_pt1 | contig 10109 bp, 6 predicted proteins | sample KBSM13metaG_FD_184327 | JGI IMG/M metagenome (GOLD analysis project Ga0207691, IMG submission 184327) | Miscanthus rhizosphere microbial communities from Kellogg Biological Station, Michigan, USA - KBS M1-3 metaG (SPAdes) (version 2) | ecosystem: Host-associated > Plants > Roots > Rhizosphere >... | reverse complement strand
CTGACCGCTCAGGGTAGCGAGTTCTTCTTCGGGTCGAGCTTCATCGCCTGGCTGATCCAGTCGAGGAAGCTCTCGACCCGCGTATAGACGCCGGGCTGACCGTCACCCGTGCAGCGCTTCTTGCCCCAGCTGATGATGCCGACGAGCGTCGGTGCACCGTTCGTGAGAATGATCGGGCCACCGCTGTCGCCCTGACACGTCGACCGCTGCGGATTCGCGGCGCAAAAGACCTTGCCCTGGATTTTCTCCGGGCCGTAGCCCGGGAGCTTCGTGCATTGCGCCTGGTCCATCAGCTTGAGATCGACCTTCAGCAGGACAGCATTCGCCGCATTCCCTTCGACGGGTTGTGTCTTGCCCCAGCCGCTGCCCGTCACTTCAGTTCCCGAGGCCGGCGGCGGTCCTCTGTAGAGAGGGAGCTCCCGGATCTGGGTGGGGTCGCGATGCTTCGGCGGCCCGTCCTCCACGATATGCACGAGCGCAATGTCGTTCGCATACATGTTCGGGTTCGCTGGCAGCGGTTTCGAGTCGTAGTTCGCGTGCCGGACGATGCGATCGATCCTGAATGTCAGCCCATTGTCCCGGGAGATGTCTTCCGCGCCGAGTCTCACGCGATAGCCCGCATTCACCATGTCCTGATCGATGCAGTGAGCCGCTGTCAGCACCCAATCGCGCGCGATGAGCGTGCCACCGCAGTAGTGCTGCAGCTGCCACAGTGCCTTGCCGACACGTGACTTCTCCGGAAATCGCTCCATTTCGAACGGACCATAAATTTCCGCCTGCCACGGTGCGCCCTTATCGGGAATCGGCCGGCCGCCCGCCGAGCGCAGGAAATCCTCCTGTTCGCCCCCGGTTTTTGGCGGCGCTTTGCGCGAGTGCGGGCGCACGGTCGGCATGTCCTCGGGATCTCTGACGCCCGCATGCGGCGCTTCTTCGATATCTTCCTGATTGTCGCCGTCGTCTTCGAACTCGACGACGTCCCAGGCCGTGCGGGTCGGATCGAGTTGCGTGTCGGTCGGGATCGCGTCGTCCGCGTATTCGTCTGGCTGCTCGTAGTCGGTGTACTCGTCGTCGACGTGTTCATCGTCGCCGGCATCGTCCTCGTCTTCACTATCGTCCGCCGCCGCAGGAGCGTGCTCCGGCTCATTGTCCCCTTGCTGAGTCGCTTCATCGTTGGACTCGGGCTCAGGCTCGGGATTCTGCGCGAAAGCGACACCGCTGATCGCGAGCGCCGCGCCCAACATCAGCGGCAACAGGAAATCCGGCGCGGGTTTGGCTCGTCTCATCGGCATTGTCCCTTCCTCCGTTCCAGACAGATGGTAGCCTCTTTGCGTCATCGAGAACCTGACGATGAGTTCATTGCATGACGCCCAGATCGAAATCTTCGACGGCGACATCGATCGACGCAACACGGCGCAAACTGATCGTCGGTATCGTCATCGTGACTGTGCTGACGTGGACCCTGGTGATCGTCGACCTGGCGAGCGGCGGTCGCCCTGATCCGCCGACGCTACGCGCCGCAGCTACTCTGCTCGATGGCTCCTGGCGATTCCATACTGGCGATGACCCAAGCTGGGCGGACGCCAATACTGACGATAGCGGCTGGGAGACGATCGACATGACCGCCGTGGCGGGCAGTCACGACGGCGACGTGGGTCTGCCCGATTACGTAGGCGGCTGGATGGCGCACGGTCATCCCGGCTATCACGGTTACGCCTGGTACCGGCGCACGGTGACTGTGCCGCCAGGCCGCGCGTGGGACATCCTCGGCCCGACGCTCGTCGACAACGGCTACGAACTCTATTGGAACGGTCAGCGGCTGGGCGGGTCGGGCAGGCTCGGCCCAACCCCGCGCGTTGTTGGCACGCGGCCTCTGCTGTTCGCGCTTCCCGCCGATGCGGCGGGCACCCGAGGCGTGCTCGCTGTCCGCACCTATATGCTTCCCGGCGGGGGCGGTGCAGACGGCGGCGGCATGCACAGTGCGCCCATTCTGGCTCCGCGGCCGATCAGCGAGGCACTTCACCACGTGCAATGGCAGCGAACCATCGCCGGGTACGTCGCCGACTTCATCGAGCCGATCGCCATGTTCGCGCTCATCGGCTTGGCGCTCTGGTGCCTGCCTCACAGCAGTCAGAAGGGTTTCCTGATTTTCGCCAGCATCGCGCTGGCGCTTACAGGGCTCAGGCGCCTCAACAATGCGATCGTCGCGTGGACCGATCTGCAGGATCTAACTACCTATGCGTGGCTGGCGTCAGTGATGTGGGTGCCAACGGTGGCCGCCTGGACCTTGGCCTGGAACCGCTGGGACCTGCGTCCGTGGCGAAGCATCGATGTGTTGGCAGTAGTGGTGGCGGTCGCCGAGATTATTGGTGTCGTGATCGAATCGGAGAGCGTGAAAAACTACAGCCGTCTCGCATCGATCGCGGTGTTTGTCGTGATCGGCGCGCGCATTGCCCGCGGCAAACCAATTCAGATCCTGGCGCTTGTCGCGCTGGCCTCGATCATGGCCTCGTTCTTCGGCACCGAGCTGCTCGATACGATCGGCGTGCCTGGCATATGGTTTCCGTTCGGCATCGGCGTGTCGCGGACGCAGTACATTTACGCGATCGCCATCCCGCTCCTGGCCATATTGATCGTGCGAACACTGCACTCGAAGAGCACCAGCATGCCGAGGGCGCTGTCGTGATCGCGCACGAGCTGATTTGCCCGGTGCTTTTCTAGCGAACCTGCCTATTCCTACCTTTATCCACCCGTCGTTCCTCGACCGGTGAAAGGTCGGCGCGATGATTTTTCGCGGGCGGGAAGGTATTACTTGTAGACAGAGGCACACGCCTGCCATGGGCAGGGATGGAGAGGACGAATGAGTACCGATCAGAGGATGGCAGCGTCGGCCGAGGCGATTACGCTAGCTGGCGCCGTTCGAGCGGGGGACGAAGCGGCCTTCAACACGGTCGCGGAGCGCTACCGCCGCGAGTTGCTGATCCATTGCTATCGCATGCTCGGCTCGCTCCAGGATGCCGAAGATGCCGTTCAGGACGCTCTGCTGCGAGCCTGGAAATACCGTGAGAGCCTCAAGGAAGGAGTCCCGGTGCGCCCGTGGCTTTACCGAGTCGCGACCAACGCCTGTCTCGATGCCATCGGCCAGGACGCGCGGAGATCGGCACTCGCCGCGAAGGCGTCTGCCGAACCTCCGGGTGCGCCATCGGTGCCCGCCGAAGTGACCTGGCTCCAGCCGATTCCGGATGCCATCCTCGAGCCGACGACGCTGCGCGACTCTGAACCGGAGACCGTCGTACTGACCCAGGAAACGATCGGGCTCGCGTTCCTGACCGTCATCCAGCTCCTCTCGCCTCAGCAACGGGCTGTGCTGATTCTTTGTGATGTGCTGGGTTGGTCCGCGAAGGAGACCGCCGAGCTGCTCGACATAAGCGTCGCCGCGGTGAACAGTGCCTTGCAGCGGGCACGCGCCACTCTGCGAACGAAGCTGCCCTCGCGCAGACCGGAATGGCCAGCCGGAACCGACACCAGTGCGACCGAGCGCGAGCTGCTCCGGAAGTACATCGAAGCCTGCGAAAAGGCCGACATCGGCGCGTTCGAATCGATTCTCCGCGAAGACGCAGTCTGCCGCATGCCACCGCAGCCGGAAGTTAGCGTGGGTCGCGAGGCCATCTTGAAGCTCTTTACGGACGCCGGTTTTGGCACCGAGGCGTTCGGCCAGCTGCGGTGCGTCATCACACGCGCCAACCGGCAACCGGCGGTGGCTGTCTATGTGCTCCAGGCGGGAGACTCGACTTACCGTCCGGTGGCACTCGATATCCTGCAAATTGAGGACGCCTTCGTTACCGAGATCGTCACGTTTGGCCCCGAAGTCTTTCCGACTTTCGCACTCCCGCTCACGATGGACTCGGAGGGCGGACGCGATACCCTTCCGACGCAGCGCCTCTAACTAATGGGGGTGCCCATCGACTGAAGTTTCCGCCACCAGTGCGGGCCGAGCAGTTCGCCGTGCCTGGCCTTGAACGAATCGAGCAGCTCCGGCGGAATTCCCATGAATGGCAGCCATTGCTCGGGGAACACGTCATTCGGAGCGACGAAGAACCACGGCTCGGCGCTGAATTCTTCCTCTTCGTTTGAAGCCACCGGCAGGTCGCGAAAATTGCATTCGCGTAGCGAAGTCACTTCGTCGTAGTCGTAGAAGACGACTTTGCCCTGGCTCGTAACTCCGAAATTCTTGAACAGCAGGTCACCCGGAAAGACGTCGATCCCCGCGAGCTCGCGCAACGCATCGCCGTAGTCGAGCAATGCGCCTTCAGCGGCCGCGGAATCCGCGTCGCGAAGAAACATATCCAGCGGTCGCAGTCTGCGTTCGATGTAGCAATGCCCGACGATGAGGTCTTCGCCGTCCAGGCGGCACACGCTGCCGGACTCGGTCAGCAGCTCCTGCAGCAATGCCGGCATGAAGCGCGCCTTGGGAAGGCGCAGCTGCTTGTATTCCTGGGCATCGACGAGGCGCCCTACGCGGTCGTGTTCGAAGATCCATCGGTACTTTTCCATGACCTCGGCGCGCGACGTGTTCTTCGGTGGTCCGAAGCGGTCGCGGATCACCTTGAAAACCAGGTCGTGCGATGGCAGCGTGAAGACGACCATCACGAGGCCGCGCTGGCCTGGTGCATGCACGAACACATCGAATGATTGCGCGAGGTGACGGCGCAGCGCGTAGTAACGCTCGGTCTTGCCCTGCTTGGCTCGGCCCAGGATCGTATAAAGCTCATCGACGGGATTGCCCGGCATGAAGGTGCGCAGCAGCGACACGGCGGCACTAACCACCGGCAGATCGACGTGGAAATACGAGCGAGTGAAACCGAACAGCGAACTGATGTCGCTGCGCGAGAGCAGCACCGACTCGATCTCGAGACCGTCGGCGCGGTGTGCGAACACGATGACGAACGGCGTGATGCTGCCGTCGCCGATCATGCGGCCGACGATGCACGCGGTGGGGCCGCGATAGAAAGGGGCGTCGATGACCTCCACGAGCTGCGGTGCCGCGCTCTGCCGCCGGCTGTCGAAATGCGGTGTCAGTTCGCGGCAGATCTGCCGCGCGAGCGCGTCGAGGTCGGTGATCAGGCGCGCAAATGGCAGGTCCGACAGCAACTCGTTCACCGCGCGCTGCAGCGAGTCGCCGACGGGATGGACGCGAATCGGTACGCTGCCCGAGGCGCGGCCCGAGGACGTGGCCGTGAATTCGATGTGCTCGTCGACACCCACTGTATTGAAGACGTCGCGTGTGATCGAGTTCAGGAATGTCCGATAGAAGTCGCTGTCCGGAAGCGTGGCGATCTTGAGCTCGAAGCGCCGCTTGATATCGACCCACAGCTCACGGTCGTGGAGCGAGGCGCCGAGCTCCTGGCGCAGCGCTTCGATCGCGTTGCTCACGTGGAGATCGTAGAGCTCGATGCGCTGAACGGCATCCGAGCGCGCGGCGTGCCAGTCCCGCGCGAGAAAATGTTGCGCCGCCCGTCGTGTGATGCGCGTGAATTCGGAGTTGTAGCCTTCGAAGCGCTGGCGCAGCCCGTTCGCCAGCTCCGCCGGGCTCAGTGAGTAGTCAAGAAGCGCGGTAGACATGAAACTGTGCCTGTTCGGTGCTGCCATGCATGGCGCCTGTCGAAAACTGCCCGGATGTAATTGCTGTCTGCACGGCATCGAAGTAGCCCGTGCCCACGAAAGCCTGGTGGCGCGTGGCCCGGTAGCCGTCGGCTTCCCTGGCGAACTCGCGTTGCTGGAGACGGGAATATCCGAGCATGCCGTCGTCGCGATAGGCGGATGCGAGTTCAAACATCGACAGGTTGAGTGCGTGCCATCCCGCAAGCGTGATGAACTGGAAGCGGTAACCCAGCGCCGCCAGGCACTCGCGCCAGCCCCGCATCTCCGTGGCGCTCAGTTTCGACGCCCAGTTGAAGGAGGGCGAGCAGTTGTATGCCAGTAGCTTGCCGGGATATTTCGACTGAATGCCTCTGGCGAAGCGACGAGCTTCATCGATGTCGGGTTTGGCCGTCTCACACCAGATCAGGTCGGCGTACGGTGCATAAGCCAATCCTCGGGCGATTGCCTGCTCGACGCCGTTCTTCACGTGGAAGAATCCTTCGGTGCTCCTCTTTCCGGTGAGGAACGGCTGATCACGCGAATCGTGATCGGAAGTCAGGAGATTCGCGGCCTCCGCATCGGTGCGCGCGATCACGATGGTTGGGACGCCTGACACGTCGGCGGCCAGGCGTGCCGCCACGAGCTTGTTGATGGCTTCGTCGGTCGGCACCAGCACCTTGCCGCCCATGTGCCCGCATTTCTTGGCGGACGAGAGCTGGTCCTCGAAGTGCACGCCGGCCGCGCCGGCGCGAATCATCGCTTTGGTCAGTTCGAAGGCATTGAGGTTGCCACCGAACCCGGCCTCCGCGTCCGCGATGATGGGGGCCAGCCAATCGACGCGGCCAGTTTCCTTGCCGGCAGGGCTTTCGAGCGCATGGATCTGGTCCGTACGCAGCAGCGCATTGTTGATGCGCTCGATCATCTTGGGCACGGAGTCGACGGGATACAGACTCTGATCCGGATACATCTCGCCCGCGCTGTTGCCGTCGCCGGCGACCTGCCAGCCGGAGCAGTAGATAGCCTTCAGGCCCGACTGCACGGCTTGCACGGCCTGGTTGCCCGTCACGCAGCCAAGTCCGCCGACAACCGGTTCTTCGTGCAGCAGCTTCCAGAATTTTTCCGCACCCAGGCGGGCGAGCGAGTGTTCGATGTGTACCGAGCCGCGCAAGCGCACGACGTCCGCGGCCGAGTAGGGGCGCTGGATTCCGCGCCAGCGGGAATGCGTGTTCCATTCCGTCTCGAGACGGTTCTGCATTGCAACTCGTTCGACCATCTTGTGCTCCATGACGTTTGAGAGACGCTTGCTGCGTCGTGGAGCGGGAGAGTAGAGTGAATACGAGATAGATTTTCACATCAGAAACTTCACAATGTGAATTTCACACCATGTGCGCACTCGTCCGACAAGGTCATTTTCTCGGCGCCAAGCTGCGGTCACTGCGCAAGCGCAATGGTCTGACGCTCGAAGAGCTGTCGGCGCGCTGCGTGCAGATCGATGCGACCGGAGCGCCGTCGGTTTCGTACCTCAGCATGATCGAGACTGGTCAGCGCATGCCTTCCGGCGACACGCTCGCGCTGCTGGCGGGAATCTTTGGCAAGGCTCCGGGCTGGTTCCTGGATCAGAACACGGAGCTTGCGGTCGAGCCGAAGCCGGCCGCGCGCGGCGGACTGGCCGCGATGCCGCTCGAGCCTGGATTCCTGTTCTCACACGATCTGCTGCGCATCGCGTTGCCGGAGCTGTTGAGTCAGACGGCGACTACCGGCAAGCAGTTCGCGCAATTGCTGATTCGCGTCTGGCAGGAAACCCGGCACAACGATTTTCCCGACATCGAACGCGCGGCAGAGAAGATTGGTGAACGCCAGATGCCGTTGTCGCCGAATGATCTGCTGGCGATCTGCAAGCGTCTCGGATTGCAGATTCGCTGGTTTGAAGATCAGGACAAGTCGGCGCGCTCGATGGTGAGGTCGCGATTCGAGGCGCCGAACACGGTGTGGATCAACAAGCGCCTGAAGTCTCAGGAGCCCAGGCTCAAGTACGAGCTCGCGTTCTTCGCGGGCCACCGCATCATGCATAACGGCGACGGCCTCATTTCCCCGCACGAAGCGACCTGGAACGAGGTCGCCGAGGCGGCAGCTGGCGGCACCAGCATGGGCCCGCAGGATGTGCTCTACGCGTGGCGTGACTTCGAATGCGGTTCCTTCGCCGCCGCACTGTTGTGTCCGCGCGCGCCATTCAGGCGGTTCCTCATTCGGGAGGCGCATTCGGTCGAAGCGGGTTCACGCCTTGGCGTGACATCGGCGGTGATGATGCGTCGCATGACCTCCGTGTCGCCTTATCGTCACTGGCACTTTTTCGATGCCTATCCACCTGGTTTTCTGCGCGCGGTTTATCGGGCCAACGGCATACCACTGCCCTGGGGCAACATGAGTGTGGTTCCCGACCCGTGCCCACGCTGGGCCGTCTTCCGGTTACTGCGCAGTACCGCAAGTGCCGGCACCGCAAAGGCGGCGCACAAGCCGAGATCTCAGATCTCGATCATGCCGGACGGTGAGCGCCCCAGATTGTATTGCTGCCATTCGATGTTGACTCGCGATGCTGCCGCCGCAACGCATGTCATCTCGGTCGGTGTGGATCTTTCTCCGGCGTTGTCCGCGCAGGGCTATGACGAATCCGCGCTGGTCCAGGCGGTGGCGGAGGCCTGTCGCAAAGGTAGCGGCGACGCGCCAATTCCCGCCGAGACGCGCAAGGCCCTGCAGACTGTCTCGAAAGTTCTCAACATCGGCTGGATCGCCGATGCACTGTCTCACGAAGCCACCACGATCTGTTCGCGCAGCAATCATTGCCCGCGTCCCGCGCCTGCCTGCCACTGACAGGAAAAACGATGAACACTAACTACGTCGAACGCGGCGGGCTGCGAGTGTCCAGTGACCTGGCGCGGTTGATCGAACAGGAGCTTTCGGCCAGCTTGGGCCTGGACACTGCGCGCTTCTGGGTTGGCTTCGAGGCGTTGCTGGATGAACTCGTTCCCATCAACCAGGGACTTCTCGAGCGGCGTGACCAGTTCCAGCGGGATATCGACGTCTGGCATCGCGCGCGGCGCGGTCAACCATTCGACGTCGCGGCGCACGAAGCGCACCTGGTGAAGTTGGGCTACCTGGTTCCGGAAGGACCAGGCTTTCGCATCGGCACGCAAAACGTTGACCCCGAGATCGCACGGCTCGCCGGTCCTCAGTTGGTCGTGCCGCTCAGCAACGCGCGGTATGCGCTCAATGCCGCCAACGCGCGCTGGGGCAGTCTCTACGATGCCTTCTACGGCACGGATGCCATCGAGGAGACCGGCAAGCTGGCGCGCGGCCAGGGATACAACGCGACGCGCGGAGCCGAGGTGATAGCGCGCGCGCGCGCGGTGCTGGACCAGGCCGCGCCGCTCGCGTCTGGTACCCATCGGGACGCCATCGGCTATTCGGTGTCGGGCGGTGCCCTGCAGGTGGCGCTGGAGAATGGCGGCAACACCGGGCTCGTCAATCCGGCGCAGTTCAAAGGATACCTGGGTCCGGAGGCAACGCCCGGCTCGCTTTTGTTGGAGCACCACGGCCTGCACATCGAAGTGCGCATCGATCGCACGCACCTGATCGGTCGCGACGACAAGGCTGGCATTGCGGACGTGCAGCTCGAATCGGCACTGACCACGATCATGGACCTCGAGGACTCCATTGCGGCAGTCGACAGTGCCGACAAGATGGCCGTGTATCGCAACTGGCTAGGCCTGATGCGCGGCGATCTCACGGCGCGGTTCGAGAAGGGCGGTGGTCACGTCGATCGCAAGCTCAATGCGGATCGCAGCTTTCGAACGCCTGCGGGCGGCGAGGTGAGCGTTCCGGGTCGCAGCCTCATGCTGGTTCGCAACGTGGGTCATCTGATGACCACCGATCTCATTCTTCACCGGGGGCGGGAGACGCCGGAAGGCATCGTCGATGCCGCGGTCACCGCGCTGATCGCAATGATCGATCTGAAAGGGCTTGGGCAGCTGCGGAATAGCCGCGCCGGCTCTATCTATATCGTCAAACCAAAGATGCACGGACCCGACGAGGTCGCGTTCGCAAACACACTGTTCGATCGCGTCGAAGATCTGCTCGGGCTCGTCCGACATACCGTGAAGATCGGCGTGATGGACGAGGAACGGCGCACCACGGTCAATCTCAAGGAGTGCATTCGCGCGGTCAGGGATCGCATCATCTTCATCAACACGGGCTTTCTCGATCGCACCGGCGATGAAATCCACACCGCGATGCAGGCGGGCGCGGTGCTGCGCAAAGGCGAGATTCGCAACGCTATCTGGCTCAGGGCCTACGAAGACCGCAATGTCGACGTGGGGCTCGCCTGCGGACTGGCTGGTCGTGCACAGATCGGCAAGGGCATGTGGGCGATGCCCGATCGGATGGCCGAGATGCTAACTACCAAAAGCGCACATCCG
>Ga0207691_10008077_pt1 | contig 10110 bp, 9 predicted proteins | sample KBSM13metaG_FD_184327 | JGI IMG/M metagenome (GOLD analysis project Ga0207691, IMG submission 184327) | Miscanthus rhizosphere microbial communities from Kellogg Biological Station, Michigan, USA - KBS M1-3 metaG (SPAdes) (version 2) | ecosystem: Host-associated > Plants > Roots > Rhizosphere >... | reverse complement strand
GCGCCGTGCCCGCGGGTCACGTGTCCCGGGCCACCGCCGACTGGCGGCGCGTGTGACGCTGGGGGATAGGGGCCGATGACCCGCGCTGACAAGGCGAGCGACGGTGCCGACCTGGCGGCAATCCGCCCGTCGACGAACGGAGGCGGGAGCATCCAGTTCTTGCTTATTCGAGACGCTGACGGCGTGATCGTTCTGGTCGCATGACACCCGTGCCGCCCGCCACCCTCTGGCGCGCGGGGACGGGTGAATCTCCTAAGGGATTCCGGTCACCGAAAAGAGGTTGAGCCGAGGCCGCACGCTTCCTTGGAGCGGCCGACCGCTTGGGCGAGCGCTCCCAAACCCGCCCTCGCGAATGACAGTTCGCGGGCCGTTCGGGACGGCAAAAAGTCCGCGTTGACGACCCACGAATCGGGGGGTAATGTCCGCCTTCATCGTTTGCAAATCAGGCCGTAACGAAACGCGTAACCGAACACTTGTGGACAGCGGACGAGGGTTTGCCATGGCGGGCACTTACCGCGTCACCATCGACGTTCAGAAGATCCAGACCAACATGCTCACCCAGGAAGGCGGCCGGATCAGCGAGGACGGCATCCGCGCGTGGCTACGCGGTACCGGCTTCGTCTTGACCGATCCGACGAGTGACACGTGGGTGACCGACGGGGAAAACCTGCGGATGCTCCAGGAGTCGGAGATCCTTCAAATGAGCCGGGTGCGGTAGGCGCCGGCAGTCTCAGCGGCCTAATCGTACGGCGCGAAGCCGTTGCGGTTGATCGGGCTGGCCTGACTCAATTCGATGCCGCTCGTGTCGACCTTGCGGGGGTGCTTCTTGGCGCAGTCGATGCAGGTCGTGACGCCGGGCAGGGCTTCGAGCCGCGCCGGGGCGATCGGCCTCCCGCACAGGTTACATGGCTTGGTCCGTTGCGTGGTTGTCGACTTGCCGCCCATGGACACCTCCGGTCGCGCGTTAATTCACGGCGCCGACCGGATGATATCGTGCCCCCCGCCGGGCCGGGCACCTGCAAACTGACGCCACGACGGCGATTTACGCCGCCCGCACCGGGTTTTCCAGCTGGCCGATGTTCTGCACTTCCAGCGTGACCGTATCCCCCGGCTTGAGAAAGGCCTGCGGCTTGCGGAACGCCGCCACGCCCGCCGGCGTGCCCGTCGATACCACGTCGCCCGGTTCCAAAGTCATGACGTGCGAGAGCGCTGAGATGAGCTTGCGCAGCGGGAACACCCAGTCGCGCGTGGTGCCGTCCTGCACCATCTTGTTGTTCACCATCGTCATCAGCTTGGTGTCTTCCGGGCTGACCAGCTCGTCGGTCGTCACCATCATCGGGCCCATCGGCGCGAACGTGTCGAAGTTCTTGCCCAGCGTGATCTGCTGGTCCTTGAACTGAATGTCCCGCGCCGACACGTCGTTCATGATCGTGTAGCCGGCGATCAGTCCCATCACCTGGTCCTCGGGCGTGTTCCGCTTCACCGGCTTGCCGATCACCACCGCCAGCTCGACTTCGTAGTCCACCTGGTGACCCGCCCCGGGGTGCAGGATCGGCTCGCCGTTGGCGATCACGCAACTCGGCATCTTGGCGAAGAAGAACGGCTCCTCCGGCACCTTGGCGCCGGGGTTTTCCTGGAGGTGGCTGTGGAAGTTGAACCCCGCGCACAGGATCTTGCCCGGGCGCGGGACGGGGGCGAGGACTTTCACCTCGTGGAACTTATAGGTGCGGGCGCCGGCGGCGACAGAGGCGTCGCGAGCCTTCTTCATGTTGGCATCGCCGCCGCGGAGCAGCGAGAGCATGTCGCCGCCGACCTTGTCGCCGACGTCGATCAGCTTGCCGTTCTTTTCCACCCCCACGCTGCGCCGGCCGGCGATTTCGAACGAGTAGAGCTTCATGCTGTTTTTTGCACGGGCGTCGTGCCCGTGAATCCTTTCGTGGGTCGGACTCCCGAATGCGCCGGTCCGTGGACGTGGACGCACCCGGCTAAACGGAGGAGGAGTTTACTGTCGTTTGGGGCGTGCGGCCACCGTCCGGCAGGCCAAGGACCTTCGCGGCGCGGTGCCAGTATGAATCGTCAAATCCGATGCGCTGCTTGATCAGCACGTCGCGCCGCATCCAGTTGTCCTCGCGCCACAGCGACAGCGATGCCCCCAACCCTACCTGCGACGCGGGGGGCACGGGGAGGATCGGCCAGTCACTGCCGTGCACCAGCTTCTCGCGGACGGCCTTGTCCTTCAGGATTTCCTTGTACGCGTACGATCGGGTCGGGAGGTTCAGCGCGGAGGTGTCGCCGTAAAAATGCTCGTGCTCGCGGGCCATCCGGAGGAACGTGGGCAGGTAGTCCGGGTCGGACCCGCCGGAGCGCGTGCCGCAGTGGGCGGCGATGATGGTTACGCCACGCTCCACGGCCGGCTTGAGCAGCGCGGGATCGCCGACGGTCTTGTCGAGCACGGGCAGCGATTTCTCACCGCCGGTGTGGCTGAGCAAGACGAGCTTGTGGTGCGCCAGCGCTTCGTAGACGGGGAAACAGCGCGGGTCAGCCGGGTTGAAGCACTGCGTGTTCGGCAGCCATTTGAGCAGCACCGCCCCGGCCTTCACGCAGCGCTCGATCTCCTGCACCGCGTCCTTGCGGTAAGGGTGGACGCTGGCGCCGAAGAGGATCTGCTTGTGCTTTTTTGCCAGCTCGATGACGTAGTCGTTGGTGACGTAGAAGTGGGTGCGGAGCGGGTCGCGGAGCCCGTCGTCGCCGTGAACGGCGTCGAACGCGAGCACGACCGCGGTGTCGAGCTTTTCCGTCTGCGCGATCGTCTCGGCGAGCTTGGCCTCCATCGCCCGCTCGGTCTCCGGCCCGTACGCGCCGACGCCGAGCCGCCATTGCATGAACCGGAACGGGAGGCTCTTCAGCAACGACTCCGAAAGACTCCCGTGCCCGGGGCTGGCGGCACAGACGTGAACGTGGCAGTCGATGACCATTGCTTCCTCTTTGACGACGCTAGCTTGTGCTTTGAAGGAGGGAGCCACAGAAACACAGAGGGCACAGAGGCGTCTCCGCCGGTTCCGCGCCGGACCGGGAAGGACGACTTTTAATTCAGCTATTCACTTTTCTCTCATTCCTTTCGCAAAGCGGCGCGGCAGGCAAGGCACGCCTCTGTGCCCTCTGTGTCTCTGTGGCTTTCTCCAAGTCGTCATTTACCCAGAACCTCTCGATACCGCGCATACGCGTCCGCCCACTGCTTGGCCTGCTGCGGCTCGTAGCGCTTCACGTCGAAGCTCGCGCGAACGACCGCCCGCGCGTCGGCAAGTGACTTCACGTCGCCCGTCGCCATCGCCTGCACCAGCACGTTCCCCGCCGCCGTCGCCTCGACCGGGCCGGCGATCACTTCCCGGCCGCACGCGTCGGCGGTCATCTGGTTGAGCAACTCGTTCTGGCTCCCGCCGCCGACGATGTGGATGCGCTGGATCTTTCGGCCGAGCACGTCCTCCAGCCCTTCCAGCGTCTTGCGGTAGGTCAGGGCGAGCCCTTCGAGGCAGGTGCGGACGAACTCGCCGCGGGTCGTGGGGCAACGCTGCTTTGTGTCGCGGCAGAACCGCTCGATTTTGCCCGGCATGTCGCCGGGCGAAAGGAACGGCTTGTGGTCGGGGTCGATGACCATCGCGAACGGCTTGGCCCGGCCGGCCATCTGGGTCAGCTCGCCGTAGCCGTGGTCGTGGCCTTCCTTTACCCAGTGGCGCCGGCACTCCTGGATGAGCCAGAGGCCCATGATGTTTTTCAAAAAGCGGATCGTCCCGCCGACACCGCCCTCGTTGGTGTAGTTGTACGCCAGGCTCTTGGCGTTAATAAGTGGCTCGTTCAACTCCACGCCCATGAGCGACCACGTGCCCGAGCTGATGTAGCACCAGTCGCCGGGCGCGGCGCCGGCGTCGGCCGGCACGGCGGCCACCGCGCTGGCGGTGTCGTGGCAGCCGGGCGCGATGACGGGCACGCGCCCCACGTTGCACTCCTCGGCCACGTCGCGGCGGAGCGGGCCGATGGTCGTGCCGGAAGGGATGATGTGGGGAAAAATGTGCGTGGGCAGATCGAGTTGCGCGAGCATCTCCTTCGCCCACGTGCCCCGCCGGGGGTCGTACATCTGGCTCGTGGTCGCGATGGAAAACTCGCTCTTGCGCTCGCCGGTGAACAGGTAATTGAACAGGTCGGGGATGAACAGCAGCGTCTGAGCCGCCTCCAGCGTCTGCGGCTTGGTCTCGCGCATCGCCAGGAGCTGATACAGCGAGTTGATCGACATGAACTGCACGCCGGTGTGCTCGAAGATCTGCTCCCGGCTCACGCGCTGCAGCGCCCGCTCCATCACGCCCTCGGTGCGCGGGTCGCGGTAGTGGAAGGGGTTGCCGATGATGTCGCCGTCGGCGCCGACGAAGCCGAAGTCGACGCCCCACGTGTCGATGCCGATGCCACTGAGACTGGGGCGGCGCCCGCCGGCCGGGGGGTCGGCGACGGCGCGGCGCAGGCCGGTCTTGAGCTCCTCCCACTGGGCGAGCAGGTTCCAGTAGAGGTGGCCGTTCATGCGGCCGACGGGGTTGGGGAACCGGTGGCGCTCTTCGAGCTCGAGCCGGCCGTTGCTCAGAGTCCCGAGCACTGCCCGGCCGCTCTCGGCGCCCAGGTCGAAGGCGAGGAAATTCTGCGCCGCCATGTCCGCGTGTCTCCCTTGGCTGCAAACCGCCGAATGCGGCGCCATGTTAGCAGCGGAGTCGTCGCGGCACTATTCGGCGCAAGGCGGGACGATCAAATGATGTAGAGGACAGATCGAGGGCTACGGTTTAGCGGGCGGGCTTGCCCGCCGTCCGCCGCTCCCGGGTTCGCCACACTCTTTAAGTTAATTGCCCGACCGCACGTAAAGCGACGGCGCCTTCTGCGCGGGCGTGTTGACCGTGCCCCCCGCGCCCGGACCGTCGGCCGACGCCGTCTCCAGCTCGCTCGCCAGTGCGAAGCGCCCCCAGCTCCCCTTCGCGCGGTAGAGCGCGGCGTCGGAGCCGCGCTGGAGGGTCAGCAGGTCCGCCGCGTCGCGCGGGTAGACGCACACGCCGATGCTCGCCGTCACCCGCAGGTCGCGGCCCGCGATGTGGAATGCAGCCTGCATCGCGTCGACCAGTTTTCGCGCTACCACTTCCGCCCCTGCGGCGTCGTTCAGATCGGGCAGGACCACCATGAACTCGTCCCCTCCCACGCGCGCGACCGTGTCCGTCTCGCGCAGGCTGACCTGGATGCGCCGGGCGAACTGCTGGAGCAGCTCGTCGCCGGCCTCGTGGCCGAGCGAGTCGTTGATCGACTTGAACCGGTCCAGGTCCACCGCCAGCAGCGCGACGAAGGTCTGGTTGCGCCGGGCGCGGGCCATTGCGTGCTCGAGCCGCTCCTCGAAGAGGACGCGGTTGGGCAATCCCGTGAGCGGGTCGTGGAACGCGCGGTGGGTGAGCTGCTCGGCCAGTTCACGGTGCTCGATCGCAACGGTGGCCAGGCGCCCGGCGAGGTCGAGCAGCCGCTCGCCCCACTCGTCGGGCTTGCGCGTCCGGCGGAGGTAGAGCGTGACCATGCCGAGGAAGTCGCCCTCGCTGGACCGCACCGGCGCCGCCCAACACCCCCGCAGGCCCTGCGCCGCCGCGGCCTCGCGGAAGTTCTCCCACTCGGGGTCGTTTGCAATATCACAAATGGCGAAGCGTCCCTCCGCCTCGGCCCGGGCGCAAAGCCCCGCCGCCAGCGAGAGCATCTTCGGCCGCAGCGCGTCGTTGAATTCCGCGGGGAGGCTGGGCCCGACGTTGCGCAGCGACCCGTCCTGGAGCAGGATGACCGCCGCGCAGACCCCCGGCACCTGCCGCTCCGCCATCCGGCACAGCCGGTCGAGGATCGTGTCCAGTGGCTGGTGGCGGGCGACCATTTCCAGCACGTCGCGCCGGTCGTCCTCGAGCCACTCCGACGCCTTTTTCTGGCTGACGTCCTGGATCTGCGCGATGAAGTACAGGGGCCGGCCGCGCTCGTCGCGGACGAGCGACACGCTGAGCGACGCCCACACGACGTGGCCGTGCTTGTGGAAGTAGCGCTTGGTCAGGTGGTAGTAGCGCACGTCGCCGGAGACGAGCTGGCGCATCGCGGAGAAGTCCGCTTCGAGGTCCTGGGGGTGGGTGATATGCTGGGAGTCGGTGGTGAGCAGCTCCGCCTCGGTATAGCCCACGATTTCGCACAGGGCGATGTTGACGCGGGTCCAGCGGCCGTCCAGGGCGACGATCGCCATGCCGATGGAGGCGTGCTCGAAGGCGTTGCGGAAGCGCTCCTCGCTCTCGCGCAGCGCGGCCAGCGCCGCGGTGCGCTCGGCCAGCAGTCCCTTGTTGGCGCCCAGGGTGACCGAGTGGCTGAGGGCGGCGGCGAGGATGCCGCCGAGGACGCGCAGGGACTGCACGTGGGCGGCGCGGAACACCTGGGGCGCGGTGGCGACGACCAGTAGCAGGCCGATCGACTGGCCGCCGTGGCGCAGCGGCACGGCGATGAGCGAGCGGACGCCCAGTTCCGACCACGGTTCGCCGGCGCCCGTGGGGTCGGTCTGCACGTCGCGGGCGTGGTGCGTCTCGCCGGTGCGCGTGGCGTAGCCAAGAACGCCGGCGTCGCCGTTGAAATGCTTGCCCGCGCACGCCGCCAGCGTGCCGCCGGCGTAGCGGCAGACGAAGGCGTCGCCGTCGAGCATCGCGACGCCGGCCCCGTCCGCCCCGGTGATCGCCCGGGCGCGCTCGGCCGCGACGCGCAGCAGCGTGTCGGGGTCGAGGTCGACCGCGGCCAGCTCCGACTGCGCCTCGATCACGCCCGGCAGCAAGGCCGCACCCTCCACGGGCGGCCCGGCGTCGGGCGACGACGCGGCGCGCGACGCCGGGCCCGGAGGCGCGGCGGCGGTTGGCGTCGGATGACTGGCGCGTGGCGTATTCACCGAAATTTGCCACCCCTTCCGCTCTACATCGGCCCGCGCACCGCCCCGTATTACCGCCACGGCCCGCATGACCGGCCCGGGCGCCTTACATTGGCGGAACGGTGCCGGCGTTAACGCCCACACGTCCGACAACTCGAAGTTCTGAGGCCATCCGGCGATTTGCGGACCTCCCCCCGGACGTTGCCGGACGCGGCTGGCCGTTCTAGCATCAGCTTGGTGAACCCCACGCGCACGCGCATCAAGATCTGCGGCATCGGCCGCCCCGAGGACGCCGCCGCCGCGGCCGAGGCCGGCGCGGACGCCATCGGGCTGGTCTTTCATCCGCCGGCGCCGCGTTGCGTCAGTCTGGACCGGGCGCGGGAAATCCTGGCGGCTTTGCCGGCGTTCGTGACGCCCGTGGGATTGTTCGTCGACGCCGAAGCCCGCACCATCCGCGACACCGCCAATGCGATCGGCCTCCGCCACGTGCAATTGAACGGCAACGAGTCGCCGGAACACGTGGCGGCCCTCGCGCCGCTCGTGGTGATCAAGGCACTCCGCGTTGAGCGAGATAAGTTCGGGAGGACGCTGGGCAAGTGGCGCGAGGGCGTCGAGTCACTCCGACTAACCAACCTGCAGGGCGTGGTGCTGGAAACCGCCGGCACCGGCCGGGCCGGGGGCACGGGCGTGGCCAACGACTGGGAGACGGTGCGGCGCCACATCAAAAGCGGAGACTTCGCGGGCCTCCCGCCGGTCATCGCCGCGGGCGGACTGACGCCGGAGACGGTCGCCGCGGTGGTGCGCGACATTCGGCCGTGGGCGGTGGACGTGAGCAGCGGGGTAGAGGACGCGCCGGGGCGGAAGTCGGCCGACCGAATCCGTTCGTTCGTCGCGGCAGTCCGCACCGCCGACGCCGATTGACGCGGATGCCGTGAGCCTGACGGGCCTCCAGTGGCACGGTTTTTCAACCCGTGTCAGCGACCTCAATTGTCGCTTTCGCCGGCCCCCTCCGTGTCGTCCTCGATCGGCTCCAGTCGCCAGATGCCGTACGGGTTATAGAACGGGGTCCCTGCGGGGAATCGGGTAAACGGCTGCGCGCGGGCGCGGAACAACGCGCCGAACTCGCTGCCGAGCGGGTCGCCGTCCACGATCAGGTTGCCGGACTGGTAGCTGTAGCCCAGGAAGTTGTGCAGCAGGAACCCCGCCGCCTGGCGGTCTGTAATGCCGAAGACCTCGGCGTCGCGATAGCCGAGGCAGTGCATCCCCACGGACCAAGCCTCTTCGCGTCCAGCCGTGACGGCGACGTACGCCCAGTAGATCCCGCCGAGCTTCTTGTCGCCCGCCAGCGCGAGCCAGTCGTCGCGGCCGTGGGCGTTGCCGGAGTTGTCGACGAAGACGCCGTAGCCCCCCGCTTTGATCAACGCCACCGCCACATTCATCATCGCCCGCGCGGCCTCGATCGACCCACCCGGGCCGCAGACGTGGACCTTCACCTGGTGCCCGGCGATTTTCTTCACCTCCTGCTTGGAGAGCCGGCCGGTGTGGGCGAATAAGTCGGCGATCTCGTCGTCCCGCTCGGAGGCGCTGACCTCAAATTGCCTGCCGCTCTTGGGCTCGACCAACCCCTTTTCGCCAAATTCGTAGGCGGTTTTGGCGCGGACCACCGCGTCCATGAACTGCTGCTGCGTCGCCCAGGGGCCGGGGATGCGCAGCTGGATCTCGGGGATCGTGTCGAGTGGGTTTGAATGTGCCTCGGTCATTGCGCTAGGCGGGAATGAAGTCCTTGAACCGCTTCAGGAACGTCGCCTCGTCGATGACCTCGACGCCGAGTTCTTTCGCCTTATCCAGCTTCGACCCCGCGTTTTCGCCGGCCACCAGGAAGCTGGTCTTCTTGCTCACGCTGCCGGACGCCTTGCCGCCGAGTCTGAGGATGAGTTCTTCGATCCCCTTGCGGTCGAGCTTTTCAAGCGTCCCGGTGACGACGACTGTCTTCCCCGCCAGCGGTTGGTCGGCGCTTGAGGCGTCGAAGAGGCCGCGCTCGGTGCGCCGAACGACTTTCATTTGCGGGTCGACCCCGGCCTTCTTCAGCGCCGCGACCGTCTGCTTGCCGGCGGGGTTGTTGAAGAAGTCGTGGACGCTCTCGGCGATCACGTCGCCGATCTCGTGCACCTGCGCCAGCTCCTCGCGGCTCGCCGCGGCCAGCGCGTCGAGCGACCCGAAGTTCTGCGCCAGCACGTGCGCCACGCGGGTGCCGACGTGATGAATCCCCAGGCCGCCGAGCAAGCGGTCGAGCCCCCGCTCCCGGCTCGCGGCGATATTGGCCACGACCTTCGCCGCGACCTTCTCGCCGACCGTGCGCTTGACCGTCTTTCCCTCCTGCACCACCTCCGAGCCGAGGGTGGCGATTTCTTCTTCTTTCAGCCGGTATAGGTCGGCGAACGTCTTGACCATGCCGCGCTCGACGAGCTGATCGATCAGCTTGTCGCCGACGCCTTCGATGTCCATCTGCCCCCGGTGGCAGAACCAGCGCAGTCGCTCCTTCACCTGCGCCGGGCAGGCGGGGTTGGGGCAGTACAGCTCGATCCCGGCGTCGAGGACTTCCACCTTGTTCCCGCAGACGGGGCACGCCTCGGGGCACTTCGCCCGCTTGCACTTCTTGCGCTCGAAGAAGTCGTCGCACTCGGTGTTCACGCAACGGTAGGCGACCGTTTCTTCCGGCAGCGGCTCGCGCTCCACCGCCGTCCGGCACTCCGGGCACTTTGCCGGCGCCTCGATCCGCTTGGCGCCCTTAGGTCGCTTGTCCTTCACCACCTCGACGACGTAAGGGATGACCTCCCCGGCGCGCTCGACGACCACGGTGTCGCCGTAGTGGACGTCGAGGCGGTGGATCTGGTCGATGTTGTGGAGGCTGACGTGCGTGACCGTCACGCCGCCGATGAACACCGGCTCCAGGTCCCCCACCGGCGTCAGGCTGCCGCCCTTGCCCACCTGCCAGCGGCACTCCTTGATCACCGTCGGCTGCTGCTCGGTCTCGTACTTGTAGGCGATGACCCAGCGCGGCGCCTTACTCGTCGCGCCCAGCTTGTCGCGCTGCGCGAACGCGTCGACCTTCATGACCATGCCGTCGGTCATGTAAGGCAACTTCGGCCGCTTCTTCTCGA
>Ga0207691_10008074_pt1 | contig 10111 bp, 9 predicted proteins | sample KBSM13metaG_FD_184327 | JGI IMG/M metagenome (GOLD analysis project Ga0207691, IMG submission 184327) | Miscanthus rhizosphere microbial communities from Kellogg Biological Station, Michigan, USA - KBS M1-3 metaG (SPAdes) (version 2) | ecosystem: Host-associated > Plants > Roots > Rhizosphere >... | reverse complement strand
TCTTAACCTGGAATTTGCCATTTGAAATAGTAGCCGTAGGAGAATTGGATTGATCTTTTGCACTGATATAAAAATAAAAAACCTGTAACGAGATGTACAGGTTTTTATTAGTGATCCGGATTGGATTCAAACCAATGACCTGCTGCTTAGAAGGCAGCTGCTCTATTCAACTGAGCTACCGGACCATTTTTTTAGAATGGCGGCAAAAATAAGTTTTTTATGTTTGTGCCCCAAAGCAAATCACTAATGGATGTAAAAATAGAGCCACATTGGAAGGAAATTCTTAAGTCAGAATTCGATAAACCCTATTTTCAGCAGATCGTTCTGCATTTAAAAACAGAAAAATCTCAAAACAAGACCATTTACCCTCCCGGCTCACAAATTTTTAATGCATTTGATACGACCCCGATCGATACGGTAAAAGTGGTGATATTAGGACAAGACCCTTATCACGGACCCGGTCAAGCTCACGGCTTATGTTTTTCGGTACAAAATGGCGTACCGCCTCCACCATCGTTGATAAATATTTTTAAAGAGTTACACGAAGATGTTGGAGCTCCAATTCCAAATAATGGCAATCTTACCCATTGGGCGGAGCAAGGTGTATTTTTATTAAATGCATCACTTACAGTTCGTGCAGGCGAACCAATGAGTCATTCAAAAATTGGTTGGGCCGAATTCACAGATACCGTGATCAAAAAAATTTCTGAAGAAAAAAAACATGTTGTGTTCTTACTATGGGGAAAATTTGCACAAGAGAAAAGAGTTCTAATTGATGAAAACAAACATTTAATTCTAAAGGCAGCTCATCCTTCGCCATTATCAGCACATGCCGGTTTTTTTGGTTGCAAACATTTTTCAAAGGCAAATGAATGGCTTATTAAAAACGGAATAGACCCGATCGATTGGAGGCTTTAAATAAAATCAAAACTAAAAACTTAAAAGCCAAAATTGCTAATAAAGCAACTCTTCTAAATAGTTTTTACTTTTCCCTTTTAACTTTTTACTTTGCCTACATGATAATTTCACAAAATTTAAAATTAGAAACAGATAAAGTCATACTTCGTCCAATGCAGCATTTAGACATTGCTTCTTTTGCACGCCTAACAAATGATGCATCTGTATGGAGATACTTTACTTTTTTATTAAATAACTCTGCCGAATTGCAACGATGGGTGGAAGTTGCACTGAAAGAAAGAGAAGAAGGAAAAAGAATTCCATTTACCATCATGGAAAAAGCAACAGGTGAAATTTGCGGCAGTACAAGCCTTGGCAGTATTTCTTACTATGATAAAAGGATTGAGATCGGTTGGAGCTGGTTGGCGAAACATTACCAGGGAACCGGTATAAATTTTCATGCTAAATTCTCCATGCTTAGTTATGCATTTGATGTGCTTGATTGGGAAAGAGTGGAGATAAAAACGGACAACCTGAATGAAAGAGCCAAACAAGGATTAAGAAAGATCGGCGCAAAAGAAGAAGGTGTATTGCGCAGTCATATGCAAATGCCATTGGACCGAAGAAGAGATTCTGTTTTTTTCAGCATATTAAAAGATGAATGGCCAAAAATCAAACACTCAATTTTTAAAGAGATAACTTCTTTCCAATATTCAGAATGAGGATCATAAAAGAAATAATGGGTCGTGTATTTGCTCTATGGGCACTTATCACTTTTCTAATTACATTTCTTATCATTTTTATTCCATCAATGCTATGTTGGCTGATACCCGAACCAAAAGGACAGGATATTTTTATAAAGATCGCAAGGATATGGATGAATGTATGGCTGAATCTTGTTGGTTGCCCTATAAAAGTAAAAGGCAAAAAAAACTTTATTCCCGGCGAAACATATATCGTCACCTGTAATCATAATTCATTAATGGATGTTCCGCTTTCCTGTCCTTATATTCCAGGACCAAACAAAACGATCGCCAAAAACAGTTTTGCAAAAATTCCTTTATTTGGTTTTTTTTATATGAAAGGTTCTGTATTGGTTGACAGGAAAAGCGAATCAAGCAGGAGGAGAAGCTTTGACAAAATGAAAGAAGTACTTAAGAATGGAATGCATATGAGCATTTACCCGGAAGGCACTAGAAACAGAACTGCCGAACCATTAAAAAAATTTCATGACGGTGCATTTAAGTTAAGCGCCGACACAGGCTGCTCTATTATTCCGGCGATCATGTTTAATACAAAAAAAGTTTTACCAATGGGTAAACCTTTTTTTTTCTGGCCACATAAGCTGGAAATACATTTTTTGCCTGCAGTTCCGGTAAATAAGAATGGATCTTATGCAGAACTGAAAGAAAAAGTATTTGCAATAATGAAAGATCATTATGAAAAAAATCTTCATTAATCACTGGTGAAATATCGTGTACGATTGACTTTAAGATCCTGCAACATTCCCGACTTAGGACTTATTGTAAAACTAAACATACGGTATGGCCCTACCGGGGTCACATTAATTGCTAATTGCCAGCAATGCATTTCCCTGTTGATGCTCATTGTAAATGTCTGCAGGTTTTTTGTATGAAAATCATAATATCCATTCATCGAAAAATTCCATTTAGGAGTCAATGAAAAACTGCCATTGAAGGTTAAGTTGCTGCTGAATTCAGTTTCAAATCCACTGTAATCTGCTTTTCGTCTTTCGGTGTAGTATATACTAAGCCCAAGGTTAATACGCCACGGAATATTAAAATCAACAAAGTCGGATGGGTTGCGCCGCATATAATCCAGCTGGCTCTGCGCATCAGTTCCCAGCAATGGATCATTCAACAGGTTTTGTTCCGTTTGCTTTCGCTCCTGTTCTTTTTTCTCATCTCTTGGTTTGCTTTGAAAATCTGTTGACATAGAAAGACTACCGCTTGTAAATCTTCCTAAACTAAACTTATCCCCCTGCCATGCATATCTATTTATAGGCCTTCCGGTGGAATCAGCCTGATAAGGATTCAATATGGTACTTGCAGTAATATTGATTTTATCAAAAAGTGTGCTCCGCAAATAAAAATTAATAATGCTAAGTTTAAATGAATCGGCGATCAAATTATAGCTGCCATTAAACCCAAACCCGTCAAGCAAACGGATCTTTTTCGATTTAAGGGTTGTGTCTTTTTTGGATCGCATCTTCATCTCAAGATTATTATCCACGCCAAAACTCATTCCGGCAAAATCTTCCTGGCCATAAAAGCCAAAAAGACTTCCTTCAAATTCTGAAAATGGTTCTACTCTGCCTGTAGTGTCAACCTGGGTTCTGTACCAATGCGATTTTGACAATGATGGAGAATAACTAAAACTCATTGTAGGGCGAACAACGTGCCTTATCGAAACTCCTTTTGATCCTTTAAAATTAAAAGTACCGTATAAGGCTGTGTTCATACCAAGACTAAAAGCCGCTCTATGATCAATGAAAAACCCTTTGGTAATTGTAGTATCAACTTTTGACAACGAAGAGTTCCAGCTTCTTCTGAACTTTTGTGCTATCCATGTATTTTCATAAGATATACCTGGCGATACAAGAACTTTTCCGCCAAGTATAGGTGGTAAGGAAAGACTAAGCGGGAAACTATGTTTACCACCCCACTGCAACGTATCGATAAGATCGCCAAAGTGAAATGCAGTATCATAAAACGAAACCTGGCTTCTTACATTTCCACTATATGCGATCCCTAATTTGTCATACCATTTTGGTGAGACGAATTCCTTTCTTTGAAATGGATAAAGCGTATTTACAGTATAACTTACATCCGGTAAATTTAAATTGATCAGGTGAAGCTGGTTATTCTGATTATGATTTGCACTAACAGTTAAATTTGAGTTTTTAAATGTTTTTGCATAAGTAATAGAAGAGCCTAACTGATTCTGAAAATTCTTATTCACATTATTAGGGACATACTGATTATAGGTAGTGGAACCGGCATTTACATTTGCGGAAAAAGATGTACCTGGTCTTGCACGACTATCCGAAGAATGACTCCACATAATCTGATAGCTCTTGTTTACCAAATAATCAGGATCACCTTTAAAATTGTATTTGGTATTTTGAATACTGAAATTCATATTACCCTGGTAGCGATATCTCTTTCGATAGGTCGGAACTACATTAAAGGTCCAACCTCCATAAGAATAAATATTGGCACGAGTCGTTACATCAAAATACGGACTTAACACTTTATAGTATCCCAAACCTTCAAGTCCTAAACCAAAATCTTCATTGGCGGTAAAACTCGGTGCTAATATGCCTGAATGTCTTTTGCTGCTTATTGGAAAAAATCCAAAAGGCAAATAAATAGGTATCGGCACACCTTCGAACTCCGGGTGTATGGGTCCGGTTATTGCGACTTTATTATTTACAATTTTTATTTTGTCATACCTAAAACCAAAATGTGGATCGTCAAGATTACAGGTGCTGATGGTTCCTTTTCGGGAATAAATTACGTCGCCAATTCGTTTAGTATACTGGCTTATCATTACCATCTCACCCTGCATTGTATAAGTATTCTTTGTAAGTCCTTTTTGCGTTTTAAAATTATACCTGATCGTATCACTTTGAAATTTGTTCTCCCCTTGTGTGAAATGTGCCCTGTCAATAAGATCACCGGTGCTATCAACGCTCTTTACTGCAGTTAGAATTTGCGTTTCCTGATTCAGCTCCATTTTTGGAGCTGTTAATTCAATGTCTTTGTAATTTGTTTTTGCTTTTCCATAGAGTACCACTTTTTTATCCTTTACAAGAACCACAACTGAATCTTCCGCTTCATAATTGACCGGTGCATCAAGAGAATCCTTTGAAAGTTTCAGATCAAATGTGTCAACCCTTGTTATAGAAGTATCAGTTAATGCATTTATTTTTGATAGCGAGTCTCTTTTTAGAGTATCAGTAGCATTTAATGATGGTCTTTTTACAAGACTATCCTTATTTTTTTGCGGTACGGTATCTTGCTGAGGTGTTAATGCCGTGTAAAAATTTTGATGATAACTATAATTAGCGCTACTTTTCCACGTTTGTGTAAAGAAGATTGCAGTCAGCAGGCCGGCAAAAAGGTATTTTGATCTAAATTTGTGCAGTAGCATCATAGCGTTGGAAAACAAAAATATATCATTCAGACTTAAAGGTTTTGTGAAGATTGAAAACTAATCCGTTAAAATTAATATCCACCATGTCAAGGCGAATTATTACCGTTCTTATTTTCGTTGCAGTTTTACCCTTTGCATTTGCTTTCAAAAATGCTCCTCTCAAGAAAAAAGGCGTTCAAACCATTATTATTGACCCGGGCCATGGCGGTAAGGACCAGGGTGCAAAAGGAGCTTTTACAACCGAAGCTAAGATCTGTCTTTCTGTAGGGTTAAAACTTGGTAAAGCCATTGAAGAAAAATTCCCTGGTGTTAAGGTCCTTTATACAAGAACAACAGATGTTCTTCCCGGTAATAAACCAGATAAAAACCAGGCTCTTCGTTATCGTGCAGAGTTTGCCAATCAATCCGGCGGTGATCTGTTTATAGCTGTTCACGTAAATGCAGCTCCTAAAATAAAACACAAAGTTGAGAGCGGATATAAATGGGTTGGCAAAGGAAAAAAAAGAAGAAAGGTCAAGACATATAAATATTACTATACTCCCAATCCTTCTCACGGGACGGAAACATTTATTTGGGCTGCAGACAGAACCGATGATAAGTCAGGTACCATAACACCTGATGATGAATTTGGAGAAACTGACAGTACAATAGTTATTCCTGAGATCAATGACCCTATAATGAAAGCTTTTCAATTATTATATACAAAAAAATATTTTGAAAACTCTCTTCATTTTGCCAATCTTATCGAAGCAGAATTTGTGAAAGGAGGCAGGTTCAGCCGTGGTGTTAAGCAAAGAAACGAGAAAGGCATTTGGGTATTACAAGCTACGGGAATGCCAAGTGTGTTGGTTGAAACGGGTTTTATTACTGATAAGGATGAAGAAGAATACCTGGATAGCGAAAAGGGGCAAAATGAAATAGTAGAAAACATAACAGGTGCATTAGCCAATTATATTGCTTCAAAAGAAAAAGCCCCGGCAAGTAATGGCGGAAAGAGTCCCGATACAAAGAGTGTTCAAACTGATGCTGCAAGTCTTACACGCAAGAATCTTACTACAGTTCCGGCCAATAAACGCTGACAAGTCATATTTTGTCCCCGCTTTTTAAAGTTTTAAATAGCTTGAATTATTTTATTAATTTGGCATTCTGTAAACACTTAGGGAAAACAAATATTCATGAAGATCAGCAACGAAACCAAAGTCGGGATTTTAACTATTGTCGCTCTCACACTACTTATTGTAGGTTTTAATTTTTTGAAAGGCAAAAATGTCTTCAATAAAGAAAAGCATTTATTTGCAGTTTTTTCAGACCTCGGCAGTCTTCGAAAATCAAATGAAGTAAAAATGAAGGGACTTCCCGTTGGGGTCATTTATGATTATACTGAGATCGATAAGAATCTCAGTGGAGTCATTGTTACAATCACGATGAAACGGGATGTGAACATTCCGAAGGACTCAAAAGCAACGATAGAATCGGAATTGTTGGGTAATACTTATATGAATATTGTTCAGGGGCAATCCACAGAATTTTTAGAAGATGGCGATACGGTTGTAACAGACCGTGCCAGTTCTTTTCTTGGAGATGTGAAAGCGCAGATCACTCCAACTTTGACAAGTGTAAGAAGTGCGATCGATTCATTGAAAATAGTTTTAGGTGGTCTTAACCGGTTGTTTGATAAAGACACCAAAGGAAATATTAGTGAGATCATTCGCAATCTTAAACAAACAACGGGCAGTCTTAATAAACTTTTAGATGCAGAAAGGGGCGCATTGGCGGCTACATTGGATAATGCAAATTCAATTACAGGTAATCTTAAAAAGAACAACGATAGCATCACTGCAACAATAAGCAGCATTAAAAAAGCGGCAGATAAATTTTCGGCGCTGGAAGTACAACCCGCTATCGATACACTACAGGCTACCATTAATGAGCTTAAGAATGTATTAAGTAAATTCAATACGAACGAAGGAACTCTTGGCTTGTTAATGAAAGATCGAAAACTTTATGATCAGTTAAATAGTTTATTGTTAGGTGTTGAGATCCTGTTTGATGATATTCGTGTTAACCCAAAACGATACACCGGCAGTGTGATATTTAACAGAAAAGATAAAACAGGCCCTTTAACTTCGCCTGCGAAAAAAGATTCTATTCCGCAAGGAAATCAAAAATGATCCCGACAAAATTCATTCGTTTTTTACTCATCTTGTCGCTGTTTACAAGTCCGCTTATTATTTTTTGCCAGGAGTTACCAACTACAAAAACATTTACACCTGCAGATACCGTTCGTACAGTTGAAATACTTCCTGGATCAAGAAAATTAGAATACCGCAAAATTGATTCTGTTACCGAAATAACAATAATCGCAGGTAATGTAAGACTGAGACAAGGAACTTCCATATTTGAATGTGACAGTTGTGTGATCACAAAAAGAACTAATCTTTTCGAAGCTTTTGGAAATGTTCATATCAATGATTCTGATACTGCGAATGTATATTCAGATCACCTCCGTTATCTTACAGATAGAAAAATTGCCTATTTAGATGGCAATGTCAAATTAACTGATGGCAAAGCCGTTCTCACTACTCCAACATTGGAGTATGATATGAACACTAAAGTTGGCATCTATCGAAATGGTGGCAGGCTTGTAAATGAAAAATCTGTTTTAACAAGCGAAGAAGGTTATTATTATGCAGATTTGAAAGATGTTTATTTTAAAAAAAATGTAAAACTGAAAGATCCAAGTTACGATCTGCAATCTGACTCATTATTATATAATACAGGTACTGAAATAGTAAGATTTATTGCAGAGACACTTGTTAAGGACAGCACAAACAGAACTATTAAAACAAGAGAAGGTTTTTATGATAAAAGAACAGGCAAAGCAGAATTCGGACAACACCCTATTATAACTGATAAGGATATACAGGTAACCGGGGAAATTATCAAGAGCGATGACAGCACTGGCATTACACAGATCTTCGGTAGGGGAATAATTGTGGACACCGCAAATAAAACAACGGTGATCGCTGATACAATTTTCTATAACAAAAAGAATGAATCATTTCTTGCTTTTGCCAAGCCATTAATGATCGTCGAGCAGGATCAAGATTCCATTTTTATAGCTGCAGACACTTTATTTTCTGCCAGGCTTACAGACTTGTATGGACCAAAAGATTCGGTTGCAAAAAAAGATACCTTGAAAGAAGTAAAAATTATTGATACCAAAACAAAGGACAGTACGAACAGGTATTTTGAAGCATTCAGAAATGTAAGAATTTTTTCAGATTCATTGCAGGCAGTTTGTGACAGTATGTTTTATTCATTTAAGGATTCCGTATTTAGATTGTATGATGATCCCGTTGTTTGGTCCCAAGAAAACCAAATAACGGGTGATACTATTTTGCTTTTTACTAAAAATAAAAAAGCAGACAGGATGCAGGTTTTCAAAAACAGTTTTATAGCAAGCTTTGTAAAACCGGAAATATTCAACCAGGTAAAATCAACACGAATGGATGCCTATTTTATTGATGGGGTTATTGATTCAGTTCGGGCACGGGGTTCGGCTGAATGTGTTTATTATATACAAGATGCGGACAGTGCATTTACCGGCATCAATCAATCGACTTCTGAATTGATGGATGTTTATTTCAAAGAAAAGGAACTTCAGCGTGTTGTTTTCCGAACTACTGTGAAAGGAACCATTTGGCCGATGAAACATAAAACTCCGAAAGAAATGCATCTTCAAAATTTCAAATGGCGGGATGCGGAAAGGCCGAAGACCAAGTATGAACTGTTCGAGTAGGTGATAGTGGACAGATGATAACTTCATAATCTGTTAAATTCAATAACATTAAAAACTATCATACACTAAACTTTTGCATTTCTTTTAAACTTATCTGGCACTCTTTTCGTTAAACCAAGAGAAAACATTCCCGCCATGAAAAAATCGCTCCTCTTTTTTACTGTAGCTATAGTATTTTCTGCCTCTCAATTAAAAGCACAGGATTATAAAACAGCTCTTGGCATCAGGCTTAGCAGCAATGGCCCTGCTATAAACAATTCTGTAAGCTTTAAGCATTTTATGAACCCTAAACTTGCTATTGAAGGTCTTTTTACTTTTGATAAGAAAGCCGCTATTGGTGGGTTATTCGAAATTCATAACGCAATGCCGTCAACAGAAGGATTGAAATGGTTCTATGGTGCAGGTGCCTATCTTGGTTTTGATTCAGATAAAACCAATACCGATCGTGCATTAATGGGTGCACAAGGCATTATTGGTCTTGATTATAAATTCGCAAACCTTCCCTTAAATCTTTCACTTGACTGGAAACCTGAATTAAATATTATTGACAATATCAATTTTGAACCGGCTGCAGTTGGCTTCAGCATTCGATTTACTTTTGGCAAATCCCAGGCTCAAACTGTTTCAGAGTAACCTTTATATATATCTTATTTTATTAACCCCGGACTTGCAGCATTTCCGGGCTTTTTTTGTCTTTTGCTGAATTGCGTTTTTTTTGTGCGGTAAAATGCAGGAAATAATCGTTTGGGATTCGCTTTTTTCCTTAACTTCATTTTCACAAAACTATTGCTTATGCAAACAATTAGAGGTTTATTCCTAATTGTATCATCTTTTACTATCTCAATATGCTCACTAATACAGGATCGAACATATATTAACCAGCCCTTACCTATTGTTGATGAAATTACTTTCGATAGCTACACATTAAACCCCTTTTCACAAAGTGATATTAGTACTGGTTCTGCTTCCTATGGAAATAACAGAAACTACAATAATATCAGTCTTGAAGTAAAAAACAATTCAGCCTATCCTTATGAATACAGAATTAGAGGCTGATGACCTTTTCTTCTAACCCTATGTTCTATTAGCTCTTTAATTATATAAAGTAAATTTTTTAACCTGCTTACTAAATTAAAAAACCAAACATGATGAGAAGAAAAATTACATCACTCGTGTTTTTGATACCGCTTGTGATGTTGCTGCCAATAATAGGAATGGCACAGCAACGAACCA
>Ga0207691_10008070_pt1 | contig 10115 bp, 9 predicted proteins | sample KBSM13metaG_FD_184327 | JGI IMG/M metagenome (GOLD analysis project Ga0207691, IMG submission 184327) | Miscanthus rhizosphere microbial communities from Kellogg Biological Station, Michigan, USA - KBS M1-3 metaG (SPAdes) (version 2) | ecosystem: Host-associated > Plants > Roots > Rhizosphere >... | reverse complement strand
GCCTATCCGAGCACGCGCTGCACCGCTTCCAGCACGCGACTCGGCTGGAACGGCTTGACCACGAAATCCTTCGCGCCGGCCTGAATAGCCTCGACCACGAGCGCCTGCTGGCCCATCGCGCTGCACATGAGCACCTTCGCCTGCGGATCGAACTTCGTGATCTCGCGAACGGCGTCGATGCCGCCCATGTCGGGCATCACGATGTCCATCGTGACCAGGTCGGGTCGAAGCTGCCGGTATTTCTCGACCGCCTGCACGCCGGTCTCCGCCTCGCCGATGATCTCGAATCCCGCCTGCTGCAGGATGTCGCCGACCATGGTACGCATGAAGATCGCGTCGTCACAGATCAAAACGGTATGGCTCACGTTCCACTCCACCCAAAGGACGGGACGATTCGTGCGGCGTAATTTGTTACGGATCTCGACGATGCCTCACCGGTCCCACGTCGTGAGTCATGAGTCTGAGTCATCAGGTATGAGTCCCAGGGACTGATACCTGAAGACCAACGACTCTTCACTCACTACGTGATACTGGGTATGCCGAGCGCTGTGCTCTCCCTCACCAGCTCACGCCATTACTTGCCGTACGACCGCGGGGATCTCGAGTACTATGACGACTCCGTCGTCAAGATGTCCCAAACCGCGCACGATTCCGCCACGTGCCAGATCACCCGTCGCGGCCTCGAAGCGCTCCGGCGGCATCATCTGCACGTCGCGCACGTCATCGACTGCCAACCCGACCTGTTTGGTGCCGAATTGGGCGAGCACGATGGACCCGTCGTCTGCGCACGTCGACCCCGCGAGCCGAGTCGCCAGATCGATTACCGTGACGATGGCCCCGCGGAGGTTGACCAGTCCGCGGACGTACGCCGGGGCGCCCGGGAGCCGGGTCGCATGACGGATCGGAACGATCTCTCGTACCGCCGCGATGTCACAGCCATACACCGTGCCCGCCACCGCGAACAACAGCAGTCGGAGTGCGCCTGTGTGATTCGCGTCAGTCGGTGCTGTCGCTGTAGAAGCCAAAGTGGTCGAGCGGGTCCGGGTGACTCTCGAGCGCGGGATCTCCGGCCGCCGCCGCGAGTGACCGTCTGAGGTCCTCGGGAAGCGGTGCACGAAGGTCCATCGATTGCCCGGACACCGGATGCCGAAAGCGCAGCCAGGCGGCGTGGAGAAAATGCCGTCGTGCCGACAGCGCCATCAGTCGCCGACCGCCGCCGCCACCGTACGTATCGTCGCCGACGACCGGATGGCCGACCGACGACAGGTGTACGCGAATCTGATGCGTGCGACCGGTGTGCAGGTTCGCGCGCAGGAGATCCGTCGCATCGAAGCGGGCGAGGCGGAGAAAGTCCGTCTTCGCCGACCTTCCGGTAGTGACGATCGCCATCCGCGTTCGGTCTCGCGGATCACGCCCGATCGGGGCGTCGACGGTCAGCGTGTCCCCGTCGATGTGGCCCCACGTCAGCGCGGCGTAGCGCCTGATCACTCGCCGGTCGGCAATCGCCTTGCTCAGCACGCGGTGAGCGCGCTCACTCTTCGCGACCAGCAACAGGCCTGACGTGTCCTTGTCCAGCCGGTGCACGATCCCAGCGCGATCGGCGTCACCCGACTCGGCCAGTTCGTTCCCGCGCCCCATGAGCGCGTTGACGAGCGTCCCAGTCCAGTTGCCGGGAGCGGGGTGCACGACCATTCCAGCAGCCTTGTTCACGACCACGAGATCGTCGTCTTCGAACACGACGTCGAGCGGGATCTGTTCCCCGACGATGTCTCGAGATGGAGGCGCAGGCACGTCGACAACGACGACATCGCCAGCGACTGCCCGGTAGCTCGCGCGAGCGAACTGACCGTTGATGGTCACTGCGCGATTCGCGATGAGCGTCGCCGACTGCGTTCGTGAAATGCCAAGCCGGCCGGCGATGAACAAGTCGAGGCGAACATTGCTGTCCGCCTCGACTGTCAACTCGTGGTGTGTGCCGCGACCGGCCGAGCTGGCGCCGATCGGCGTGCCCGGACCGGAGTCGGTCATCGGATTCTCACGGGGAGTCCTGAGGACGCGCGGCGGCGCTTGCCGCGCTCGATCCCCTGCTGCTCACCCCCGTCGCTTCAGCAGCGCGAGCGCGTTCGGCGCGATCATCACCCCACAACACCCACGCGAGGAGAAACGCGCCTGTGCTCACCGCCATGTCGGCGACGTTGAACGTGGGCCATCGCATGTCGCGGAAGCCGACATCGATGAAATCGACGACGCCTTCACTCCAGCGGATGCGGTCGATGAGATTCCCGAGTGCACCCGCGCAGACGAGCGCGATGGCGAGCGTGCGAGGCACGTCTCCCTCACGCGTCGATTGATACAGCCGCCACAGGATGACGAGCGCGCCCACGGTCAGGACCATGAAGATGTACCGGGAGTAATCCCCGAGGTACAGACCGAAGGCCGCGCCCTTGTTGCGCACCAGTGTGAGCCGGAGCGCATCACCCGCGACTTGCTGCGGTGTGAACAGAGTCAGCGTGTTCAACGCGATCATCTTCGTCACGACATCCGCGACGACGATGCACGCGACCACCGGCCAGAACACGACCGCGTTGGGGCTACTGCTTCTTGGCATCTTCCTCGCGCTGCTTGCATTCGATGCAATACCGCGCGTGCGGAAGCGCATCGAGACGCTCGTAGGCGATCTCCTGCCCACAGTTGTGACACTTGCCGAACGTATCCGGGGCTCGATAGAGCCGGCGGAGTGCTTCGTCGATGTGCCAGAGGAATCGACCCTCCTGGCTCGCGAACAGGAACGCCTTCTCGCGCTCCATCGCGTCGGTGCCCTGATCGGCCATGTGAAACGAGTAGGAGCTCAGATCGCCGTCAGCCGATTGTGGCGTCGACCCAAACGTCTCGTCATAGTGGCCGAGCTCCTTCAGCACCCGACGGCGCTCCTCGAGCAGCCTCTTCTCGAAGTGCTGAAGGTTCTTCTTGTTCATCGACTTTGCCTTCTTCGTGCCGCCGCTTGCGGTTGGCATCGCTACGGTTCCCTGGTGAGGGTGACGCGGACACTGGACCCGTCGAGATCCACTTCATGCGTCGCCTGTTGACCAGCCGCGGGAGCACCAAAGGTGATCTCCCGGGCGAGTAATTCATTGGCGATCCAATCATTGTACTCGGTAATCGCCGCTCGCACATCATCGGGAGCGTCGATCCGCACTCGGATTCGGTCGCTCACCGAAAAACCTAAGTCCCTCCGCAACCGTTGTAGCTGACTCACGAACTCCCGGGCGATTCCCTCACGTTTGAGCTCGGGCGTGACCGCTGGATCGATCGCCGCGAACCGACCGTCCTCCTCCTTCACCGTCAGGGCCCCTGTGGCCCGCCGGACGATTGTGAGATCGTCGGCATCGAGCAGGCGCGACTCGTTGCCGACGGAGACGGCAAGTGGCTGCCCGTGCTCGAACGTCCGCAACTCATCGCTCGTGAACGCGGCAACCGCTTGCGCCGCGAGCGGCGTACTTTTGCCGAACTTCTTACCCAGCGAACGGAAGTTCGGCTTCGCTTCGAGCGTCACGAGGGAGTCCGCGGACGAAGCCAGTGTCACGCGCTTGACGTTGAGCTCCGCCTCGAGCAGATCGAACAGCGATGTGACGTCACCGGCGACCTGCTGAGGCACAACGCATACCATCTGCGAGAGTGGCTGGCGCACCTTGATCGCGGCGTCCTCACGCGCCGCCCGTCCCAGGCGGGCGAGCGTGCGGATCTCACGCATGGCGCGCTCGAGCGCGACATCAGGCGCGGGTGCGTCCGAGCGGCGGTAGGGCGCCAGGTGGACGGACGTGCCGGTCAGCTCGCGGTGCAGCCAGTCGCTCAGGAACGGGGCAAGTGGAGCGAGGAGCCGGGACGAAACGACCAGGACCTCGTGCAGCGTCGCGAATGCGGCGCGATTGTCGTCGCTGACGACCTCGTAGAAGCGGCTTCGCGTGCGGCGCACGTACCAGTTGGACACGTCATCGACAACGAAGCTCATGAGGGTCTTCGCCGCGGCGGTGGCGTCGAATGTCTCCAGCAATGCGTCGACTTCGCGCTCCACAGTGGTGAGGCGCGACAACATCCACCGGTCGATCGCCGGCCGGTCCCTGGGAGCGGGATCGAGAGAGGACGGCTCCCAACCAAAGTTCGCGTAGAGCGCGAACATTCCGCTGTAGATGTTCTTGAGCGTGACGAGGAACTGCGTGACGCCTTCGCGGATCTGCGCCTCATCGAACGCGCGCGGCTTCCACACCTGGCTGGACGAGACGAGGAACAGCCGCACCGCGTCGGCCCCGTACTTGGGGATGACGGACCACGGATCGACGATGTTGCCGAGGCGTTTCGACATTTTCACGCCCTCGGCATCGAGAACGAGGTCGTTCACCACCACGGCGCGGTAGGGAGCGACATCGGGAATCGGCGGGCGCCCGCCAGCGGCGGGCAGATGGGAATCGGGAATCGATGCTGCGCGCAGCGAGCCGCTTGCAGCCGCCATTCCCGATTCCCGATTCCCGATTCCCTTGTTATTCGGCAACGCGTCACCCAGCCCCGCCGCGATCGCGAGGAGGGAGTAAAACCAACCCCTCGTTTGGTCCACCCCCTCGGCGATGAAATCCGCGGGGTACTGCGTCGCGAGCATCTCGCGATTCTCGAACGGATAGTGCCACTGCGCGAAGGACATCGCGCCCGAATCGAACCACGTGTCGATGACCTCGCTCACGCGACGCATCGTGCCGCGGCCGCTCTTCGCCGGCCACGTGTAGCGGTCGATGTACGGCTTGTGCGGGTCGAAGTCGCTGCCTAACGACGCGCCGACACGCTCCGCGAGCGCGGCGTAGGAGCCGATGACCTCGATCTCCGACGGGTCCTCGTCATTCACCCACACCGGCAGCGGCGTACCCCAGTAGCGGTCGCGCGAGATCGCCCAGTCGATGTTGTTCACCAGCCATTCGCCGAATCGACCCGCGCCGACTTCGGGCGGATGCCAGTCGACGCGCGCGTTGCGCGCCAGCATGTCGTCGCGATACGCCGTCGTGCGGATGAACCACGAGCCGCGCGCGTAGTACAGGAGCGGCGTGCCGCAGCGCCAGCAATGCGGATACGCGTGGACGAGTGTTCCCGCCTTCCAGAGGACGTCGCGCCGCTCGAGTTCCTCGATGATGAGCGGGTCCGCCTTCTTCACGAACTTCCCGCCCACGACAGGCATGTCCGCCGGGAACTCACCGCGCGCGTTCACGGGCTGCACGAACGCGAGCCCGTTGCGCTGGCCCGCTGCGTAGTCGTCGGCACCGAACGCCGGCGCCATGTGGACGACGCCGCTGCCGTCGTCGGCGGACACGAAGTCCTCACCGACGATCAGACCGTGATCGCCTTCGACGCCATCGAACGACACCCAGTCCAGCGGCCGCTGGTAGCGCGCGCCGACGAGCATGGAGCCCGGAAACCGCCCCACGGTCTCCCATCGATCGCGATAATCCTCGCCGAGCACAGCGCCCGCGCGTGCTTCGGCGAGGATGATGGTCCAGTCGGTCCCGGTCTTCTTTTTCAGCTCGACGTAGTCGAGCTCGGGATGCACCGCGAGCGCGACGTTCGAGACGAGGGTCCAGGGTGTGGTCGTCCAAACCAGGATGCGGCGACGTCCTCGGGAATCGGGAATAGGGAATCGGGAATCGGACGGCGCGAGTGGTTCCGATTCCCGATTCCCTATTCCCGATTCCCGCTGAAGATCCAACGCCACATAGACACTCGGATCACTCACATCCTGATAGCCTAACGCCACCTCGTGACTCGACAACGTCGTTCCACAACGCGGGCAATACGGCAGGATCTTGTGGCCACGTGCGAGCAACCCGCGCTCGTGCATCGTCGCCAGCGCCCACCAGACGCTCTCCACGTAGTCGTTCGTGTACGTCACGTACGCGTTGTCGTAGTCCAGCCAGTAGCCGATCCGCTCGCTCAGCTTCTCCCAGTCACCCTGGTACTTCCACACGCTCTCGCGGCAGAGGCGATTGAACTCCTCGACGCCGAACGCCTCGATGAGCTGCTTCCCGCTGCAGCGTTGGATGTCCTCGTCGCTCATCCCGCGCGCCTTGAGCAGCGCCGGCAATTGCTTCTCGACCTCGATCTCGACCGGCAGCCCGTGCGTGTCCCAGCCCGCTTTTCGCAGCACGCGATAGCCACGCATCGCGCGATGGCGGCAGAAGAGATCCTTGATCGTGCGCGCGAAGACGTGGTGGATGCCCGGGCGGCCATTCGCTGTCGGTGGTCCCTCGAAGAACACCCACGACGGTGCGTCCGCCCGCGCCTCGAGCGTGCGCGCGAGCAGCCCCTCCTCGCGCCACCGCCCGAGGAGCTCCTCCTCGAGCGCGTTCGCCCCGCCCTCCGGCGGAATCAGTCGGAACCGCGTGCCTGACGCAGCGGCGGTCACAGACGCTCCACGACGCCGCGCACGAGCGCTGTGAGATTCGGCTCCGCGCGCGACGCGACGGCGATGATCTTTTCGAGGCTCGCAGGCTCCAGCGCGTCCGGGAGACACTGGTCGGTGATGATCGAGACGCCGAGTACGCGCATGCCGGCGTGTATCGCCACGATGACTTCGGGCACGGTCGACATGCCGACGACGTCGGCGCCGATCCCGCGGAGGAATCGATACTCCGCTCGCGTCTCCAGATTCGGCCCCGGCACCGCGACGTACACGCCTTCGTGGAGCGTGAGGCGCAACTCACTCGCCACAGTCTTGGCCAGTGTGCGCAGCTGCCCGCTGTACGGCTCAGACATGTCCGGGAACCGCGGTCCGAGCCGATCGTCGTTAGGCCCCACCAGCGGATTGTCGCCGAGCAGGTTGATGTGATCGGCGAGGAGCATGAGATCGCCCGGCGCCCACAGCGGATGCATGCCGCCGCACGCGTTGGAGACGACGAGCGTCGTCGCGCCTAACGCGCGAAGCACGCGCACGGGGAACGTCGCCTGCGACAGCGAGTAGCCCTCGTAGCGATGGAACCGGCCCTGCATCGCGACGACAGTCTTCCCCGCGAGCGTTCCGCAGAGCAGGCGCCCCGCGTGCGACTCCACCGTCGACAGCGGGAACCCCGGAATATCGGTGTACTCGACGGTTGCCTCGACGTCGATCGCCTTCGCCAACCCGCCCAGTCCGGTCCCGAGGATGATCGCGACGTCCGGACGGCGCGAGAATCGAGCGCGCACGACGTCAGCGGCGCGCTCCACCCGCTCCACCGTGTGAGGCGCGTCGTCCATCGTCAGGCCGTTGTTCGCCACTGCGTCCACGGCGGCCACCGACCCGCTACTCCTTCACCAGCGAATCCAGCCAGGCCGGTGTGGGATGGGCAGTCCGCGTAGGCTCCTCGCGCTTCCCCTCGTCGCGTTTCGGCGACGACCCGCCCCCGGATCCCATGGGAGCCACCGGCAGGGGCGTTGCTTCAGCGGTCTCGATCTCCGCGAGCTGACGTTCCACCATCGTGCGCAGCTGCGACAGGTACGTCCGGCGCGCGCGAACGAGACCCTGGATCTCGTCCTCGAGCCGGCGTGCCTCGGCGCGGATGCCCTCGACGTCCTGCTCGACCTGGGCGCGCGCTTCGCGCATCAGCAGCTGGGCTTCGCGGTCCGCCTGCTCGCGGATTTCGGCGCGGAGCTGTTGCGCGGACACGAGCGCGTCGTTGAGCGCCTTGTCGCGCTCACGGAACGCGCGGAGCTGCTCGACGAGGCCCTTCGTCTTCTGATCGAGTTCCTGATTTGCCCGCGCGAGCCGCTCGACCTCGGCCGCCACCTGATCGCGAAACTGGTCGACGCGCGTCTTGTCGTATCCGCGCAGGGCGGAGCCGAAATCGTACCGGCGAATGTCGACCGGTGTGAGGTGAAACGCTTCGTCGCTCATGCGTGCCGCGCCCCGAACAGGACAGTTCCGAGTCTCACCATCGTCGCTCCTTCTTCCACCGCGATCTCGTAGTCGTTCGACATTCCCATCGACAGCTCCGTCGCTGGATGTCCGAGCGCAGCGAGCCGCTCGCGAACTGCTCGGGCGCCGCTGAACGTCGAGCGCAGAGTGCGCTCGTCAGCGTCCAGTGGCGCCATCGTCATTACGCCTTCGACACGCAAACCACGCAACTGGAGCCAGCGTTCGCCTTCCGCGCCGGTCTCCCCTGGTGGAAGGCCACCCTTCCCCTCCTCGCCTGCCACGTTGACCTGCATGAGCACACGGATGGGCGCGCCTCGATCATCGCCAACGCGTGCAACCGCGTCGGCAAGCCGAGCGCTGTCGACGGAATGGACGAGCGCGAAGCGGTCGACTGCCTTCGCTTTGTTGCGTTGTAGATGACCGATGAGATGCCAACGGACCGGCACGGCAACTTCACCCATCTTCGACAGCGCTTCCTGCACTTTGTTCTCGCCGACGTCCGCAATACCCAGCTCCGCCGCCGCTTGCACCGCGTCGGGCCCGTAGGTCTTGGTCACGGCGATAATCGCGACCTGCTGCTCATGCCCGCCCCGAACGACCGCGGCCGCTATTCGGTCGCGTACCTCGGCGACCCGATCGGCGAGGTCTGGAAATGGCATAACATTACATTTTATCAGAAGTTACAACGCGAGGCAAGTAATCGAACCGTGTCGCTGACTGCCCCCTGAGCGACGCGCCGCGCGACCGTCGGACACGTCAACAGGCTGGTGAGGTACCCTCCGGCCGGATCGTCTATCCGGATTGGGTCGATCGGCCCAATGAACCAGCGCCCGATCAACGCAGCGGTGGAATCTACCGCAGGGACATCGATCGTTGTGGAACGCGCGGTCGTGCGCCGAGGCGCTCCAGCGTAGACCAGCCCACGAAACGACCAGTCGGGGCCGAGGGCGTGGCGGAGGTCTGGTTCGAGGCCGACCGATGCCGCAATCGGTCGGCCGGAACGCTCCACCCGCGCGGCAATGGCGGCGAGCTCGCGCCGCGTACCGCGCCAGCCCGTGGTGTCGGCCGGCTCATACAGGCCCAGCCGTCGCGCCAGCTCGGCGCGGTACCAGACCGCCGGCAGCAGCGGGACCGTCACGATCGACACATCCGGCCTCACGTGTTCAGCGACCTGCGTGTACCACAGGGGGTAGGTGTCGTTGTCGCCGGCGACGAACAGCACCGCCTTTGGCGGCGTCGACTCGAGCGTAGCGCGCGCGAACGCGTTAGGCAGCGAAGCCGCGGGCTCCCGACGACGGTCAACCGCATGCCAGTTGAGCGCGATGGGTAAGGCGGCGACGACCAGCCCCATCGCCGCGAGACGCGGCCGATCGAATCGCTGCGCAACGATTCGCCCAAGCAGGATTGCTCCCTGCCCTACCCAGAGGCCAAACACGGCGAAGCCGAGAGCAAAGAAGTAATCCCGTTCACGTGCTTCGCGATCAGCATCGGGCGGAAGCACGCCGTATCCAAACGACGGCCCCGCGCGCAGGTTGAGGTACACGATCACGCCGAGTGTCGCCGCGCCGAAGAGCACGAGCATTGCGGCCCAGGATCGCCGGTCGCGCCGCCTGTGCCACGCGCTGCCGGCGAGCCCGAGCGCGAGGAAGGCCAGCGTGAACGGTGTGCGAAGCCACGATGCTCCGACAGCGCGATCGAGGCCCAGCGCGAACTGCCAGTCGGTGTACTCGACCAGGTTCCCGACCTGGAGCCAGAATGGTGCGCGTCGCGGCCACAGGCCGGGCACGTCGTATTGTCTACGCGCCATGACCTCGATCACGCCACCAGGCGTCATCGGGGCACCCTGGTTGATCGCTGGATCGAGCCGCGCGCGAAGCAGAAGGAAGAGGAATGCGGACGCGGCAACCGTCACGATCCCGAGCACGGCCGCCGTTTCGCCAAATGCGTATGGTCGCCCGTGCCGAATGAAGGCGAGACGCACCGCGAGTATGGCCACGCCAGCAACGCAAAGGCCGATCGACCCCGTGCCTGCGCCAACGGCGAGAACCGCGGCGCCTGACAACAGCGCGGCCCGCGACCCGTCGAGTTCGAGGTCGTCGCCGAGGGTGGCGAGCACGATGGCGCCAGGCGCGGCCACCATGGCGCTCAGGTGGAACGGCGGCGCGAGCGCAAAGAGGTAGGCAAGCAACAG
>Ga0207691_10008069_pt1 | contig 10115 bp, 6 predicted proteins | sample KBSM13metaG_FD_184327 | JGI IMG/M metagenome (GOLD analysis project Ga0207691, IMG submission 184327) | Miscanthus rhizosphere microbial communities from Kellogg Biological Station, Michigan, USA - KBS M1-3 metaG (SPAdes) (version 2) | ecosystem: Host-associated > Plants > Roots > Rhizosphere >... | reverse complement strand
GCCGGGCCAATGATTGAACGTGCGCAGGCGACAGCGGTTTGGTGAGGTAATCCGCAGCGCCATTCGCCGATGCGGTCGACGGGCTGGTTCCGACGAGCACGAGCCGGCTGCCCGCCTCGTTCTCGATCGTTACCGCGGCCTCGTTGCGATCAGGATGCGGTGCGAGGCCGGTCGTGTGACGCATCGGGTAGAGCGTCACGGCCCGATCGGGCAGCTCGTGTGCTGGGAGAACTACATGCCCCTCGCGCGCTACGCCCTGTACCAGTCGGGTGAGCGCATCCACCTGGCCCCGACCGCGGACGCCTCCGACGGATGGCAGGCGACCATCCGGCACATCGCGCTCGAGGGCCGCGTGTTCGTCATCGCCTGCAATCAATACGTGACGCGATCGTCGTACCCCGCCGACTTCGAGCTGAAGGACGCGCTGGCGCGATCGCCCGAAGTGGTCTGCCGCGGCGGCAGCGCGATCATCGCGCCCGACGGACGCTACCTCGCGGGTCCTCTCTATGGGGAGGCGGGGATCCTCACGGCGGACCTCGACCTCGGTGAGGTCGCGCAGGGCCGTCAGCTCCTGGACGTCGCCGGACACTACGGCCGCCCCGACGTCTTCCACTTGCAGACACCCGGAGGCACACACTGACGGCTACGGCCACCGTTTTTGCTCCCGCCAGCATCGGCAACGTCGGCCCCGGCTTCGACGTGCTCGGGCTGGCGGTGGAGGGCCCGGGCGACGAGGTCCGCCTCGAGTGCGTGGACGGGCCGTCCTCGATCGAAGAGATCACGGGCACCGACGCCGAGCTGATCCCGCGCGAGCCTTCGTCGAACGTGGTGACTGTCGCCGCGGAGGCGATGCTGCACGCGCTCGGCGTGGGCGGCGGCGTGCGCGTCTGGCTGCGCAAGGGTATTCCGCAGTCCGGCGGCCTCGGCGGCAGCGCGGCCTCGTCCGTGGCCGGCGCGTGGGCAGCGGCGGTGGCGGCCGGGCACGAGCCGCGGCCGGTCGAGGTCATGGCCGCCGCCCTGACCGCGGAAGCGACGGTGGCCGGACGCCATCTGGACAACATCGCCGCCTGCGTGCTCGGCGGCCTCACTCTCGTCCGCTCCACCGACCCCATCGACGTCGTGCGCGTGCCCATGGCTCGGCCGCTCTGGGTGGCCCTGGTCACGCCGGCCGTGCGCCTGGAGACGCGCACCGCGCGCTCCGTGCTTGCGCAGACGCTCGACCGCACGGCCTGGGTGCAGCAGATGGCGAATACGGCGGCCCTCCTCCACGGCCTGGGATCGGGGGACCTCGGGCTCGTGTCGCGGGCGCTCGTGGACGGCTTCGCCGAGCCCAAGCGCGCCCCGCTCATCCCGCGCTTCGCCGAGATCAAGCACGCCGCGCTCGACGCGGGCGCGCTCGGCTCCTCGATCAGCGGGGCGGGCCCGACGATCTTCGCCCTGGCCGCGGACGAGGCGCAGGGCGCGAAGGTGCTCGACGCCATGCGCGCGGCCCTGGGCGGGATGGCGGGGCGGGCGGAGCTGGCGACGGTGGCCGCACGCGGAGCGCGCACGCGATGAGCACGACGGCGGCGAAAGCCCCGGCGGACGCCCGCGAGTGGCTGGCCTGTCTCGCCTGCGGGACGACCTACGACGTCGATGCGCTCCGCTACTCGTGCACCTGCGGCGGCCTCCTCTCCGTCGAGCGCCCGGCGGGTTGGGCCACGCGCCTCGGACCCGCGGTCTTCGACGCGCGCCTCGGCTCGCGCGCGGACGTGGATCGGAGCGGCGTCTGGCGCTTCCGCGAGGCCGTCCGCGACCTGCCCGTGCCGGCGCTCGTGACCCATCCGGAAGGCGGAACCCGCCTCTACGCACGGCCGGCCCTGTCGTCCTGGGCGGGAATCGAGCGCCTCCTCTTCAAGCACGAGGGTGAGAACCCGACCGGATCCTTCAAGGACCGCGGCATGGTCGTCGGCATCACCCAGGCCGTGCGCATGGGTGCGCGCGCCGTGGCCTGCGCGTCCACGGGCAACACGAGCTCGTCCCTGGCCGCCTACGCCGCCCAGGTCGGCTGCCCGGCGTTCGTCTTCCTGCCCGCGGGCAAGGTGGCCATGGGCAAGGTCGCGCAGACCCTCGCCTACGGTGCCCGCGGCCTGGCCGTGCGCGGCGACTTCGATGCCGCCCTGCGCCTGGTCACGGAATCCTGCGAGCGGCTGGGCATCTACCTCCTGAATTCGGTGAACCCGTTCCGCATCGAGGGGCAGAAGACGATCGTGTGGGAGATGCTCCAGGATCTCGCCTGGGACGCTCCGGACTGGATCGCGGTGCCGGCGGGGAACCTCGGCAACACGAGCGCTTTCGGCAAGGCCCTGCGCGAGGCGCACGCGGGCGGCTGGATCACGCGCGTGCCGCGGCTCCTGGCCGTGCAGGCCGCGGGCGCGAACCCGTTCTATCGCAGCTTCGCGGACGGCTTCCGTTCGCGCCACCGCGTGCAGCCGGAGACGGTGGCCACCGCGATCCGCATCGGCGATCCCGTGAGCCACGACCGTGCCCGCCTCGCGATCGAATCGACGCGGGGCGTGGTAGCCGAGGTCTCGGACGAGGAGATCCTGGCCGCCAAGGCCCAGGTCGACGGCGCGGGCCTCGGCTGCGAGCCCGCGTCCGCGGCCAGCCTGGCCGGCGCGCGCAAACTGCGGGCGGAAGGCGTCATTGCGGCGGGCGAGCGCGTCGTGTGCGTCCTCACCGGCAACATCTTGAAGGACCCGGACGCCATTCGCGCCCGCGTCCCGGAGAAGAACCTCATCGAGGTAGACGCGGAGCCGGCGGCGGTGGAAGCCGCGCTCGCGCCCTGGCTACGCTAGGCACGCCTGGCCCCAACGGCCGTTCAGAAACCGTTCAAGAAACTGGACGTTCCCTCGGCAGGGTGCATTAGAATCCCACGCATACTGCGCCGGGAGATGTGAAACCCAGGTCCCATGCGAGCCCGAACGAGGGCTGGCCGCCGGCCCGCCGCTCTGGCTCCGCGGCGAGAGCGCTTGCCCTTCCGGGCGCCACCCGCCGTTGACGGGGTTCGTTTTGCGCGGCTCAAACGCTCAGGGGGCAGGTGGATGAGTCGAGTCAAAGTGCTTTTGGGTGGAGCGCTCGGCGTCCTGACGTTGGGGGCCGTCGCGCTCTCGAACGGTTCCGTCAGCGCCGCGGCCGGGGCGCAAGGGTCGCCGCAGCGGCTGAGCCCGGAGATTCTCTACCCGGACAACCAGGACGTCCTGCCGTCGCTTCGCCATGTCCCGCCGATTGCGCCCGACTGGAACGCGGATCTACAGGAGAAGGACACGCACGAGGTCAAGCGGTGGGCGTCCCCCCATTCCCCATTGACGCCCGCGCAGATGAACCTCGTGAAGGACGGGGCGCGCCAGGCGGTCTCGCAGGCTTTGGTCCTTCCCGCGCTGAGCGCCACCGCGGGCCTCAACTTCGATGGCGTCGGGCTCCCGGGCTACTCGCCCACCGGCGCCCCTCCGGACACCAACGGCGCGGCGGGCGCGACCCAGTACGTGCAGTGGGTGAACACCTCCTTCGCCGTGTTCAACAAGTCCACGGGCGCGCTGGTGTACGGGCCGGCCGCCGGGAACACCCTCTGGTCCGGTTTCGGCGGGCGCTGCTCCACGGACAACAGCGGTGACCCGATCGTCATGTACGACCAGCTGGCGAACCGCTGGGTCATGATGCAGTTCGCGGTCTCGACGACGCCGTACATGCAGTGCGTCGCCGTGTCCCAGACCTCGGACGCCACCGGCGCCTGGAACCGCTATTCCTATTCATTCGGCACCGGCTTCAACGACTACCCGAAGGGCGGCGTCTGGCCCGACGCCTACTACGTCACCTACAACATGTTCGCCAACGGCTCGAGCTTCAGCGGCGCCCAGGTCTGCGCCATGGACCGCGCCGCCATGTTGAGCGGGACCGCGGCGAGCCAGCAGTGCGTCCAGCTCTCCACGACCTACGGTGGTCTGCTCCCCGCCTACCTCGACGGCGCCACACCGCCGCCCGCGGGCGCGCCCAACTACGTGCTCGGTTTCGACGACGTGAGCAACAACGCCCTTCGCCTGTGGAGGTACCACGTCGACTGGGCCACTCCGGCCAACTCGACCTTCACCGGTCCGACGAGCATCCCGGTCACGGCCTTCACGCCCGCTTGCAGCGGCGGCACGTGCGTGCCGCAGTCGGGCACGACGCAGAGGCTGGACTCGCTGGCCGACCGGATGATGTACCGCCTGGCCTATCGCAACTTCGGCGACCACGAGGCACTGGTGACGAACCACTCGGTCACGTCGGGCGGCGTCTCCGGCGTGCGCTGGTACGAGATCCGCAACCCCGGAGGCACGCCGACGGTCTTCCAGCAGTCCACCTTCCAACCTGATACCAGCTACCGCTGGATGGGCTCGATCGCCATGGACCAGAGTGGCGACATGCTGATGGGCTACAGCGCGTCCAGCAGCTCGATCAGCCCGACCGCGCGCATCACCGGCCGGCTGGCCGGGGACGCGCTCAACACCATGCAGACCGAGAGCGATCTGCTCTCCGGCGTGACCCACGGCTCGCAGACGACGACGCTGAGCCGCTGGGGGGACTACAGCGCGATGACCGTGGACCCGACCGACGACTGCACCTTCTGGTTCACCACGGAGTACCTGAAGGCGAACGGCACCTTCAACTGGAGCACCCGCATCGCGTCCTTCAAGTTCGCCAGCTGCGGCGGGACGGCCACCCCGGACTTCTCGGTCTCGGCCGTTCCCGGCAGCGTGAGCGTCGTCCAGGGCTCGAGCGGCCCCAGCACGATCACGGTCGGCAGCCTGGCCGGCTTCAACTCCGCCGTCTCCCTCTCCGCCTCCGGCCTGCCCAGCGGCGTGACCGCGTCCTTCTCGCCAGCCTCGGTAACGCCGCCGGCGAACGGCAGCGCGACGTCGACGCTCACGCTCACGGCGTCCGCCGTGGCCGCTACCGGCACCTTCGCGGTGACCGTGACCGGGACCTCCGGCTCGACGACCCACAGCGCGAACATCAACCTGACGGTCTCGGCCGCGGGCGCTCTCACCGCCGCCTACGACTCGACGCTCAAGGCCCCCAAGTGCGGCGCGGTGGGGCTCTCCTGCGACACCGGCACCTCGTTGCTCCTCGGCCGCGCCGGCCTCGGTCCCGAGCCCAGCCAGCCCAACACGATCAACAACTCCTGCGCGGACGGCACCTCCGGGACCTTCCACTCGGACGAGTCCAACGACCGGATCCGGGTCTTCACGACGGACGGCAGCAACTTTGCTCCCGGGAAGACGGTGACCGTCCAGGCCACGGTCTGGGCCTACTCGAGCTTCACCTCGGACCACCTCGACCTGTATTACGCGGCCAACGCCACCGCCCCCACCTGGACGCTGATCGGCACCATCAACCCGACCGCGGCCGGGTCGCAGGTCCTGTCCGCCAATTACACGTTGCCGAGCGGCGGCAGCCTGCAGGCCGTGCGCGCCGCGTTCCGCTACCAGGGCAGCGCCGCCGCCTGCGCTGCGGGTGCCTACAACGACCGCGACGATCTCGTCTTCGCGGTGGGCGCGGGGGCGCCGGACACCACTCCGCCCACGACGTCCATCACCGCGCCCGCGAGCGGCGCGACCGTGAGCGGAGCCGTGAACATCACGGCCTCCGCCAGCGACAACGTCGGTGTCACCAACGTCGAGTTCTACATCGACGGCGCCCTGGCCGGCAGCGACGCCACCTCGCCCTACGCCTTCTCGTGGAACACCGCCGGCCTCGTCAACGGCAGCAGCCACACGATCGCCAGCAAGGCCTACGACGCGGCGGGCAACGTGGGGACGAGCGCCACCGTCACCGTCACCGTCAACAACGGCGCCGTAGCCCAGAACGCGGTCTACGACGCGACCATCAAGGCCCCGAAGTGCGGAACGGTCGGGATCTCCTGCGACTCCGTGGCGTTGCTCAACGGCCGCGCGACCCTGGGTCCGGAGCCCAACCAGCCCAACACCGTCAACGTCTCCTGCGCGGACGGCACCAGCGGGACCTATCACTCCGACGAGTCCAACGACCGGATCAAGGTCTCGACCACCGACGGCAGCGCCCTCGCCGCCGGCAAGACCGTACGCATCGACGCCACCGTGTTCGCCTGGTCGACGCCGTCGGCCGATCACCTGGATCTGTACTACGCGGCCAACGCGAACAGCCCGACCTGGGTCTTCATCGCGACGATCACGCCCACCGCCGCCGGTACCCAGACGCTGTCCGCGACCTATACCCTGCCCGCGGGCAGCCTGCAGGCCGTGCGCGCCAACTTCCGTTACCAGAGCAGCGCGGGATCGTGCGTGGCCGCCTCGTACACGGACCACGACGACCTGATCTTCGCCGTTCAGTAGCGACCTGACGTGAGCCCGGCGGGGCCTGTGCCTCGCCGGGCCGTCGTCAGCGGCCGGTGACTACCGGCACTTCATCAGGCGGGCGTTGCCACCGAGCGTCAGCTCGAAGGGCCCCAGGGTCTGGCCGCCCCCCTCTTCGAGGACGACCTCGAGGGTCATGGCGTGGCCCTGGACGGAGCCCCGGTAGCGGGCGGACACGGCGTCCTCGGCCTCGTCCTTCCGCGTGGGCCCTCCGTGCTCCCGCGCGAAGCGCCCCCCAACGTCGAAGCGACCCTTTTCGAGAGTCATGGCCTCGAGTGAGCCGTGGGCGCAGTCGAGCTCCAGGCGGGCGCCGTCCTCGTCTACCGTGAGGCGAGCGCCTCGCCCTCCCCAGTCGCCGGCCTCGACCCGGCCCTCGTCGCCTGCGGAGAGCACCGCCGCCAGAAGAAGGAGCGGCATCAGGGAATTCACGAGCCCACTATACTGCGGGGCCGTCGCCCCCCTTGCGGGCGACGTAGTAGTTGTTGAGGGGATCGTCGGGCCCGAGGCGATGGACCTCGACCGATGTGAATCCCGCCTCTCGCAGCATCGCGAGCGCCTTCTCCTCGCCCCACACCGTACCGAGTCCCGCCCCGTCCAGGGCCAGGGACACCGTCATGCAATGCATCGTGGACATCCCGTAGAGGAAGGGACCCAGCGGGTGCCCGATGTTGCCCGCGAGATCGCTCGAGGCGCGGACGTCCACCATGAGGAACGTCCCGTCCCGGCGGAGCGCGCGCGCCACCTCACGCAGCACGTCGTGCGGCCGGGCCTGGTCGTGAATGACGTCGAAGGCGGTGACGAGGTCGTAGGCACCGCTCTCGCCCAGCGCGGCCACGTCGCGCGCGGCGAAGCGCGCGTTGGCGAGGGAGAGCGCCTCCGCCTCCGACCGCGCGGCCGCGACGCCCGTCTCCGAGAAGTCGTACCCGGTGAAGCGGCTGCGCGGGAAGGCTCGCGCCAGCAGGTTGACCGCGTGCCCCTGGCCGCAGCCGATGTCGAGCGCGTCGAGCCCTTTCTCCAGCGCGCCCGCGAGGCCGGTCAGCGGCACGACCTTCTGGAGCAGCAGGTGGTCGAAGCGCAGGCCGCTGCTCTCCGCCATCAGGGCCTGGAAACGCGGGTAACGGGCGTAGGGCACGCCTCCACCGCTGCGGAAGCTCCGGATGACGTCGGCCTCGACCTCCGCCAGCATGGGGATGTACTGCATGAACCGGGCGATGTTCCGCGCGCCGGCGGCGCTGGTGAGGACGGCCGCGTGTTCGGCCGGGAGCACGTAGGTGCGCGTGCCGGCGTCGTAGGCGACGATGCCTCCGGTCACCATCGCCCCCAGCCATTCGCGGACGTAACGTTCGTTCAGGCTGGCCGCAGCGGCGATGGCCTCGCTGCTGGAGGGCGGCCGGCCGGCCATGATTTCGAAGAGGCCCGTCTGGCGGCCGATGCTGGTCATCAAGGCGAGGATGGCGCCGTTGAGGACGCCGACCATCTTGCCGGTGAAAGCCTCCGTCTTCGCCGGGTCCAGCTTCTGCTCGATCATCACGCCACTCCGTTGACCAGGGTCTCCGCGGCCTCGACGTGGGCGGGATCGCCGATGAGGCCCAGCCGGTCCCCGGAAGCGAGCTTGAAGTCCGGAGTCGGGCTCGGTACCAGAGTCCCGTCGCGATAGAGCGCGACCACGGAGGCGCCCGTGCGCGCGCGCAGGTCCACCTCGGCGAGGGTGCGGCCGGCGACGGGCCCGCGGTCCGGCACGCGCACCCAGGTGATGTCGAGGTTGCGGGCCGCGTCCAGGAGGGCGTGCAGGGCCTCGTGCTCGACGCCGCTGTGCGCGTCCGTCGCGTAGCTCTCGCGCCGCACGACCTGCGCGTAGCGCTGAACCTCCCGCAGGGGGAAGCCGACGCGAAGGAGGGTGTGGCGCAGCAGCTCGAGCCCTCCTTCCAGCTCCGGATGGATGACGTCGTCCGCCCCCAGCTTCGCGAGCTCCTTCACCCCCGCCGCCTCGGAGGCGCGGGCCACGATGGGCAGGGAAGGCGCGATGCGGCGCGCGGCGGCCACGGCGAGGCCCGCGGCGGGATCGTCCGGGATGGTGACCACCAGCGCGCGGGCGCGACCCAGCCCGGCATGGTCGAGGATCTCGGAGTTGCCGGCATCGCCATAGAGGACGGGCACGCCCGCCTTCTGCAGGTCCTCGACCCGCGTCGCGTCCGACTCCACGACGAGCCTCGGGACGCTCATGCGCCCGAGCACGTCGACGATGCGGGAGCCGACACGGCCCGCGCCCACGACGACGACGTGGTCGCGGAGCGTGGGCGCGACCGACGCGTCCATGGACGGCCGTGCCCCCAGCCGCGGCCCCATCACGCGCTCCAGGCGCGGCACCAGCTTGAACAGGAGCGGGTTGCAGGTGATGGACAGCAGGGCGGCGGCGAGGAGGAGCGAATACTGGGCATCGGTCATCATATGCAGCCGCAGTGCGGCCTGGCCGAGGATGAAGGAGAACTCGCCGATCTGGGCGAGTCCCGCCGCCACCACCAGCGCGGTGAGCGCGGGCTGCCGCAGCATCAACGTCAGGCCGAGCGCGACCAGCCCCTTGCCCAGCACGATGATCGTGGTGAGCAGGGCCACGTGGCCGGCGTTGGCGACGAGGTCACGCGGATCGACGAGCATGCCGACGGACACGAAGAAGAGGACGGCGAAGGCCTCCCGGAAAGGCAACACGTCCGCGCCCACCTGATGGCTCAGGGGCGACTCCGCCACGACGATCCCGGCCAGGAACGCGCCCAGGGCGATCGACACCCCGAACATCGTGGCCGCGGTGAGCGCGATGCCGAGGGAGAGGGTGAGGGCGACGAGCAGGAACAGCTCGCGCGACTGCATGCGCGCGATCCTGAGCAGCACCCACGGGATGACGCGCGCGCCCAGGAGGAGCATGAGCGCGATGAACACGGCGGCCTTGATGAGGGTGAGGCCGAGGGGCGGAGATTCGACGCCCGTCGGTCCCGACGCCAACGCGGGCAGGATGAGCAGGAGGAGCACGGTGGCGAGGTCCTCGAGCACCAGCCAGCCGACGGCGATCCGCCCGTGGCGGCTGTCGAGGAAACCTTCGTCCATGAGGCCGCGGAGGAGCACGACCGTGCTCGCGATGGAGATGGCGAGCCCGAGGACGATGCTCGCTTCGCTCGACCAGCCCCACCAACGGCCGACGCCGTAGCCGAGCGCGGTCGTGACCGCCATCTGCAGGAGCGCTCCCGGAACCGCGACCGCGCGCACGCGCCAGAGATCGCGGAGCGAGAAGTGCAGGCCGACCCCGAACATGAGGAACACGACGCCCAGCTCCGCGAGCTGCGCAATCGTCTCGCTGTCCCCGACGAAGCCCGGAGTGAACGGCCCGATGGCCATCCCCGCAACGAGATAACCGACCAGCGGCGGCACCCGGGCCTGCCGGGCCAGGAGTCCGCCGACGAGGGCGGCGGCCAGGGCCACGCCGATGTTGATGAGGATCGGGATCTCGTGCACGGTCGAGCCCTCAGCGCCTCGAAGCCGCGGCGGCGGTGCAGGCGGCGTCCACGAGCAGATCGCGTCTGGCCGCGTCGAGCCGCAGGGCCGTCGCCGACAGCGCACGCGACAGGGCGGGCCGGTCCTCGGGGATGAGCGTGCAGGCGACGGTCAGGGCGGCGGTGTAGGTGCCGAGCAGGCTGGGATGGAACCCGTCCGAGG
>Ga0207691_10008068_pt1 | contig 10115 bp, 8 predicted proteins | sample KBSM13metaG_FD_184327 | JGI IMG/M metagenome (GOLD analysis project Ga0207691, IMG submission 184327) | Miscanthus rhizosphere microbial communities from Kellogg Biological Station, Michigan, USA - KBS M1-3 metaG (SPAdes) (version 2) | ecosystem: Host-associated > Plants > Roots > Rhizosphere >... | reverse complement strand
GGCGGGGGCGCCTCGGCGACGATCGAGTCGCGTGACGAATAGAAGGCTGGATCGGACATGCTGCGGCGGTCTGGGCGCCAGGGGGTGCAGAAGCGTGCGAGCTAGCCTAGCACACTGCGCGCAAAGACCGCACAAAGGAGCCGGCCGGACTCACAAAGATTTCACAAAGATGCGGGCTGAGCCCCTTCGCCGGCGCGATCGACGGCCCCGGCCGCGGGCAAACGCAGCTCGAACACGCTCCCCCCACCCTCGCGCGGCGCGTAGCGGACGGTGCCGCCCTGCGCCTCGGCCATGCGCCGCGCGATCGAGAGGCCGAGTCCGGCGCCCCCGCTGTCGAACCGTCCGCCAGGGCGATAAAACGGCTCGAAGATCCGCTCCTCCTCGCCCGGCGCCACGCCCGGCCCGCGATCGGCGACGGCGATCCGGATCTCGTCGCCGCAGCGCTCGGCACCGAGGTCGATCGTCGAGCCGTCGGGTGAGAACTTCGCCGCGTTCTCGAGCAGGTTCACGACGATCCGCAGCGAGTGCACGAAGTCGAACCGGCCGACGAGCAGCGGCTCGCCCGCGTCGACCTCGACGTGCAGGCCGCGCTGGCGCAGCGTCCCCGACACGCGCTGCAGCGCCGCGCCGAACAGGTCCTCCACCGCGTTGTCCTCCGGCGATACCGTGAACGAGCCGGCGTTCAGCCGCGAGAGGTCGAGCAGATCGGCGACGAACCGGTTCAGCCGGTCCGCCTCGTCCTCGATCGTGGCCGCGCGGTCGTCGCCGTCCTTCCGGAGGTCGTGCGCGAGCGCCTTGATCGTCGTGAGCGGCGTGCGCAGGTCGTGCGACACGGACGCGAGCAGCGCGTTCTTCAGCTCGTCCGCCTCGCGCAGCGCGTGTGCGTGCTCCGCCTCGCCCTCGAGCCGCAGCCGCTCGATGCCGAGCGCCGCGTAGTACGAGAGCGCGACGAGGAAGCGCGCCTGCGCGCGATCGATCGAGATCGGCTCGTCGCCCGCGAGCCGCAGCACGCCGACCGTGCGGTCGCGCACGCGCAGCGGGAGCAGCAGCGCGCGAGCGCCGCGCACGTCGAGGCCGAGCGGTCCGCCCGTGTCGACGTCCTCGTTGCTCACACGCACGCCGCCGTCCATCCGCTCCTGCGCGGAGCGGCCGCTTCCCGCCACCCACTCCACGAGCTGCGTGCCGCCCATGCGCAGCGAGTAGGGCCCCGTCGGCTCGGCGCCATCGCTCGCGGGGCGCGGAGCGCCCGCCGAGGCGACGATCGTCATCCCGCCGGTGCCGCCCGGCACGAAGATCTCCCCGCGTGCGACGTGCAGCGTCGCGCGCATCACTTCGGTGATCGCCGTCAGCGCGTCCTCGGCGCGTCCCGCGTTGAGCGCTTCGGCACCGACGGCGGACAGCCGGTCCACTTCGGCCGTGCGCAGGCGCGCCAGGGCGGCGTCGGCGCGCGCGCGCGCCAGCAGCTGCGCGGCGACGATCCCCGTGACGAGGAACGCCACCAGCACGATCCAGTCGAGCGGCTGCGCGACGACGAGCGAGTGGTAGGGCGGGAGGAAGAAGTAGTTGAAGCAGAGGAAGGCGACCACCGACAGTCCGACGCCGATGCGCCGCCCCGTGCTCGCTCCGGCGCCCAGGACGACGAGCAGATAGCCGAGCGCGATGTGCGCCTTGTCGAGCCTCGCACGCACGGTGAGCATGGCCACCGTCACGAGAGCCAGCGCGCCGAGCCAGAGCAGGAAGGAGCCGAGGTCGAACCGGCGATCGTCGCCGTCTTCGGTGTCCGCGACCGGCAGCATCACTGGAAGCACGGCCTATCGCCCCAGCTCGAGCCGATAGCCGACCCCGGGCTCCGTGATGATGAGCGTCGGACGCACCGGGTCGCGCTCCAGCTTGCGGCGCACGCTCGCGACGTGCACGCGGAGGTTCTGCTGCGCGTCGCCGTGCGGCCGGTCCCAGACGCGCGCGTAGAGCTGGGCGTGGGTGAGCGTGCGACCCGCGTTCGTGGCGAGCACGCGCAGCAGCTCCCACTCGATCGGCGTCAGGTGCACCGGCACCCCGTCGCGGGTCACGCTCCGGCGGGTCAGGTCGATCAGGACGCCGTCCGCCTCGACGCGTGCGTCGCCGGAGCCGGCGGCCGAGAGCGCGGCGCGGCGCAGGTGCGAGCGGATGCGCGCCTGCAACTCGATGGTGCTGAACGGCTTCGTCACGTAGTCGTCGGCGCCGAGGTCGAGCAGGGCGGCCTTCTCGGTGTCGGAATGGCGCGCCGAGAGGACGACGATCGGCACGGCGGACCAGCCGCGGATGTCGCGGCAGACGTCGGCCCCCGGCATGTCCGGGAGACCGAGGTCGAGGACGATGAGCTCGGGGCGCTCGGCGGCCGCCAGGTCGAGCCCCTCGCGCCCCGACGCCGCTTCGAGCACCCGGGCGTTGTCCGCCTCGAGCGCGCGCCGGACCACTCGCCGGATCTGGGGCTCGTCGTCGATCACGAGCATGGTCGGGGCGGTCGGCGCGGCGGGCATGCCCAAGCATGGTTACGCGGCTACCGGGTGGGAAGTCGGCCATTCGGCCCGACCGCCCTTCCGCATGCGATGCACCGGGAATAATTCAGCGACTCCCACCGTCGGCGCTGTCGAGACCTACCCCACCCACCTGGGTCTCGAGACAGCCGCCAGCAGTCGCGTCCCCCCACACGCAAGCGGTGCGATGATCCTGCTCGCCCATCCGTACTTCCTTCGCGACGACGCGAAGCAGCTGGAGCGGATGAAGCCCTATCCGCCGCTCGCCACGCTCCTCTGCGCCGCCGTACTCCGGGAGCAGGGGCACGTGGTGAGCCTGTTCGACGCCATGCTGGCCGACGGTCTGGACGACTTCCGGGCCGCGCTGGCGGCGAGCCGGCCGAGCGTCGTCGCCATCGTCGAGGACAGCTTCAACTACGTCACCAAGATGTGCACCGTGCGGCTGCGCGAGGCGACGATCGAGATGATCGCCGCGGCGCGCACCAACGGCTGCCGGGTGGTGGTGCACGGCTCGGACGCGACGGACCACCCGGCACGCTACCTCGACGCCGGCGCCGACGCGGTGCTCGTGGGCGAGCCGGAGGGGACGCTGGCCGAGGTCGTGGCGGCATGGGCATCAGGAGCGGATTCACCGCTTGCGGCGGTCGCCGGCCTGGCGCTCCGCGGGAAGGACGGTGCGCTCGAGATCACCCCGCCCCGCTCGGGATCACGCGACCTCGATGCCCTCCCCCTGCCGGCGTGGGATCTGGTGGACGCCGGCGCCTACCACCTCGCATGGCGCCGCGCCCACGGCCGGACCTCCTGGAACGTCGTGACCTCGCGGGGCTGCCCGTACGGCTGCAACTGGTGCGCGAAGCCGGTGTTCGGCCGCCGCTACTCGCAGCGGTCGCCCGCCGCGGTGGCCGAGGAGCTCCGCCGTCTGAAGAAGGAGATCGCCCCCGACCACGTCTGGTTCGCCGACGACCTGTTCGGCCTCACGGCCCGCTGGATCGGCGCCTTCGCCGAGGAAGTCCGCGCGCGCGACGCGCGCATCCCGTTCATGATCCAGTGCCGTGCGGACCTCATCTCCCCCGCCGTCGCGCGCGCGCTGGCGGACGCCGGCTGCGAGGAGGTCTGGATGGGGGTCGAATCGGGGTCGCAGCGGATCCTCGACGCGATGGACAAGGGCACCACGGTGGACGAGGTGCGCGCCGCGACCCGCGCGCTGAAGGCGCACGGCGTCCGTGCCTGCTGGTTCCTCCAGCTCGGCTATCCCGGCGAGCAGTGGGACGACGTGGTCGCGACCCGCGACCTCGTGCGCGGCGAGCGCCCGGACGACGTCGGCGTCTCCGTCGCCTATCCACTTCCCGGCACCAAGTTCCACGCCGCGGTACGCGGGCAGCTCGGCGCGCGCACGAACTGGGAGGACACGGGCGACCTGGCGATGCTGTTCCAGGGGACGTACACGACTCCCTTCTACCGGCGGCTGCGCAACGCGCTCCATGCCGAAGCGCACGGTGCGGACGACGAGCTCTGGTTCGGGCTCGGGGAGGAGGAATCATCGAACCGCTCGCACGCACCGACCGAGATCGCCGATGCAGCCGGCTGAGGCACTGCGCGAGCGGGCGCCGCTCTCTCCGGCGATCGAGGCGTTCGACGCGGTCGCCGCACGGTTCGACACGCGCTTCGGCGGCTGGCGCAGCGTGGCCGCGCAGCGGCGCGAGGTTCGCGCGGTGCTCGGCCGGGCATTCCCGCGCGGCGCGCGCGTGCTCGAGATCGGGGGAGGGACGGGCGAGGACGCGCGCTGGCTCGCCGCGCGCGGCCGCGAGGTGCTGCTCACCGATGGTGCGCCCTCGATGGTGCGCATCGCCCGCGAGAAGCTGCGCTCGCAGCGCGGGCCGCAGCCGCGCGTCCTCTCCGCCGAGGGGCTCGGCGAGCTCGCGGACGAGCGCCAGCTGGCCGCAGACCCGCCGTTCGACGGCGCGTTCTCCAACTTCGCGGCGCTCAACTGCGTAGATGTCATGGACGGCTTCGCGGCGGGGCTCGCGCGGCTGCTCCGGCCCGGCGCGCCGGCGCTGCTGGTGCTCTTCGGCACACTGTGTCCTGGCGAGCTGGTGGTGCAGATCCTGCTCGGCGATGCCCGGGCGGCGCTGCGTCGCAGAGAACGCGGGCCGGTGGCCGCGCGGCTCGGCGGGCGTGACTTCACGGTGCGCTACCACAGGGCCGCCGAGCTTCAGCGCGCGATGTCGCCGTGGTTCCAGTTGCGGCGTCGTATCGGAATCGGCGTGTTCGTGCCGCCCAGCGCGGCGGAGCCATGGATCTCCGAGCACCCGGCGCTGGTACGAACGTTGGAGGGGATGGACCGCGTGGCCTCGCGTGCGCTCGCGCCGCTGGGCGATCACGTGCTGTACTGGTTCGAGCGGACGTCGACGCCTGCCGGACCCGCGTCGACACCGGCGCACCGTTAGAGCGCCGATGCGCCGCCTGGTGGTGGGTGGGGGGTGGGGAGTTCACGACTTCGGGATACTGCTGCCTCCCGGGCGTGTTCGCCTTCACCCCCTACCCGCCACCCCTCACCTCGGCGGGGCGCCGATGCCTGCGCGGCGACGCCCGTGACGAATCCCGTCACCGGTCTGCATCAGCGCTTCCGGCGTGAGTACGCCGATCACCGGGCCTCGGAGGGGCGGGCCGCGCTCGACGCGCGCACGCTGCCCTACGTGACCAGCGGCCCTCTCGCCCGGCAGTGGTCGGTGCGCGCGCGGAGCTGGGAGACGTTCGAGCGTCGCGTGCTGCGTCCGGCGCTGCGCCGCGCGCGCGACCGCGCCACAGGCCCGCTGCGCGTGCTCGACCTCGGCGCCGGGAATGGCTGGCTGGCGCACCGCACCGCGACCGCCGGCGCCCGGGCCGTCGCGCTCGACGTGCGCGCCGATCGGGTGGACGGCCTCGGCGCCGCGCCGCCCGAGTCGCCGATCGAGCGCGTCGTCGCGTCGTTCGAGGCGATTCCCATGTCGGCCGGAGAGTTCGACCTCGTCGTGTTCAACGCCGCACTGCACTACGCCGAGGATCTCGGCGCGGCGCTCCGCGAGGCACGCCGGGTGGCGCGCGTGGGCGCGCAGATCGTCGTCCTCGATTCGCCCTTCTATCGCTCCGTCGAGGAAGGCGAGGCGATGGTGCGCGAGAAGCGTGACGACGCCCAGCGCCGGTTCGGCGCGCGCGCCCACACGCTGCTCGCGCTCGCGTTCGTCGAGTACCTCACGCCGCAGCGTCTCGCCGACGCGTCGCGCGGCGCGCGGCTCGGTCCGTGGCGCCGCCACCGCGTGCGCTATCCGCTCTGGTACGAGCTGCGCGGCCTGCGCGCGCTCGTGCGCCGGGAGCGCACCCCTTCACGATTCGACCTCTGGGAGTCCGTCGCCGCATGATCGTCTTCGTGAACCCTCGCGCCACACGGCCGAAGAATCGCCGCTTCCCGCTCTCCGTGATGTCGGTCGGTGCGGCGCTCCCCGAGCACGTGTCGTGGGAGATCGTCGACGGCAACAAGCCGAGCTCCGATCCGCTCGCCGAGATCGTGGCGCACGTCGAGCGCCGGCGCGGCGGCGCGGATCCCGTGCGTATCGTCGCGATCAGCGTCATGCCGGGCCCGCAGCTGGTCAACGCGGTGCCGCTCACCCGCGCGCTCAAGGCGCGTCATCCGGAGCTGCAGATCGTCTGGGGAGGCAACTTTCCGAGCCTGTATCCCGCGCCGGTGCTCGCGTCGCCGTACGTCGACTGGGTGGTGCGCGGCCAGGGTGAGCAGACCTTCCTCGAGCTGCTCGACGTGCTCGATGGGACGCGCGATCCGCACGACGTCGCCGGGCTCTGCTTCCGCGAGCGCGACGGCTCGCACCACATCGGCGTCGAGCGGCGATGGATCGGGCCCGACGAGCTGCCCGCGCCGCCCTATCACAAGATCGACATCGCCGACTACCTGCACCCGACCTTCCTCGGCCGGCGCTCGGGGGTGTATCAGGCGTCGATCGGATGTCCGCACGGCTGCAAGTTCTGCGGCGTCATCTCGGTGTACGGCCGCAAGGAGCGTCTGGCGTCGCCCGCGCGCACGGCGGAGCACCTGGGCTGGCTCGCGCGCGAGCACGGCATGGACTCCGTGCACTTCTACGACAACAACACGTTCGTGAGCGAGGATCAGGCGCGCGATCTCGCCGACCACCTCCAGCCGCTCGGCCTGCGCTGGTGGTGCGAGGCGCGCGTCGACGTGCAGTCGCGCTTCTCCGACGACACGTGGCGCCGGCTGGCGCGCGCCGGACTCGCCATGGTGTTCTGCGGCGCCGAGTCGGGGTCCGACGAGGTGCTGAAGAAGATGGGGAAGGGGACGACGACGGCGCAGATCCTCGAGGTCGCCGCGCGCACGCGCGAGCACGGGATCATCCCCGAGTTCTCCTTCGTGTTCGGCGATCCGCAGGATCCCGAGCGCGAGATCGACAGCACGCTCGCGTTCATCCGCCGGCTCAAGGGGGTGAACCCCGACATGGAGCTGATCAGCTACTTCTACACGCCGACGCCGCAGCGCCGCGGCACGTACGGCGACGTCGACGCGGTCGGCGGCACTCCCGCGACGCTCGAGGAGTGGACGGAGCCCGAGTGGGTCGGGTGGATGACGCACGAGGATCCGCAGGTGGCGTGGCTGGACAAGCGGCTGCGCGCGCGCGTGCGCGACTTCGAGCTCGTGCTGAAGAGCCGCTTTCCATCGGTGCACGACCATCGCACGCTCCCGTGGGGCAAGGCGGTCGGCAGGCTCATGGCACGTGGTCGCTGGGCGCGCGGCGACTTCGCCGCGCCCGGCGTGCTGCGCACCGTGCGTCGTCTGGCGCAGCGCGAGCCCGACGACTCGCAGGCCTACGGGCATCTCCGCGCTCCGTCGCCCGCACTCGCGTGACGAGCGTGCTCCCGCCGGCGCAGGGGTACGCGCTCTGGGCACCCACCTACGGCGAGACGGCGGTCACGGTGCTCGAGGCGGCGGCGGTCGAATCGCTCCGTATGCCCGTCGCTGGCCGGCGCGTGCTGGACGTCGGGTGCGGCATCGCGCGGCGTCTGGCGCACGCGCGCGAGGCCGGCGCGTCGGTCGCACTCGGCGTCGACCTCGTCCCCGCGATGCTCGCGCGGGCGCAGGGTGATCCGCTGCTCGCTGCCGCCGACGTGCGCGCCCTCCCCGTGGCCGACGGCGCGTTCGACGTCGTGTGGTGCCGGCTCGTGCTCGGCTACGTCGGCGACCTCGACGCGGCCTACGCCGAGCTGGCGCGAAGCTGCGGCCCCGCTGGCGTGCTGCTCGTGACGGATTTCCATCCTGCCGCGGCCGCGGCGGGACATCGGCGCACCTTCCGCGACGCGGCGGGCGAGGTGCACGAGCTCGAGAATCACGTCCACGACATCGCGGCGCACCGCACATCCGCGGCGCGCGCGGGGTTCTCGCTGCGCGAGCAGCGCGACTGCCCCGTCGGCGAGACGGTGCGCGGCTTCTACGAGCGCGCCGGCCGTCTCGACATGTACGAGCGCCAGCTCGGGCTGCCGCTCGTGCTCGCCCTCGTGTTCGCGCGGACGGAGTGATCGGCGCGTGCGACTGCTGATCGAGACGCGCGACGCGGCGCTCGGCGTCGAGGAGGGACGCATCGTCGCGCCGTCGGGACGGTTCGACGCGACGCTGCGCGTGCGGGACGGCACGCTGCTCCCCGGCCTGATCAACGCGCACGACCATCTGCACCGCAATCACTACGGCCGGCTCGGCCATCCGCCGTACGAGGACGCGTACGAGTGGGGGAACGACATCCATCATCGCTTCGCCGAGACGATCGCGCTCGGGCGCGCGATGCCGCGACGCGAGGCGCTGCTGCGCGGCGCGTGGAAGAATCTCCGCGCCGGCGTGACGACGGTGGTGCACCACGACGCGTGGGAAGACGCGTTCGACGAGGACTTCCCGCTGCGCGTCGTCCGGATCGACACGGCGCATTCGCTCCGGCTCGCGCCCGTGCTGCCGGCGGCGACCAACGGCGCGCCGTTCGCCATCCACCTCGCGGAAGGCATCAACTGCGCGGCGGCGGACGAGGTGCGCGAGCTCGATGCACGCGGCCTCGTCACGCACGATCTGCTCGCCGTGCACGCCGTCGGCGTGGATGCGCGCGGGATCCAGCGGCTGCGCGCCACCGGGGCAGCCGTGGTGTGGTGCCCGACCTCGAACCGGTTCCTGTTCGGCCGCACCGCTCCCGCCGAGCTCCTCGCGCCCGGCATCGACGTGCTGCTCGGCAGCGACTCGCTCCTCACCGCCGACGGCTCGCTGCTGCGCGAGCTGCGCGTGGCGCGCGACATCGGCCTCGTCAGCCACGCGCGGCTGCACGACGCGGTGGGCGCCACGGCGGCGAGCCGGCTGGGCATCGAGTCCCCCTCGCTCGATGTCGGCGCGCGCGCCGACGTCATCGTGCTGCGGCGACCACTGCTCGAGGCGACCGAGTCGGACGTCGCGCTCGTCGTCGCCGATGGCGTGCTCCGCGTCGCGGACCCCTCGCTCATTCCCGCACTCGGCGCACTCGCCGAGCGCGGGCGGATCGAGACCGCGAGCGACGTGCCGCGGTGGATCTCCGATCAGCCCTCGCGCGTGGAGTCCGAGCGGGAGCGGCGCCGGCGGTCGAGCGTCAGCAGTCGCATCGCGCGGTGACGGTACGTTCGCAGCTGGCGACCGGGACTCGCACCCTCGAGCGGCGCGAACATGAGCCAGAGACGCCGCAGCGTCTCGCGCAGATCGGATGCCCAGATCAATCTCCCGCGCAGGGAGAAGTCCTGGTCGAGGATCGGTGCCGTGGGCGAGAGGGCGCTCGTGACGGCGCGCGCGCGCGCCGTGGTGGCGTTCGACAGCCGGGCGAGCAGCGCCGCGTCCACGGTGCCCGGTGCGAGCCGCTCCGTGAGGGCGAGCATCGGATACGCGAAGCGCAGCGACCCGCGCTCGGCGAGAGAGGCTTCCACCGCGCGCCAGTCGAGCGTGCCGAGCGCCGACGCGCGGCGCACGACGAGCACGAGCTCGACGAGGCGCACCAGGCGCTGCGAGTAGATCTCGGTGGATGCGTGTGCGGCGAGCAGGGCGATCAGCTCGCTCGCATCGGCGACCCGCAGCGTCACGCCGTCCAGCGCCAGCGTCTCGGTGAACCGCGGCGCTTGCGGCGTGCGCACGTTCTGCATGACGGCGGCGAAGTTCAGCCCGTCGTGCAGATCCAGCTTCCAGCCGCCGCGTGCGTGCCAGAGCTCGTACGACCAGACGTCGCTCGATTCGCCCGGTGGCAGCCACTCACGCTTGTAGCTCGTGGTGCCCACGCGTCGCAGCGCCACGTATCCGGCCTCGCCGAGCAGGCGCTCCGCCTCCGCGATCGCCGCGGGCGGGACGACGACGTCGACGTCGGAGAATGGCCGCGCACCCGGCTCGGGGAAGTAGGCGTGCGCCGTGTGGAACCCCTTGATCACGCCGGGCTCGAGCCCCGCGCGCTGCATCCGCGCGAGCACGGGCATCACGCCGGTGCGAATGCGCATCTCGCGCGCACGCGCGTGGGCGAGATGGCGCGCGAGCACGCCCGCGAGCAGCGGCTC
>Ga0207691_10008059_pt1 | contig 10123 bp, 8 predicted proteins | sample KBSM13metaG_FD_184327 | JGI IMG/M metagenome (GOLD analysis project Ga0207691, IMG submission 184327) | Miscanthus rhizosphere microbial communities from Kellogg Biological Station, Michigan, USA - KBS M1-3 metaG (SPAdes) (version 2) | ecosystem: Host-associated > Plants > Roots > Rhizosphere >... | reverse complement strand
CGGTTTGGTTGCTATCGACGACCTTGATGATGCTGACCCGACAGCCGTCGCCGAGGAATATATTTCGATGAGCGATTCGGTTCTCTATGCCGAACCAAATACCGTGATCCAATTGGACGATCCGGCGCCCGGCGACAAGACGGTCGATATCGACCGCAATACATACGACGCTGGTACGCCGAATGATCCGCAGTTTGCCGACCAGTGGGCACTCAATAACCTCGGACAAAACGGCGGCAAGGCCAATGCAGATATTGGTGCTTTGAAGGCGTGGGCCAAGACGCAGGGCAGCAAGGATGTCGTTGTGGCTGTTCTCGACAGCGGTGTGGATTACAATCACGTCGACCTTCGCGGCAATATGTGGACACGGCCGGATAGCGTTCCTGAGTATGTTGATGACGAACTCGGTGCACTCGATGATGTTCACGGATTCGACGTCGATATGAATCTCGGCGACCCAATGGACGATAACGGCCACGGTACGCATTGCGCGGGCGTCATCGGAGCCGAGGGCGATAACGGCGAGGGAATTGCCGGCATCAACTGGCATGTTCGCGTGATGCCGCTCAAGTTTTTGGGACGCGGCGGTTTCGGCACGACCAAGGCTGCGATCGAGGCGATCAATTATGCGATCGACCGCAAAAAGCATGGCGTTAACCTGCGTGTCATCAGCGCGAGCTGGGGTTCGACTAGTAAATCAAAGGCACTCGCTGATGTGATAAAAGCTGCCGGCGATGAGGGCATTCTGTTCGTAGCGGCGGCCGGCAACAACGGTACCGACAACGACAAACGTCCGCATTACCCGTCAAACTATGACCTGCCAAATGTGGTCAGTGTTGCCGCTACCGATCGTGCAGACAACCTGACATCGTTTTCGAATTTTGGTGTGAAGACCGTTCATATTGCGGCTCCGGGCAAAGATATCCTTTCGACCTGGCTTGGCGATCAATATCGGGAAGCGTCGGGTACATCAATGGCGACTCCGCAGGTGTCCGGCGTGGCAGCTTTGATCGTGGCGGCGAATCCGAACATTTCGGTAACAAAATTGAAAGAGAAACTGCTGAAGTGCGTTGATAAGGTTGACTCGCTTAACGGTAAGGTCGCCTCTGGCGGCAGACTTAATGCCGCTAAAGCGCTTGGAAATTAGTTTGAGCCAAATGTAATTTTTCGATAGCCCCGACATGTTGATCGGGGCTATTTGTTTTTAGCGGTTTGCAAACAATTGCGGCGGCGGTTCATCATAATCCTTCGGTTGGTCCCCGCAAAGATCTTAGTAAATGAAGTTTGTATTAATTACATTTTTAGGTGTCTTGGTTTTTGCTCTTTCTGTAAGCGCTCAGACGACGAAGCGTAATACAAGGCCCGCTTCGCCAAAGCCGGCCGCAACGCCGCAGCCGCAAGCATCGGATTCCACAACTGCACCATCGGTGTCACCGACACCCAGCGGCAAGCGAAACGAGAGGCCACAGGCCACAAGCCAGTCCAAGGCACAGCAGGCAGCGATACCAAGTTATATTTATGAATTCGACCAGCCGGCATTTCTTGTTTCGCACGTAGTAATCGAGCATGACGAAGCGGGCCGCGGCAAGATCAGTTTTTTGAAGACAGGGCTCGAGGGTCCGGAATCAGATCCTATAACGCTTTCGCCGGTGACGTTAGATAAGATCAAAGCCGCGATTGCCGCTTTGAATTTCCTCGACTCGACCGAGTCATATCAAACCGCTCGGGATTACTCGCACATGGGCAACATTTCCATCACGTACCGCAAGGACGGGCGTGAACGCACTGCGAAATATAACTGGAGCGACAACAAAGACGCCAAGATGCTGATGGACGAATATCGAAAGATCAGCACTCAATACGTCTGGCAGTTTGATATGTCGATCTCAAGAGAAAACCAGCCGTTGAATGCCCCGGGCTTGATGGACGCGCTCGACTCTTACATCCAGCGAAGTGAGATCTCAGACCCGAAACAGATGGTCCCGCTGTTGAAGGAACTCGCCAACGACGAACGCATTCCGCTTATTGCAAGAAATCACGCGACGAAGCTGGCGGAGAAGATCGAAAAGGCGAAGAATTAGCGGGTATAGTAATTATTTTTTGGGATTAACAAAGCTCAACTTACCAAATTTAAATTTCCGGTCAACATCTACTTTTAACAGCCTCCATGGGTCAATGGAGCCGCCTAACTCAGCTACGATCGTCATTCCCTTTTGTTTGACATTTCCCACTTCCCAACCATTCAGAGAAACAAGTAACCTTGAGAGAACGCTAACCTTTTCCAGTGCATCTGCTCGCGAACTGGCCCTATAGCTTTCCAGGATATGATCAAATGATTCAGTTCCGCCAGAAAACCAGATCGCCCATCGAACCCCGACAATATCGCCTGAACCCGAATCAGTCACGACGAGAACGTTTGCCGAGCCATCGTCAGTTATCCAATGTGAAAACAACGTCTTGGCTACATAGAAATGATGATATGGAAAGTGATTTTCTAACTGTGTTTTTAAAGCTTCATCGATGTTAAGAAATCCAACGAAGTGATTTCGCAGAGTGCCAGGCCGATCGTTAAATGATTTCAAATAGGAGTCCAGATAATTCTCAACCTTCTCGGATTCGTTCGTCTTTTGAGCAAGAGTTGCTGTGCATCCGATCAGAAGTAGAAATAAAAGGACTGCGAATGCAGACACTCGATAATGGGCGGTCTTTAAATTAAGTTTCATTTTTCAGAAACTGTTCCATCGTCGTTGATGCGCGGCGCCGACGTGCCAAAATCCGCTAACGACAATTCCCGAAGCTTCATAATCGCGGCACCGCTGTCATCCATCACAGGTCCGCCGCGGCCGAGCTGTTTTGCTGGAATGATCTTGCCACCGGCAAAGCTGCCGTCTTTATTGAGCGTGATCTCAAAAATGGCGGAGATAGCGGTGGCGCCTTTGAGGCCGAACATTCCATAGGTCGCAAAATTTCCCATTGAGTAGGCGATGAGGTGGCCTTTGTACATCTCCATTCCGCGCAGGACGTGCGGGCCGTGGCCGAGCACGAGATCGGCACCGGCGTCGATCACCGAATGTGCAAACAAGGGAAGATTGCCGCGTTTCTCCCCGACAAATATCTCGGTCTCTCGCGGAACGTGCTGGGCTGCCTCGCCTTCGGCTCCGCCGTGAAAAGAAACGATAACGATGTCAGCCTTTTTTCTTGCTGCGGCAACTAAGGTTTTCGCCGCGTCGATATCGTTAACGTTAGGAACGATCGTATTGTGAGCAAATCCGACAACTGCTACTTTGACTCCTTTTACATCCAGGTACGCTGTCGAGAATTTCTCGCGATCAGATCCGGCATATTTAATTCCGAGTTCGTCGAGCACCTTTCGCGTGCTCTCGCGGCCATAGTCCCCAAAATCACCCGCATGGTTATTGGCGAGGCTCATCACATCAAAGCCGGCATCTTTCAGATATTGGCCATAGCGCGTCGGCACGCGAAAAGCGAAACAGACGGGCGGTTTCTTTTCGCCGGGTTTTGGCGACGCGGACGGAGTTGGAGTCGGAGTCGGCGTTGCGTAAGCATCTGCCGGAGACGGTGATTTAGGCGGCGCACATTTCTCGCTCTTGCCGCCCTCGAGCATTGGCCCTTCAAGATTTCCGAATGTTATGTCAGCTGCGGATAGGGCCGGCGTGACCTCTTTCAGTAAGTCCCGCCCATCGTTTGGCGGCAGGAAAGTATCGTTGATAGATGTTGACCCGAGCATGATATCGCCTACTGCTGCGATCGTGATCGAACCAGAGGGCTTTTCGGGCGTAGCCGAAGGATGCGTTTCAGCCTCGGCGACCGGCGTTCTCAATGCGGCGGGCTGACAAGCCAAGCCGGCAATGATTACCGCGGTAAACAAAACCAGGGCGGATATAAACGAAAGACGAGTGGACATGGGCTTCAAACGATCGGCTGCTTTATAAGATGCCCAATTTACCCGTTTTTGCGGATTATTGCTACTTTACGACACCGCGTTTAGAGGTCTCGATAAACTCGACAAGCATATCGACCTCTTTACAGTCAGAGATCTCCTGCCTGATGCGTTCGAGTGCCTGGGTCGTATTCAGCTTGGCTGAGAGATAAAGATGATAGGCGTGGCTGAGTTTCTCGATCGTGTCCTTAGAATATCCGCGACGCTTCAGACCGATGCGGTTCAGACCGTAACATTTCGCGTGATTTCCCTGAATGATCGCGAAGGGCGGCGCATCCTTCACCACGACGGAATATCCGCCAATGAAGGCTTCAAACCCGACCCGGCAAAATTGATGCACGCCCGAGTAAGCGCCGACGCTCGCACGGTCGGCGATCTCAACGTGCCCGGCAAGCGTCGCCGCGTTTGCCATGATTATATTGCTTCCGAGCTGGCAGTCGTGAGCGACGTGGGCCTGCGCCATGAGGAGATTGTCGCTGCCGATGCGGGTGATGCCGCCGCCGCCGGCTGTGCCGCGATGGATGGTGACGAATTCGCGAATGTGGTTTCGCTCGCCGATCTCAACTGCCGTCGGCTCCCCGCCGTACTTGAGGTCCTGCGGTGCATGGCCGATCGAGACGAAGGGGAATACGTGCGTGCCGCTGCCGATCGACGTACGGCCGTCTATAGAGACGTGAGAGTCGAGCTTGACGCCGTCAGCAAGTGTTACTTCATCGCCTATCGTGCAGAAAGGTCCGATGAAACAGTCAGACCCGATGCGAGCGTTTTCACTGACGATCGCTGAAGGATGGATGGAAGATGACATCAACTATAGTTCGTCGCCAGAATTGTCGACGGTGTCGGCCGTAGCCGCCGGCTTTTTGACGATGAGCCAGACAAAAATGCCTACCGCTATAAGAGCGCCCAGGGGCGATATCGCGCCGGCAACGATCGTAGCCAAAAGTCCCCAATTCCCGAGGCTGGCCTTTCCGCGGCTGCGGCCAAGAAAAAACGGAATGAGACCGAGCAGGATGCCCAGAATAACCTGCCCGATAAAAATGTAGAGGAAAAACTGTGTGTAATTTAGCTGCATATTGAACTAATCCTTTTTCGGCCGGTCGGCGATGATCGACAATATCTCGGCTTCGCACGCGATCTGGCCGTCGACCGTTGCAACGCCCTTCATTCGCTGGACCTTGCTGCCAACACGCAGGGCGGTCACCTCCAGCCTGAGCGTATCACCTGGGACCACAGGACGGCGAAAACGTGCAGACTCGATTCCGGTAAAGAACGGTATCTTTTTATCCCGGTCCTCCATCTCTCTGAGAGCGAGGATCGCACCGACCTGGGCAAGCGCCTCGACCTGCAGAACGCCCGGCATCACGGGAGCACCCGGAAAATGGCCGATAAAGAATTCTTCGTTAACGGTCACCTGTTTTATGCCCACAATGCGCGTACGCGGCTCGAGCTCGATGATCCTATCAACGAGCAGGAACGGATAGCGGTGCGGCAAGATCTCTTGAATCGCCTGTGAATCCAAAACAATCATTTAAAAAAATCAAAAGCCAGTAGAAGTTTAACTTCAACCGGCTTCTGAGAAAAAGTCAGCTTTACTGATTTTACTATGGCGTTTTGCTTGCCGGGCCCGACGCAGCAGCTGTCGTTCCAGCGGTCGCAGGACGCGTATTGTAAAACGTGATGAAATCCTTGGTTATGTCGTACTTATCGTCGAAACCAAGAAGCACACCAGACTGTTCGAGCTTTGCACCGTCGAAGATGACGGCATAGCCCTTTGAACGAGCATAATCATTCAGGGCCTTGACGATGTCAGCATTGATCGGGTCGACGACCTGGCCCATTCGGCGGTCGTACCTTGCCTTGGCGTCTTCCTGTTTGCGCTTCATGGTCGTTTCCAGGTCCTGGATCGCAGTCGCCTTAGCTTCCAGATCTTCAGGTTTCGTCGGTACCGCTGAGCCTTTGAGCTTGTTGTACTCGTCCACCTTTTGCTGATGCTGGGTGTTCAGCGTGGTCAGTTCGTCATTGACCGTCTTAAACTCTGCGTTGACGCTGCTAACAGCGTTTTTCAATTTCGGAATTCCGGCACCCGGTTTGTCGTCAAAAAATGCACCAGTATCGACAAGGCCGATCTTACCGTTTGCAGCCGGGGCCTGGGCAAAAGCTGAAACAGCGAAAAACGCTGCGAACAACAGGCCTAGGGCCGCTATATTGAACTTTCTCATTATCTCTTAAAACTCCTTAGAACTTAGACAAGTGTCGTGGGCGTAATCAAACAATACTTTGAAACAAATTATCGCCGCGGTGTTGCCTGCCGTATAACATCAGGCAAAAGAATAGCAATGTTATTTTATCGAGCCGGTAAAGTCAAAGAAATGAACCGGAAAAGTGGGATAGCCGAAAAGTGAAAAAGTGAAAGAGTAAAGGCGATAATCACTCTTTCACCCATCCATTTTCTTAGAATGTTCTGCCGACCGTGAATTTGAACCCGCTGCGTTTACCAGGCAGGAATATTCCGGGCAGCTCGTCGGTGTAGCCGATCACGGCGTTCGGATTGTAATAATAAATGAGCCTGAACGGAACTTTCACGATCGGTACCTGAACGCGAAGCTCCACCCCAATGGTCGATTTGATATTGGTAAATTTCGAGAACGCTGATTCGTCGACCTTTAAGAGTGAATTCTGTTGAGCTTCGCCGCGAACGTAATACTGACTGATAACGTTCGGCAGCGAGACCGGACATCCGATCCTCGTTCTTTGTGCACAGAATTCATTTACAAAATCCGTCTTGGTCAGCACACGGTTGTTGTACCAGAGCACAGCTCCCCCGCTGTTTTCCAGCGTAGGCGTATTTCTCAGGCCTAAGGCCGTCAGCACGCCAGGCCCGAGGAATGTGTCATCTGAAAGGAATTCACTGTTGATCACCTGCGTCCCGGTTTTTTGCAGATTGAAAACCGAACCTACGTCGGCAAAGAGAGCCATTGTTGCCGGGCCAAAAATGGGAATGCGATATTCGAAATTGCCCAGCAGCTGTGTATCGCCGCCGATGAACCTGTATGTCTTTGAAAGCAGAGCGGGGTTCGATCCGCTAAAGCCCGTGAGCTGTCCAATTGTCGCGATATCGGCAGCGTCGCGCGCCGGCAGGCCCGTGGCCGTGTCGGCAGTACCCGACGCATTGTTTGCCGTGACGACATTGCGGGACGTTACATATGTTTCAAAGGGAGCGATCGGCCCGATCGAGCGGGTGTTATAACCCCGGATGTCGTTCTCGCTGCCAAGATAATACCTTTCGTAAACCGGGATACCGCCGACATACGCGATCGAATTTGCATTCTTTACCGCGTCCGAGATCGACCAGCTGCCAATGTGGCCGCCCATCAGACGAAAGGCAAATACTTCAGGATTTCTTGATTTCTTATGCCGGACCGGAATGAATTGTGAGTACGTAATGCTCGGCGAGTACGTCCTCACGTCACCCAGCAAGCCTGAAAAGCCTAGCGAGATGCCGAGCTGTCGGCCGCTGTTGGTATCGATGCCGTTCGCTGCACCCTGCCTTGTGTCATAAACAAACGACGCGGTAACGCGGCTGGTTATGATATTCGGCTGCGAATAGATGACCGGAATGATCTTTGTCGGATCGTTCGACTGGTTTACCTTGGGGTCCTGAACACTGGTGGCAGAAAGCTGATACGTGAGGCCGACTCTCGAAAACTGTGTGAACTTACGTTTCTTAAAGAAAAGTTCTGACAGCGGAGCCGTTCCAAAGAGTGTTCCGCCGTATGTCCTCTGCGTAAAGAGGTTTGATGAGTCAGCTGTCAGCTGTCCGATAGGATTCAGGATCTGTCCCAGCAGGTCTGTATTCTGCGAAAGGAAAGTGCCCTCGCCAAAGAACTGGTAATTTGTCGCAAAGAGCGAAAAGCCAACCGAGATCGGCCGGTTCCTGAAATACGGTTCCTGATAGCTGAACTGCAGGCTCTGCTGACGATTTCCCCAGCCGGCAGAGATCGATAAGATCTCGCCCTTACCCATCAGGTTATTGGTCGAATATTCGAAACCAAAGAACGAACCGCCGACGCCGCCCACACCGCCGTTGAATGAGATCTGCTGGCGGCCTTTTTCCTTGACCTTGACGATCAGGTCGATGTCGCCCTGTTCATCGTCAACGCGGGTTTCGACGTCCTGATCTTTGTCGATCGGGTCAAAGTACTGCGTCTGATTGAGACGTGCGATGGAAATGTCCTTCCAGTTTTCGTTATAGATGTCGCCTTCGTTCAGCAGGAATTCGCGACGCATGACCCGGTCACGCGTAAACGTGTTTCCGGTAAACTCGAGCCGCCGCAGCGTGAACTGTTTGCCCTCGGTTATGCTGACCGTGATATCGGCGATGCCTTCGTTGGGGTTCGCCGGATTGTCTTTGAACTCGGGGATCGGTTCTGCCTGATACTGAACGAACCCCTGCGAGCCGTAAGCTTTTCTCAGGTCTTCATAGATCGCATCGCGAAGGCGTTTTCCATCGACGATCTCACCTTTTCTCAAACCGATGAATCCAAGGATCTGCTGCTCGGAAAAGATCGAGTTTCCTTCGACCTTGAGCTCGCCGACGCGAAAGATCTTTCCTTCTGAAACGGGAACAACGATCCTGAGTGTGTCGTCCTTGGTCGAGATCAGCGGCAGCGGAAGCGTTACTAGCGGAAGGAAATCAGTACGCTTGACGCCCAGCCCTACAACCTGCGGCTCGCCGATTCGGGCCTGCAAATAACCTTTCGACCTGATGTGCGACAGGACGTTTTTGTCGAGGTCGTATTCCAGCTTTCTCAGGTCCAGAATGTCCTGCCCTTTGAAACGGGAGATCATTCCCGTGGGTTTGACCAGCGTCAGAGCTCCTCGCAGCTCGCTATCGCTGAAATGTTCGTTGCCGGTAAAGTCGATCTCGATGATGCGCGATTTCGGGCCTTGTTCGACGTTGAAGGTAAGTGCGATGGATGTGGCGGAAACTTCTTCCTCGGTTACGTCGACCTTCGCATTTGGAAATCCTTTTGACGCAAGAAGTTCGCGAAGCACTCGAACCGCCTGACGCGCTTTGACCGGGTCATAGATCGCCTCTTTCGAGATGCCGACACGCTGTTCGCGAAATGCCTTTAAAACGTCAGACTCCTGAACGGCCTTCATTCCTGAAAACGTCAGGTCCCGGATGATCGGAAGTTCGCTGACCTCAAAGATCACGTCCACGCCGCCGCGGGCACCCTGCTGGGTCAAAACTCTCGTCTTCGTTTTGTCGAAAAAGTTCAGCGACAAAAGCTCTCTGAGATCGCGCTCCAAAGCGGCAGGGTCATAAACATCGCCTGCTCGCGTCTTGACGTAATACAGAAGGTCCTCGTCCCTGAGTCGTCGATTTCCCTGGATATCGACACTTTCAACGATCTGCTGTGGTGTTTGTGCGGTGATAGGCGCGGGCCAAAAGGCGATCGCCCCAAGGGCCAAAATAAAAAACAAGCCCAAGGCTCGGAGATTGTGCATACAACCGATCATTCCTGATAAATGCAAAATATTAAAAGCTTCCCGGAAGAGCTCTATCTCCAGCCGCAACTTAATGATATGTCGGGGCGAGGCAGCTGGTTTTATTGTCGGACTTCAACAAAAAGTTGGATTCCGACCTGCATACTCAGGTTGCTTTATCTAACTTACTATCAAACCTCGAAATTATACTAGTTAAAGCCCCAAAATGAAAAAGCAGGCCGCCACGGCCCGCTCGTCTCAAAGGCTGAAATTTGACCCCCGAATGACCTAACTAACCAGCCTCAAAGTTTGTTCGTCAGACATCCGATCGGTGAGCTCCGGACCCTGCGAAACATATATCCCTTGCCAGGCGGTTGTTGCGTCCAGCAGCGGGGCGATCAGTTCTGCGGCAAGCGGCCGCGAGAAAAGATAGCCCTGCCCGTAATCGCAGCCGAGTGATTTCAACACTTCGAGCTGCCTGATGTTCTCGATACCTTCAGCGACGATCCTCAGTTTCAAGGCCTTTGCCAGATACATGATGGTCCGCACGATCTCGCCGTTTTCATGGCTCAGCCCGAGCGACTCGATGAACGACCGATCGATCTTTAGCGTGTCGAGCGGAAATCGGTGAAGATAATTCAGGCTCGAGTAGCCCGTGCCGAAATCGTCGAT
>Ga0207691_10008057_pt1 | contig 10124 bp, 9 predicted proteins | sample KBSM13metaG_FD_184327 | JGI IMG/M metagenome (GOLD analysis project Ga0207691, IMG submission 184327) | Miscanthus rhizosphere microbial communities from Kellogg Biological Station, Michigan, USA - KBS M1-3 metaG (SPAdes) (version 2) | ecosystem: Host-associated > Plants > Roots > Rhizosphere >... | reverse complement strand
GTTCATTTAAAGGCATTGTCCACGATACGGCATCCACTTCCACCTTCCATGCCCTGGCCGCCGCGCGCGAAACCATTACCGAGCGGAGTGTCCGTGATGAAGGCATCGGTGGTCCGGACGGTCCCCGGCTGCGGATGTATGCTTCCGAGCAGGCCCATTCGTCCGTTGAAAAAGGCGCAATGGCAATCGGGATTGGACGGCGCGGTTTGGTGAAGATCCCAACGGATGCGGAGTTTCGAATGGATCCGTCTGCACTGGCTGGGTCGATACAGAGGGATCTCAACGAAGGTATGCGTCCGTTCTGCGTCGTAGCGACTGTCGGGACAACGTCGACCACGAGTATCGATCCCGTCCCGGCGATTGCGGACATCTGCGAAAGATACGGTCTGTGGCTGCACGTCGATGCGGCCTATGCCGGGTCTGCCGCCATCGTTCCCGAAATGCAATACATTCTCGAAGGGTGTGACCGCGCGGATTCACTGGTTACCAATCCACACAAATGGATGCTGACTCCGGTGGATTTCAGCGCTTTCTACTGCCGCCGCCCCGACATGCTGAGGCGGGCTTTCAGCCTGACGGCGGAATATCTCACAACCGCCGAAGGAGAAGAAGTGACCAATGCCATGGATTATTCGCTGCAACTCGGACGCCGGTTTCGCGCACTCAAATTCTGGATGGTGATCCGCTATTTCGGAGTCGACGGTCTTCGGGATGTAATCCGCGAGCATATCCGGTTGGGTAAACTCTTTGCCTCTCTGGTGGAGACAGACCGGCGATTCGAAATTGTCGCTCCGGTTCCATTCAGCTCGGTATGCTTTCGGCTGAAGTCCAGTGATGCGGAGAACGAGGCGCTAATCAACCGTGTCAACGCGACGGGGAAGATTTTTATTTCCCATACGCGGCTGAATGAGAAGCTCACCATTCACTTCACCGTTGGAAATCTTCGTACTACAGAAGCGCACGTCCGAGCCGCGTGGCAGTTGATTCAGGAGCTCGGCAATTCAAAGTAGGTCTCAGCTTGGGAAGAGCAGGACTTGCCCCTCCTGAGTCAGGAGGGTGAGACATCAAGAGATGGCGCGCCGGGGTGGTTCCAAAGCGGTAACCTTGCAAGCTGGCGGCTTGGGAACCACCTCTCGCGGGATCCGCTTCGCGATCCCGCTACCCTCCTGACTCAGGAGGGCATTTTGCTCACTTGCCGTCCCCAATCACTTCGGCGAATTTCTTTGCAGCCAGATCCAGGCGTGGACCCGGCACGAGCATGTAGTCCTCACCAATGATGAAGACGCGCTTGTTCACGACAGCTGGAAGCTTTGCGAGTTTGTTCCAGTCGGACTTGCGGCGCTCGGCTTCGGCATTCGTCAGGCCTGAAGGGAGAGTTTCAATGATGATATCGGGCCGACGCTGAAGAACGGCTTCAACGGAAGGCTCCATGACTTCCTTGTCGACATCGCCGAAAATATTCACACCTCCGGCGGTCTCGATCAGCTCATTCTGAAATGCCGTCCCGCCAACACTGTAAAAAGAACCAAGTGCGCCGACACCACGGTTATGCACCAGTAATACTTTCGGATGCTTTGCCGGTGCGTGCTTCCGAATCTCATCGAAAGTCATTCGAATGCGATGCTCGATTTCGCGCGCCTTGTCTTCGGCTCCGACCGTGCGTCCCAGGGCCATCATGTAGTCCAGCGTCTGCGAGATGCTGCCGTGGGTGAACGGATAGATTCGAATGCCGAGTTCCTTCATCCGATCTCGAAGAATGTCCTGCGAGCCGTACGTGATCACCAGGTCCGGTTTGTATTCGATGATCTTTTCGATATTGGGATTCAACAGCCCGCCTATTCGCGGCTTGTCTCCGGATCCAGCTGGAAGCTGATCGTAATCGCCCACGGCGATGACTCGATCGGCCAGCCCAAAAGCGAAAAGCATTTCCGTGGCGCTGGGAACAACCGAAATGATTCGTTGCGGAATCTGCGGGGCCGGCGTCGATGGGCCATGAGATGCGCACGAACCCAGCGCGAGCGACCCGACGCATAACGTCGCGATCAGAAAGCGATACACGAAATGTGACCCTCTCCCTCGAAAGGTAATTCCTCCGGGAGGTTTCCTGACTTGACGACCGATTCTTCATCGCAGATGTCATCGCACAGTTGCGGGGCAGCAGCGGATTCAAACCGCTTTCCCTCGTCGGAGTACGTTGGAATGTATTGCGGCCAGGAAGAAATTCCTTCCGCGGAGCGTATGATAGCATGCCGTTTGAGGGCTCCCCTGATGGAACAGACGCAACCAACGCCGCTGCTGGATTACATTTCCCGTACTGAACTGGAAACCCGATGGATCCGGGTGCGCCGCGAAATGAACTGCGACGCACTGATCGTTGTCCAGAATGTCGATCTCTATTACCTGACTGGTACGACTCAGAATGGGGTGTTGTGGTTTCCACGCGAAGGCGAACCCCTGTTGGCCGTTCGGAAAAGCTTTGAACGCGCAAGGACCGATTCGGCGCTCCAAAACATCGTGAGTCTGAAGAGCTATTCCGAACTTCCGGAGCTGATGCCAAATCCTGGCGCAACGATCGGACTCGAACTGGATGTCCTTCCGGTCTCCACGTATCAGCAGATCGCCAGGCACTTCCCCAACAGTAAGCTGGTGGACGGTTCCATGGCGATTCGTCTGGCACGCGCTGTCAAGACACAGTACGAGATCGAGTGCATCCATCATGCAGCACGGCAACTGGATGTCATGTTTGCCGACGTTGCCACTCAATTGCGGGACGGTATGGCGGAATACGAACTCTGTGCGCGCATTGAATTCGTGCTGCGAATGGCGGGCCATCAGGGGCTGACGCGCGTGCGGCGATTCAACATGGAGATGTTCTATGGAGCCGTCTCGTTTGGCGACACGGCGGCATACCCCCATGGATTTGATGGACCGGTTGGAGTACGAGGCCGTTACACCGCGGTTCCGGCGATGGGCGGACTCCAGAGGCTTCGCCGCGGCGATCCGGTTGTCATTGATGTGGTTGGAGGTTATGCCGGTTATATCGCCGATGGGACTCGCATTTATTCGCTTGGACCCGTTTCCAGCGAACTTCGCGATGCGCATCAGTTCGTGCTGGAACTCAACGAATGGATTGAGGGTCAACTGATGCCTGGGAGATTGCCCGGAGAAATTTACGAGGAGATTATCCGGCGGGTCTCAAATTCGCCGTATGCGTCGCGGTTCATGGGCATCGGTGACAATCAGGTTCGCTTTGTTGCGCACAGCGTGGGACTGGAACTGGATGAAGTTCCCGTGATCGCTCCGAAATACAATGTCCCATTTGAGGCAGGTAATGTGATGGCTGTGGAGCCCAAGATCTTTTTTGAGGGAATCGGCGGAATTGGCACGGAGAACACCTACCTCATCACGAACCATGGCCCCGAGCGTTTGACGCGTGCGCCGCAGGAGATTTATGTCGTCTCCTGAGCAAAGCTGTCGGGGTAGTGGATATCTCGCCCTGAAAGTTCTCTCCGGGCGGTTATGGACGCCCAGGCACCGAATATCCCGCTATTTGGCGAAGACTCGAAGCAGGCCGAGGATGGTTTTCGCGTCCTGAATTCGCCCATCGTCGATCATGCGAAGCGCCTCTTCGACTTTCACAACATCGACTTCAATCACTTCGTCTTCATCCGGGTTAATCTGAGTCCTTGTCAGACCTGTGGCCTCAAAGAGCCACATGTATTCCGTCGTGAACCCAGGCGTCGTCCAGAAGGCAGCACGCTGAACGACATGGGCGGCGTGGTATCCGGTTTCTTCCTCAAGCTCGCGTCGAGCGGCATCCAACGGATCTTCGCCGGGATCGAGCCCGCCTGCCGGGATTTCAAGCAGTTCGCCGCCCGTGGCATGGCGGTACTGCCGTACAAGAAGCACTTCGCTATCGGACGGTTTCGCGACAATACAGACGGCCCCGGAATGGACCACGATCTCCCGGGTCGCTTCGTGTCCCGCCGGCTCGATAACGCGATCGACGCGCACCTTGACATGGCCGCCGTTGAAGACAATCTCCTGTTTCAATACTCTTGATTCCGCCATGATCAAAGCTTCTCCAGAACCGCCCTGAGAGCCTTCACGAATTTATCGATCTGCTTTGTCGTAATCACAAACGGAGGAAGGAACCGCAGAACTGTCTCATGAGTGCAGTTGATGATGAATCCCTGTTCGAGCAGCTGTTTCACGATGTCTTTGCCGGGTACGTTCAAATCCACGGCCAGCATCAAACCTCTTCCACGGACTTCCTTAATGACTGAAAGGCTTCCAAGCTCATCGAGTCGGCCTTTGAAGTACTCGCCGGTCTTGCGGACGTAAGCCAACAGGTCGTCCTCGTCGATAATCTTGAAATATTCGAGGCTTGCCCGGCAGGCCAGTGGACCTCCGCCGAAAGTTGTTCCATGTTCGCCCGCGTTGATCGCAGACGCGACCTTCTCTTTCAGCAGGACCGCGCCCAGGGGAATGCCCAGCCCCAGAGGTTTCGCGCTCGCGATCAGGTCCGGCAAAAGGTCTTTTTCGTTCTGTCCGATAAATTGATGGAACGCAAACCATTCTCCCGTACGCCCCAACCCACATTGAATTTCGTCGGCAATCAGCAGGGCTCCGCGTTCGGAAGTAAGAGTCCGCGCTGCCCGATAGAATGATTCAGAGATCGGACGGACTCCACCTTCCCCCTGAACGGTCTCGATGAGCACCGCGCAGACATCATCAGTAAGCTTCCGCTCCAGGTCTTCGGCATCATTGAAAACGACGAATTCAAATCCGGGCAACAAGGGTTCGAACGGTTCCCTGTATTTTGCGGTAGACGTCGCCGATAAAGCGCCGAACGTTCGTCCGTGAAACGAATTTTCAAGTGCGAGAATTCGGAACTTTCTTTTGTTGCCCGTGTTCCCGGCTCGTCCTCCCCACGCGCGTGCAAACTTCAGGCATGCTTCGATGGCTTCGGTTCCGCTGTTGCAGAAGAACGCGCGGTCCAGTCCGGAGATCGTGCACAGTTTCTCCGCCAGACGACCCTGGAACTCATGGTAGAAGAGGTTCGAAATGTGCAGGGGGCGCTTGATCTGCTTGCGCAGCATCTGCTTTATGCCGGGATGGTTGTAGCCCAGAGCATTCACGCCGATACCTGCCAGAAGGTCCAGATACCGTTTTCCGGAACGGTCAATCAGGATGGAGCCACTTCCGCGTTCGATCAAAACATCGTAGCGTGCATAGGTTCCCAGGACGTACTTGCGTTCAAGCTCTTTTACGTGGGTTAGTTGCATGAATCGAAAAGATTAGCATATCCTCGGAACTCACTTCGACCCCGGTGGGATATCAGGAGGGACTCATGTTGAAAGAATTCAAGGCATTCGCAATGCGAGGCAACGTGTTGGATCTCGCAGTCGGCGTCATCATTGGTGCCGCGTTCGGTGCCGTGGTGACGTCTCTGGTCGGAGACATCATCATGCCTCCGATCGGAATGGTGATGGGTAAGGTCGATTTCAAGGATCTGTATTTTGCCCTCGACGGGAAGGTTTACGAGAGTCTGGACGCCGCGAAGAAGATGGGTGCCCCGGTCATTGCCTACGGGAATTTCATCAACACGATCGTCAACTTCCTGATCGTTGCGTTTGCAGTTTTTCTTCTGGTGAAGCAGGTGAATCGTTTTAGTAAACCGGCCGTGGTACCTCCCGGTCCACCGACTACCAAGGAATGCCAGTTTTGCAGCATGACCATCCCCATCAAGGCCACCCGGTGCCCGGAATGCACATCGGACCTCAAGATGGCTTGAACGTTTTCCGGGATCGCAACGCAAATCTCCAAATACTTAAATGGGAAGGACGAAAAAGATGATTCGAACTGTCAAAGCTGTGTCCGCGACTCTCGGCTGCATGTTCTTTCTCGCCAGCCTTGCCCTAGCGCAGGCTCCCGCACCCGCTCCGGCAGCGCCTCCGCCTCCGGCGCGCGAATATTCCGGGAGTTTCGGAGGCGGCATCACGCTGACCGGCGGCAATACGGATACAAGAAGCTATAATCTCGCGTTCAATCATATTCATGAACGCACAAGGAACACGGACAAGATCACGGCACTCTATCTTCGTGGGGAGCAGAACGATGTTCTGACCCTCGATCGCGCATCCGTCATTTTTCGTGATGAATACAAGTTGTCCAAACGGGTCTTCCTGTTTGGTGAAGTCAGCTACCTTCACGATCCATTCCGGGACATTAACTATTATGTCGCGCCGGTGGGTGGACTCGGTTACAAGTTCGTGGATAACGACCGCACTAAGCTGCAATTCAGTGGGGGCGTCGGAGGAACCTGGGAGAGAAATTCCTATGTTCCTGTGAAGAGCTCCGGGGCCATAAACGCCGGGCAAAATTTCTCGCAGAAGATTTCCACGTCGTCGGAGTTTACCGAGACTGTCGTCGCCGTTTGGAATATGGACGATTATTCGGATTCCTTGACAGGTTTTGCCGCAGGGCTCACGACATCCATCAGCAAACAATTCGAATTGAAAGTGGAATTTCGAGACAGCTATAAAAACAAGCCTCCCAATTCCACCATCAAGAAGAATGACACTGCACTCGTGATCACGTTCCTTTTGAAATACTGAGTTCAGTCCCTCCGCAACAGATCGATCAATCGTTGGCGTGATGCCTGGAGTCCTTTGTAGGTCGCGACGGATTCGGGCATCGTCTCGAGTGCGCGCGAGAGGCCAGAGGCGAAAGCCGGTTCGAGAACCAGGCGGCTCAGCGGTTCGATAATGAGCCGAATGCCAAACAGAATGCCGCAGGTTCGTGGCAGTGCAACCAGCGACTGGTATTCGACGCGAAGCCAGACGTCGTTCAAATCCACGGACGCGTCCAGGCGGGGCAATCGTCGATTTGGATGCTGGTTCAGTTCCTGCGTTCGGCTCAATCCCCAGTTGATCCGTTCCCACGAAATGCCGGGCTTCATGCGGGCAAGGAACTGCTTCACCGGGCTTGCGAATTGCGCGTTGAATGTCGGGACGGGGTTATGAATTTCATCCAGCGGGTGTCCTACCTTCTCTTCAAAGCTCCACGACGACGGAAAGCAGACGCATCCGCCAACGAGTTCCGGCTGAGAGTCTTCAACAGTGCGAAGAATCAGCAGGTCCGGTTCCCACGCGCGGCCGAGCGAGATACAGCGGTCGATTGGAGTGGAAGGACCGGGCACGATAATTTCGAGACTTCGCGCAAGATCGACGACCTCATTAAGAATGGGTTCGCCTGCTGGAAGAACCGCAGCGCATTCTCTGGCATCGTGGTCCAGCCATTTCCGGCGTTCGGCGAGAATGGCGCCGCTCGATGTATTTGCGAAGAATTCGCGAATGTCACCACGGCGAAATCGCATGTGAAACGCAAAGCCGCCGGGCGGAAACATATCGTCGATTGTGTACGGAAGATCCCGAAGATTCACGGGGCGCTCACCAGGCTAAATGTCTGAAGCGAGTCTGACCGGTCCGTTCCAGTTTTGCAAGGCAGCATCCTTCTCATTGTTTTTGAAAAACCGGCAGCGGCGAAGTATAGTGCAACATCATGAAACGCAGAGAATTCCTTACCAGTGTTGCAGCGCCGTTGGCAATGATGCCTCTGGCTTCCAGACTGACCGCACAAGCGGTGCAGACTCCTGCGGCCGCATCCAAACCGGTGCGCCTGAAGCAGAGTGTCATGAGTTCGGTATGGGGGAACTCTACTCCCATGTTTGAAGACAAGTGCAAGGTGCTTGCGCGAATCGGGTTCAAAGGTATCGATCTTCCCACCGCAGCGCAGATTCCGATCATGAAGCAGTACGGTCTGTCACCGACCATGATGACGGGAACCGGCACGACCATGCAGAACGGTTTCATCCGAAAAGAGATGCACGACATGATCGAAGCCGAGTGTCGCAAAGGTATCGATCAGATGGCCAGCCTCGGTTGCCCAATCTTGATCGGCTTCGCCGGAGAGCGCCGCGGAATGTCGTATGAAGAAGCAGCCGACAACACCGTTGCGATATTCAACCGGGTCAAGGGCTACGCCGAACAGAAGAAGGTGATGCTCACGATTGAAATCACGAACTCCAAGGTTGTCGCAGACCAGCGGGTGGACCAGACCTTCAATCACGTGGCCTGGGGATTCGATGTGTGCAAGAGAGTCAATTCCCCCTACATCCGAATCGTCTACGATATCTACCACGTTCAAATCGCCGACGGCGACGTAGTCCGCGGACTCCGGGAAAACATGGACAAGATTGCCCACTTCCACGTTGCCGGTGTGCCTGGACGGAACGAAATCGACGAAACCCAGGAACTCAATTATCGTTTTATCGCGCAGGCAATTGTCGATACCGGCTATACCGGATACATCGCCCATGAGTACAGGCCGAGCACGGGTAAGGATCCGATCCAGGATCTGGAAAAAGCTTTCGCGATACTGAACGTGTAGCCGGCCAATTCCGGCTGCTTCTTTGCCACCATAGCCTTCATGCCGAGCATCGTTCGCGGAACATGTCATGCGATTCTGGCCTACGACATCGCATTCTCTGTCGATCTGAACGAAGCGGAGCGACGCATCAAAGACGTCAAGCAGCGTGAAACAATCAAGCATAAGCGCCGCGCGCCCCAATATTTCCAGTATCAACCGCCGCCTCTGCGCATCACACATGAGGTGCGAAGCCTTTCCATCGGCAATTTCCATACGAATCCCGGCGTGGATGTCATTCTTTACGATTTCGGCGGCGCTTCGGTCGTTTACAACATTCCGCTGGCCGGTCCGCTTTCGAACCTGCTCGCGCTGAGTCACGACCTGTACGAAAATTCGACTCTTCTTGAAGACTCCCGGCGGCGGGTGGAACAAATCCTGGCTGTTATCGACGGAGCCGTTTCCAAGCCGAGTGTTTCAAACTTCGTGGAAGACTACGTCATTTACCAGATCGACGGTTTGAGCCCGACGATTTCCGTGACGGAAATCGTTGCCGACTACCGGCAGACGCTGGCGCAGACTCTTCGGGCGGAAACCCGCGAGCTTTCCGAGGGGGAAGTCACCGATGCCATGTCTCGCCGGATTTCGTTTGGCAGGGATGATGTGACGGTAGTCGATTGGAATTCGGCGATCGTGATCGATCCGGAAGCGGAAGACATCCTCGCGATCCTGGAGTTTGCAAACGTGGAATTGATGGAAATGCGGAATCTGGATTACCGTCTCGATAACGCCCTGACTCTGGCCTATGAAACGCTCTCAAAGCGTCCCTGGGGCCGATTTCCGTTTGGTGCGGATCCGGCTCAATTGCAGCGCGTCGCGCAATGGCAGGTCGATTCCGCGATTCTGTTCGAAGGCGTGAACAACGCGCTCAAGCTTGTGGGCGATCAGTACCTGGCGCGTCTCTATCGAGCGGCAACCGATCGATTTCATATGGTGGAGTGGGACGCAACCATCATTCGCAAGCTGGAGACCCTGGATGGAATCTACGGCAAAATCTCCGATATGGTGACGGCACGCCGCATGGAACTGCTGGAGTGGATTGTCATTGTACTGATCGCCGTGGAAATCGTCATGCCATTCTTCGGCCGTCTCTTTGGGCATTGAGCAATTTTTTCAAAGGGGGGACTTTGCAAAGATAGAGGGTTGCTCTTCTTAAGTCATGTCTCATCGCCGCCTCTGTTGTGACGCTGGTTGGGTTTATCGGAATCGTCGATGTTCATGAAACGATTCCCGGTAGTCACCTGCTGGATTGGTTAACACTTCCGCTGCTCTAGGGTGGCTTTGCTCTGGGCATATTGAAAAGTGATCTTGCCGCCTGGCTGGCAATTGGTGCGGGATTTGCATGGTGGTCCCAGTTTAAGAAATCGATTTTCAGATTTGTTCGATAATTTCGCTTTTATTCAAACCTGGCCGCTACCGGACTTTGCATCTGCTATAGGCGAGGTTACAGACAGAGCTGTTCACATCGGATTGCGGAACCCTGGAGGTGTCGAAGACAAACTGCCCTCCTGAGTCAGGAGGGCAGCGTCATCGCGTTCTTTGCGATGACGCGAGGGGTGGTTCCACAAACGAAATCTTTCAGAATGCATTCTTAAAGAGTCCGGCTCTGGAACCACCCCCCGCACGATCTCGAC
>Ga0207691_10008056_pt1 | contig 10124 bp, 9 predicted proteins | sample KBSM13metaG_FD_184327 | JGI IMG/M metagenome (GOLD analysis project Ga0207691, IMG submission 184327) | Miscanthus rhizosphere microbial communities from Kellogg Biological Station, Michigan, USA - KBS M1-3 metaG (SPAdes) (version 2) | ecosystem: Host-associated > Plants > Roots > Rhizosphere >... | reverse complement strand
CGCCGTCGTGGAGCGCGCGTGTGAGGAGGCTCGTCTTGCCGTACTTGCGCGGCGCGTAGAGCCGGACGTAGTGGCCGCCGACGGCGTGCTGCAGGAGGTCGGCGACCTCGGCGTCCCGGTCGACGACGTCCTCGGGCGGCACCGGGCGCGAGTAGACGAACGGGTTGACGTCCTGGATCATGCGTCACGAAGACTACCGTTCATGCGTCACGGTGACTACCGTTCGATCGTCCGAGCGGACGCAGAGCGTCAGAGCTTGCGGGCCACGTACCAGCCCATCTCGACCTCGTAGACGGCCGGGGCCATCCGCGCGACCCGCTCGCGGTCTTCGCCCTCGAGCCCCGCGACGTCGAGGTAGCGCTCCATGTCGCGCCGTTCCTTGACCATCTCGTTCGCGACGACCACGAGGTCGTTGGCGTCGAGGTAGCCGCGGATGTCGGCGTCCGGCAGGAGCCTCGTGTGGGACGGGTCGCGCGCACGCTCGAAGCGGTCGAGCTCGAGGCTGCGCATCGGGTCGATGTCGCCCAGCTGGTCGGCGAGCAGGATCCTGCCGCCGGGCCGCGTCACCCGCGCGATCTCCGCGACGACGAGCTCGGGGCGGCGCACGTGGTGGAGCACACGCAGGCAGCCCACGAGGTCGAAGTCCCCGTACGGGAACGAAAGCGCTTCGGCGTCACCCACGACGAACGTGCACCCGGGGGGAGCGTGCTCGCGCGCGACGTCGACGAGGTCCTCCGAGGCGTCGACGCCGACCACGTCGCCGACGAGCGGGGCGAGCGCGTACGCGAGGGCGCCGGCACCGCAGCCGACGTCGAGCGCGCGCTCGTCGCCGCGCAGAGGGGCCAGCAGTCGCTGTACCAGGCTGACGAGGGCGTCGTGCCGCTCGACCTGGAGCTGTCTGCGGTGCTCGACCCGGTTCATCACCCGACGACCTCTCGCGTCGACCGCTCGCCGGACGCGCGGATCGCGCACGCGAGCTCGTAGCCGATCGTCTCCGCGATACGCGCGTGAGCCTCCAGCGTGATGCCGTCGCCGACGAGGGTCACCGGCGTTCCCGGCTCGACAGGCCCCGGGAGTCTCACCGCGAGCGCATCCATCGAGACGGTTCCCACGACCTCGGCCCTCCCTCCGCCCACGAGGATCTCCGTCCCCGTGAGGTCGCGCCGGAAGCCGTCGGCGTAGCCGACCGGGACGATCCCGATCCATGTCTCCTCGACGGCCACGAACCGCCGACCGTAGCCGGTCGAGGCGCCGGGCGCGAGCCTCCGCAGCTGGGCGACCTCCGACTCCCAGCGAAGCGCAGGCTCGAGACCCCATCGCTGCGCGTCCTCGCCCGACGGGTCGATGCCGTACAGGGCGATCCCGCAGCGGGCTGCGTCGAGCCGCGACTCCGGCAGTGCGAGCGCCGCGGCGCTGTTCGCGGCGTGGCGCGCGTACCGGCCCGCGTACGGCTCGGTCGCTTGGAGAAAGCGCTCGATCTGCCGGCGGGCAAACACCGGATCCGTGTCGGACGTCGCGAGGTGCGTCATCAGCCCGACGACACCGCGTCCCGGCTCGGGCAGCTCGGCGAGGCCCCAGCGGCCCATCCCGGTGTCGAGCTTCAGGTGGACGTCCACGCCTTCGGGGACGTGCACGTCGGACACGACGAGCTCGAGCCTCGCCTCGCGCGACCTTGCGATCTCCTCGCCCGCCGCGGGGCCGAGCACGACGATCCGCGCGTCCCGGTGCAGGCGCCGCAGCGCGAGCGCCTCGCCCACCGTCGCGACACAGAGCGCGGTCGCCCCGCCCTCGAGCGCGCCCCGCGCGGCGTCGGCCGCACCGTGGCCGTAGCCGTCGGCCTTCACGACCGCCCAGAGCTCGGCCGGAGCGACGACGCCTGCGAGCAGGCGAGCGTTGCGACGGATCGCTCCGACGTCGATCGTGACGAGCGAGCGGGGCACGGTCACATTCTCGCGGTCGCCCCTGCCCGCCGTCACCGATCCAGGATCGCGGGCAGCGCGGCGACGACGTCCGAGGCGACGAGGCCCGCCTGGTGCGGCACGGCTCGGGCAGCGAGGCCGTGCGCCACGGCCGCTGCGGCCGCCGCGTCGACGGCGTCGAGACCCTTCGCGAGGAACGCGCCGACGATGCCGGTCAGCACGTCGCCCGTCCCGGCGGTCGCGAGCGAGGAAGGGCCGGTGTCGCAGACGACCGTCCGTCCGTCGGGTGCGCACACGATCGTGTCGGCGCCCTTCAGCAGGACGACCGCGCCGAAGCGCTCCGCGGCGCGCGCAGCGGCTTCGAGCCTGTGCGCAGCGACCCACGCGGACTCCACCTCGAGCAGCCGCGCGAGCTCGCCGGCGTGCGGAGTGAGAATGGTCGGCGCGTCGCGCGGCGCCGGCTCGAGGCCGAAGAGTCCGTCCGCGTCGACGACCACAGGCAGCGACGACGTTCCGAGCAGCGTCCGCACCAGCGCGCGAGCCTCGTCCGACCGGCCGAGACCGGGACCGACCGCGAGCGCGGACGAGCGCGCGACGTCCGATTCGAGCGAGTCGGCGGCGTTGGCCCATTCGAACCCGCGCTTCACCGGCTCGAGCGCGAGGGCCTCCGCGACCGGCAGCGCCGCGGCGGGCACCGCAAGCGTCACGTAGCCCGCGTCGGCGCGCATCGCCGCCGTCGCGGTCAGCGCGGCGGCGCTCGTCGTCCCGGGCGCGCCGCCGACGACGAGGAGCGAGCCCGACGAGAACTTCGTGTCGCGCGCGCCGCGGCGTGGAACGCGGTCGAGCAGAGCGGGCGTCCCGCGCACGACCGCGGTAGGCGCCGCCTCGAGCCCGATGTCCGCGACGACGACGCGGCCCGCGTGAAAGCGACCGGGCGCGACGACGAGGCCGACCTTGCGGGCGTGGAAGGTCACGGTGAGGTCGGCGTCGACGGCGGCGCCCGCCGTCTCGCCGGTGGACGCGTCGACACCGGACGGAAGGTCGACCGCGACGACGGGCGCGCCGCATGCGTTGATCCGCTCGATCGCGGCGGCCGCCTCGGGCCGGGGGGCGCCGTGGAACCCGGTTCCGAACAGCGCGTCGAGCACGAGGTCGACGTTCGACGGGTCATCCGTCTCGACGACGTCCCGGCCCGACTCGCGCAGGATCCGCGCTGCGATCCTCCCGTCGCCGCCGTTGGCGCCGCCGCCGCACACGGCGGCGATGCGTCGCGCCTCGGGGAACGCACGAAGCACCTCGGCCGCGACCGCGTCGCCGGCACGCTCCATCAGCTCGCCCGCCGAGCCCGGGTAGCCGGGGTATCGCTCCTCTGCCGCGCGCATCTCGGCGGCCGTGTAGAGCGGCTCGTGCATCACGGTCGAGGTGGCCGGGGACGCCGCGCGAGCGGCGTCGCGAGATCCGCGACGCACGTCGCGGCGGCCATCGTGTGCGAGTGGGTCAGCGAGACGTCGAGCTCGCGCATGCCCACCCGCTCCGCGAAGGCGAGCGTCTTGCCCGCGAGCGTCACGCCGGGCTTCGGAGGGCCGACGATCTCGATCTCCTTCCACGTGAAGAGGACGCCGCACCCGAGCGCCTTCCCGACCGCTTCCTTGCCGCAGAACCGCGCGGCATAGGACTCGGCCGGGTTGCGGCGCGACTCGCAGTACGCCTGCTCGTCCGGCGTGAAGCAGCGGTCGCGGAAGCCGGGCCGCTCGAGCGCGCGGCGGATCCTCTCGATCTCGATCAGATCCGTGCCGATCCGCACTGCCATGGGCCTAGACCGACCGCTCGAGCCAGCCCGGCAGGTCGGCGATCGAGCTGAGCACGACGTCCGGGGTCACATCGAGGCGCTCGAGCGTGTCCGGCCGGAACTTCCCGGTGCGCACGAGCGCCGTCCGCATGCCGAAGAGCTGCGCCGGCCGGATGTCCGCCTCCGCGTCGTCGCCCACGAGCCAGGTCAGCTCGGGCTCCGCGCCGAGCGCGTCGAGCGCCGAGGCGAAGTAGGCAGGGCTCGGCTTGCCGAGGACGGTCGCCTCCACGCCCGTCGTGTACTCGAGCCCGGCCACGAACGCGCCCGCGTCGAGGAGCGGCCCGCGGCTCGTCTGCCACCAGCGGTTCTTGTGCAGGCAGAAGAGCTCCGCGCCCATCTGGATCTCGGCGAACGCGCGGGCGAGGTTCATGTAGCTGAACACCTGGTTCGGCTCCACCGTCTCGTCGCACCCTCCGATCAGGACGGCGTGCGCGCCCTCGCCGACGAGCTCGAGGCCCTCGAGGTCGGGAACGACGCCCGCCATCACGAGCGCGAAGACGCGCTTTCCGGCAAGCTCGCGCGCGGCGGTCCGCGCCGTCGTCTGGATCTCGTCGTCCTCGACCTCGAAGCCGACGTCGCGGAGCTCCTGCGCGAGCTGGGCACGGGGCCGCGTGGAGTTGTTCGTCACGAAGCGCAGCGCATGTCCGGCGGAACGGAGCTCGGTGACCGCCGCGGGCGCGCCGGGGATCGCGACGCCGGAGACGTGCAGCACCCCGTCGACGTCCAGGAGAATGCACGCCATGGGCCGGGAGTCTATTCGTGTCACGCGCTCGGTCTCGCTCCATCCGGACGAGATCGAGCTCCGCGTGTCCCGCTCGTCCGGCCCGGGTGGCCAGCACGCGAACAAGGCCGAGACGCGGGTCGAGGCCGTCTTCGACGTCGAGGCGTCGGCATCGCTCTCGGCGGCGCAGAAGCGCCGCGTCGCCGCGCGCGCGGGACCGGTGCTCCGCGCCGTCGCGCAGGACGAGCGAAGCCAGTCACGCAACCGCGAGCTCGCGGTCGAGCGCCTCGTGGCGAAGCTCGCCGAGGCGCTGCGGGTCGAGCGCCGCCGTGTGGCGACGCGGCCGACACGCGCCGCCGAGGAGCGCCGGCTCGCGGAGAAGCGCCGCCGCGCGCAGGTCAAGCGCACCCGGGCGCAGCCGGACGACGAGTAGGGAGCTGTGTCGAGACACGACAAGCCCCTGACGGCCGCTGTGGTCGAGCCGCTGCTCCGCGGACGCTTTGGCCGGCCGTACCTCTGGAGCGAGAGCTCCGCGTCGACGCAGGACGTCCTGCGCGGCTCGGATCTCCCGGAGGGCGCGGTCGCGGTGACCGAACACCAGACCTCGGGGCGCGGCCGCGAGGGGCGACCGTGGCAGGACGTCGCCGGGAAGGCGCTCCTGCTCTCGCTGCTTCTGCGGCCTCCGGCGGACATGCCGGCGCAGCAATTCGCGCTCGTCGCGGGGCTCGCGGTCGCGGAGGCGGTCGAGGAGCGCAGGGACGCCGCGGGGATCAAGTGGCCGAACGACGTCCTGCTCGAGGGCAGGAAGGTCGCGGGCGTGCTGCTCGAGTCGGCCGCCGGGGAGGTCGTCTGCGGGATCGGGATCAACGTCGCGCAGGACGAGGGCGAGCTTCCGGCCGGGACGCCCGTGCCCGCGGGGTCGCTGGTCGGCGTCGCGGGCACGGCACCCGACCGCGCGGCGCTGCTCGCCTCGCTGCTCGAGATCCTCGAGCACCGCTACGACGCCTGGTGCCGTTCCGGGCTCGCGGCGATGCTGGACGAGCTCGAGGCGCGCAACGTGTTGCGGGGACAGCGGGTAGAGGTGGGCGGCCAACGTGGAGTCGCCGGAACCATCGCGCCGGACGGCAGGCTGACGCTCGTTCGCGACGACGGAACCTCCACCCTCGTGGGAAGCGGGGAGGTCAGTCCTGCACGTGCGAGAAGCCGAAGCGGCCCTTGATGCAGAGGTTGCCGAGCGTCACGTCGTGGTCGGCCGGGCTCGTCACCTTGACGATCCGGTTGTCCTGGACGTGGAGCTCGAGCGAGCAGCCGACGCCGCAGTAGGGGCATGTCGTCTCCGTGACCGTCTGCTCGTCCTCCCGCCACTCGTCCGACTCGCGGAGCTCGTGCTCGGAGCGGAACATGAGCGCGCCCGTGGGGCAGACCGCGATGCAGTTGCCGCAGTAGACGCACGCCGATTCGGGCAGCGGCGTGGCGAGCTCGGTCGAGATCCGCGCATCGAAGCCGCGGCCGGCGACGTGGATCGCGAACGTGTTCTGATGCTGGTCGCCGCAGGCGTCGACGCAGCGATAGCAGAGGATGCACTTCCCGTAGTCGCGCACGTACAGCTCGTTGTCCACCTTGACCGGTTGGTGCACCGTTGCGGCCGTGCGACCGTCCGGGATCGTGTGATGCCCGGTACGCGCACGGTCCCGCTCGTCGCTCGGCGGGGCTGACGGGCCGAAGCGGCCCGGCGCCGCGTCGTAGCGCTCCAGGTATCCCGGAGCTGCCGGCGTCGTCGAGAGGTCGACTGATGAGGCGAGCAGCTCCATCACGAGCTTCCGCGACACGCGCACGCGCTCGGAGTCCGTGCGCACCTTCATCCCCGCCTCGGCCGTGCGCGAGCACGAGGGGACGAGCACGCGCGACCCCTCGAGCTCCACGACGCAGACGCGGCAGACGTTGGCCGGGCGCAATGGCTCGTCGAAGCAGAGCGTCGGCGTGTCGATCTCCAGCTTCCGGCACGCGTCGAGGATCGTCGCGCCCTCGAAGACGCGCACGGGCTGCCCGTCGACCTCGAGCTCGACCATCCGGGTCGGCGCGAGCAGCTCGGTCACGCGAGCCCTTCCTGGAAGACGTGCAGCCTGCCGATCGCGGACTCGACCGCACTCGACGCCGTCTGACCGAGGCCGCAGATCGACGCGTCGCGCATGCACTGGCCGACCTCGGCGATGAGCGCGAGCTCGGTCTCGAGCCCTCCGAGCGGCTCGCCGGCGACGAGGCGCGCGAGCGCCTCCTCCTGGCGCACCGTGCCGACGCGGCACGGGACGCACTGGCCGCACGACTCGTCGCGGAAGAAGGCGGCGATCCGCTGGAGGAGCCGCGGCAGGTCGACGGTGTCGTCGAGGACGAGGACGACCCCCGAGCCGAGCGTCGTTCCCGCCGCGCGGGCGCCCTCGAACGTGAGCGGCACGTCGAGGTCGTCGGGGCCGAGGAAGCCACCGGCCGCCCCGCCCATCAGCACGGCCTGCAGTGGCCGCCCGCCCAGGACGCCGCCGGCGAGGTCGAGGACCTCGCGCAGCGTCGCCCCGAAGCGCACCTCGTACGTGCCGGGGAGCGCGACGTGGCCCGAGACGCAGAGGAGCTTCGACCCGGTCGAGCCCTCGGTGCCGACCTCCGCGAACGCCGGGCCGGAGCCGAGCACGACGTCGAGCACGTTGACGAGCGTCTCGACGTTGTTCACCACGGTCGGCTTTCCGAAGAGGCCGACCTCGACAGGGAACGGCGGCTTGTTGCGCGGCTCGCCGCGCTTTCCCTCGATCGACTCGAAGATCGCGGTCTCCTCGCCGCAGATGTACGCCCCGGCGCCGCGCCGGATCTCGATGTCGAACGCGAGACCCTCGCCCATCACGTTCGCACCGAGAAACCCGCGAGCGCGTGCCTCCGCGAGTGCGTGCTCGAGCGCATGCAGCGCCTCCGGGTACTCCCCGCGGAGGTACAGGTAGCCCCGCTCGCACCCGGTGGCGTAGGCGGCGATGGTCATCGCCTCGATCACCGCGAACGGATCACCTTCCATCAGCTCGCGGTCCTTGAACGTCCCCGGCTCGGACTCGTCCGCGTTGCAGACGAGGTAGTGCAGGCGGGCGGGCTGCCGTGCGACCGCCTCCCACTTGACACCGGTCGGGAAGGCGGCACCACCGCGACCGACCAGCTTGGAGTCCTTCACCTCCCGCAGCACGCCCTCCGGGCCGAGCTCGAAGGCCCGGCGCAGGGCGGCATAGCCGCCGTGCGCGCGGTAGTCGTCGATACTCGCAGCGTCGGCGACGCCGACACGGCGCAGGAGCCGCAGCGACGCGTCGCCGGCCTGTGGCAGCGGCGCCGCGGGCGACGGCCCCGGTTCGCCGCCGGCGAGGAGGTCGAGCACCGCTGCGGCCGTGACGGGCGCCTGCGCCCTCTCGAGCGGCTCGTCGCCCGCGACCGAGACGAGCGCCGCCGGCGCGCGGTCGCACTGGCCGAGACACGGGCTCCGGTGCCACGTCGCCGAGCCGTCGTCCGAGAGCTCGCCCTCGGGCCCGAAGCGCTCCTCGAGCTGCGCGATCAGGTCCTGCGAGCCGTGGCAGCGACACGCGACGTCCTCGCAGACGTGGACGACGCGCGGCGGGCGCGGCTCGAGCGCGAAGAGCGCGTAGAACGACGCGACGCCGTACGCGTCCGCGGGCGGGACCGTCAGCCGCCGGCAGATGTCGTTCAGGCCGCCCGGGCTGATCCAGCCGATCCGCTCCTGCAGCGCCCAGAGCGCCGGAAGCAGGAGGTGGCGCTGCGCGCGGGCCGCGTGGCCTCCGGCTGCCGTGTTGCCGTCGGCGCCGGTCAGGCGCGCTCCGCCCTCCCAGCTCGACCCCGGCGACCCGAGCACGTCGTCGAGCGCCGCACGCTCCGACGGCGTCGGCTCCGCGTCCGCGATGAAGCGGAGATCCACTACCCGCGCGCCTCCGCCGGCTCGCGGACGCTCTCGCGGGCTTCCCGCTCGGCCGGCTCGAGCCGGTCGACGCGGATCGCGGCTGCCTTGAACTCCGCGGTGCCGGACTTCGGGTCGGTGGCGTCGATCGTCAGCTGGTTGACGTCCACCTCGTCGGGGAAGTGGAACGACATGAACGCGAGCCCTGCTCGCAGCGAGTCGTCGACCCGAACCGGCGCCTCGACGGAGCCGCGCCGCGAGGAGACGCGGACGACCTCGCCCTCGCTCACCTCGAGACGCTCGGCGTCCTCCGGCGAGAGCTCGAGTGCCTCGCCGCGGTGGAGCGGCGAGCTATAGCGGTTCGTCTGGGCCCCTGTGTTGAACGACTCGAGCCGGCGGCCCGTCGTGAGACGGATCGGGTACTCGGCGTCGAGCGCCTCGAACGGCGGCTTGGCCTCGACGACGCTAAAGGGCGCGCGCGGCCCTTCGACGGGCTCCGCCCAGAGCCGCCCGTGGAGGAAGACCGAGCCGGGGTGCTCCTCGTCCGGGCACGGCCACCGCAGCCCACGGTTGGCGTCGAGCCGGTCGTAGCGCATCCCCGCGTGCATCGGCGAGAGCGAGCGCAGCTCGTCCCAGGCCTCCTCGGCGGTGGGATGACCCCAGTCGTGGCCGAGCCGGCGCGCGAGCTCGCAGAGGATCCACATGTCGTCACGCGCCTCGCCGGGCGGGTCGAGGGCCCTGCGGACCCGCTGCACCCGCCGCTCGCTGTTCGTCACCGTGCCCTCGGCCTCGCACCACGACGCGGTCCCGGGAAGGACGACGTCGGCCATCTCGGCCGTCCGCGTCATCACGATGTCCTGCACGACGAGCAGGTCGAGCCCGGCGAGCAGACGCCGCGTGCGGTTGACGTCGGCCTCCGACTGCGCCGGGTTCTCGCCGATCACGTAGAGCGTCTTGAGCTCGCCGTGCTCCATCGCGTGGAACATCTGCGTGAGGTGCCAGCCGTAGTGCGGCGGCACCGGGGTGCCGTAGGCCGCCTCGAAGCGCGCCCGCGCCTCGTCGTCGCGCTCGACGTCCTGGAAGCCCGGCAGCTTGTTGGGGATGGCGCCCATGTCGCCGCCGCCCTGGACGTTGTTCTGGCCGCGCAGCGGGTTGAGACCGCAGCCGTAGCGGCCGACGTGCCCCGTGAGGAGCGCGAGGTTGATCAGCGCGAGCACGTTGTCGACGGCGTTCGCGTGCTCGGTGATCCCGAGCGTCCAGCAGATCATCGCCCGGTCCGCGCGCGCGAACGCGTGCGCGGTCTCGCCGATCACCTCCGCCGGCACGCCGGTCAGCCGCTCGCCCTCGGCCAGCGTGAAGGGCTCGACGGACGCGGCGTACTCGTCGAAGCCCTCGGTCGCGCGCTCGACGAAGGGGCGGTTGACGAGGCCGGCGTGGATGATCTCCCGCGCCATGGCGTTCGACAGGGCGATGTCCGAGCCGACGTCGAGGCCCAGCCACCGGTCGGCCCACCGGGCGGAGGTCGTCCGGCGCGGGTCGATGGCGTACAGGCGCGCGCCGTTCCGCACCCCCTTGAGGAGGTGGTGGAAGATGATCGGGTGCGTCTCCCGGGCGTTCGAGCCCCAGAGGAGGATCACGTCCGTCTCCTCCATCTCACGGTACGACGACGTCCCGCCGCCCGCTCCGAACACCGTCGCCAGA
>Ga0207691_10008053_pt1 | contig 10125 bp, 9 predicted proteins | sample KBSM13metaG_FD_184327 | JGI IMG/M metagenome (GOLD analysis project Ga0207691, IMG submission 184327) | Miscanthus rhizosphere microbial communities from Kellogg Biological Station, Michigan, USA - KBS M1-3 metaG (SPAdes) (version 2) | ecosystem: Host-associated > Plants > Roots > Rhizosphere >... | reverse complement strand
CAGCAGCCCCGGCAGCGTGGACGCGTCGGTGGTCATCTCAGCTCGCCGCCGCGGTGACGTACTTGTCGTAGCCCTCGGCCTCGAGCCGGTCGGCCAGCTCGCGGCCGCCCTCCTCGGCGACCCGGCCGTTGACGAACACGTGCACGAAGTCGGGCGTGATGTAGCGCAGGATCCGGGTGTAGTGCGTGATCAGCAGCACGCCCTTGTCGCCCTTCTCCTTGAACCTGTTGACGCCCTCGGCGACGATCTTCAGCGCGTCGATATCGAGACCGGAGTCGGTCTCGTCGAGCACCGCGACCTTGGGGTCGAGCAGCTCGAGCTGGACGATCTCGTGGCGCTTCTTCTCGCCGCCCGAGAAGCCCTCGTTGACCGAGCGCTGGCTGAAGTCGGGGTCCATCTTGACCCGCTCCATCACAGCGTTGACCTCCTTGACCCAGGTGCGCAGCTTGGGCGCCTCACCGTCGATCGCGGTCTTCGCGGTGCGGAGGAAGTTGGAGACCGAGACGCCGGGCACCTCGACCGGGTACTGCATCGCCAGGAACAGCCCGGCGCGCGCCCGCTCGTCGACCGACATCGCCAGCACGTCGGCACCGTCGAGCGTGACCGAGCCGCTGGTGACCTTGTACTTCGGGTGGCCGGCGATGGAGTACGCCAGGGTCGACTTGCCGGAGCCGTTCGGGCCCATGATCGCGTGGGTCTCGCCGTCGCGGATGGTCAGGTCGACGCCCTTGAGAATCTCCTTGTGTCCGTCGGAGCCCTCGTCTTGTACAGCGACGCTGACGTGCAGGTCCTTGATCTCGAGCGTTGCCATGTCAAATGTCTCCCATTGGTGTGTCCAGGTCGATGAGTACGTCGTCGCCGTCGATGCGGACGGGATAGACGGGTACGGGTTCGGTGGCCGGCGGTCCGGTCGGCTTGCCGGTGCGGAGGTCGAAGCGGGACCCGTGCATCCAGCACTCGATCGTGCAGCCCTCCACGTCGCCCTCGGAGAGCGCGACCGCGGCGTGCGAGCACTCGTCCTCGATCGCGAAGACGTCGTCACCCTCGCGCACCAGGGCCAGGTCGAGGCCGTCGAGCTCCACGCTCAGCGGAGTGCCCTCGGTGAGCTCCGCGAGCGCGCAGGCGCGCTGGTAGCTCATACGGTCACAGCCTTCGCGACACCGACCGTCTTGGAGAGCTCTGCCTCGACGGTGTCGATCAGGCTCTGCGCGATCTCCGGTACGGCGATCCGCCGGACCAGCTCGTTGAAGAAGCCGTGCACCACCAGTCGGCGCGCCTCGGTCTCCTCGATCCCGCGCGAGCGCAGGTAGAACAGCTGCTCGTCGTCGAACCGGCCGGTCGCGGAGGCATGTCCCGCGCCCTGGATCTCGCCGGTCTCGATCTCGAGGTTGGGCACCGAGTCGGCCTGGCAACCGTCGGTGAGCACGAGATTGCGGTTCTCCTCGTAGGTCTCGATGCCCTCGGCCTCCTTGCGGATCAGCACGTTGCCGATCCACACCGCGTGGGCACCCTTGCCCTGCAGCGCGCCCTTGTAGGTGACGTGGCTGCGGGTGCGCGGCTCGTTGTGGTCGACGAACAGCCGGTGCTCCAGGTGCTGGCCGGCGTCGGCGAAGTACAGGCCGAGCATCTCGACGTCGCCACCGGGACCGTCGTACTCCGCGGTCGCGTCCATGCGCACCAGGTCTCCGCCGAAGGACACCGCCACGTGCTTGAGCCTCGCGTCGCGCCCCACCCTCGCGTGGTGGCTCGTGTGGTGGACCGCGTCGTCGGCCCAGTCCTCGATCGACACCAGGGTCAGCTGTGCCCCGTCACCCACGACGATCTCCACGTTGTCGGCCAGCACCGCAGACCCCTCGAAGCGGAGCACGACGGTCGCCCGCGCGTGTGCGCCAACGTTGACCAGGATGTGGCCCGCGATCGCGTGGCCCACGCCCAGCCCCGTCACGTCGATCAGGAGCGGCTTCTGCGGCTCCGCCCCGGCTGGTACGTCGACGAGGAACATGCCCGTGGTCTCCGCCCAGGCGCGAGCGCTGACCCGGTCGACCGGCACCATGCCCGAGGAGCCCCGCAGCGCGTGGTCCCGCGAGACCCACCCCGCCGTGGCCGCGTCGTCGATGTCGGCCGAGACACCCATCCCCACGCCGTCCAGCCGCGCGTCGTCGTGCAGCCCGCGAAGCCGCTTCAAGGGCGTGAAGCGCCAGATCTCCTCCAGCCCCGTCGGCACGGCGAAGTCGCCCACGTCGAACGACCCCTCCGGGTGCAGGTGGCTCGAGATCGTGCCGGGCTCGACAGTCTCGACAGCCCCCTCGATCGGGCTCTCGGTCACAGTCACTGCTCAGTTCTCTCTTTCACGTTCAGGTTGTGGTGGTTTCGAGACGGCGCTGGCGCGCCTCCCCGACCACCGGGAGGCGGCGATGGGTGGAGGCGGCGGGCCCTCCCGGCGGACGCTGGGGTGGGCGGGTGGTGCGTCCGCCGGGAGGGGCCGCCGCATCCGACCGTCCCCACCGCCGGACGAAGCACCCTCAGCCGACCGCACCTTCCATCTGCAGCTCGATCAGCCGGTTCAGCTCCAGTGCGTACTCCATCGGCAGCTCCTTCGCGATCGGCTCGATGAAGCCGCGCACGATCATCGCCATCGCCTCGTCCTGCTCCATGCCCCGCGACATCAGGTAGAAGAGCTGGTCCTCGGACACCTTCGAGACCGTCGCCTCGTGCCCCATGGACACGTCGTCCTCGCGGATGTCGACGTACGGGTAGGTGTCGGAGCGGCTGATCTGGTCGACCAGCAGCGCGTCACAGAGCACGTTGGACTTCGAGTGGTGCGCGCCCTCGTTGATCTGCACCAGGCCGCGGTACGACGTGCGACCGCCACCCCGCGCCACCGACTTGGAGAGGATCGACGACGAGGTGTACGGCGCCGCGTGGACCATCTTCGACCCGGCGTCCTGGTGCTGGCCCTCGCCCGCGAACGCGATCGACAGCGTCTCGCCCTTGGCGTGCTCGCCCATCAGGTAGACCGCGGGGTACTTCATGGTCACCTTGGAGCCGATGTTGCCGTCGACCCACTCCATGGTCGCGCCGGCCTCGCAGGTCGCGCGCTTGGTGACCAGGTTGTACACGTTGTTCGACCAGTTCTGGATCGTCGTGTAGCGGCAGCGGCCACCCTTCTTCACGATGATCTCGACGACGGCCGAGTGAAGCGAGTCGGAGGAGTAGATCGGCGCGGTGCAGCCCTCGACGTAGTGCACGTAGGCGTCCTCGTCCACGATGATCAGGGTGCGCTCGAACTGGCCCATGTTCTCGGTGTTGATCCGGAAGTAGGCCTGCAGCGGGATGTCGACGTGGACACCCTTGGGCACGTAGATGAACGAGCCGCCTGACCATACGGCGGTGTTCAGCGCCGCGAACTTGTTGTCGCCGACCGGGATCACGGTGCCGAAGTACTCCTGGAACAGCTCGGGCTGCTCACGCAGGGCGGTGTCGGTGTCGAGGAAGAGCACGCCCTGCGCCTCGAGGTCCTCGCGGATCGAGTGGTAGACCACCTCGGACTCGTACTGGGCCGCGACGCCGGAGACCAGGCGCTGCTTCTCCGCCTCGGGGATGCCGAGCTTGTCGTAGGTGTTCTTGATGTCCTCGGGGAGGTCGTCCCAGGTGGCCGCCTGCTTCTCGCTGGAGCGCACGAAGTACTTGATGTTGTCGAAGTCGATGCCCGAGAGGTCGGAGCCCCAGGTCGGCATCGGCTTGCGACCGAAGAGCTTGAGGCCCTTCAGACGCAGGTCGAGCATCCACTGCGGCTCGTCCTTCTTCGAGGAGATGTCACGGACCACGGCGTCGTTGATGCCGCGGACCGCACCGGCGCCGGCGTCGGTCTTGTCGGCCCAGCCGTACTCGTAGCGGCCGATGCCCGTCAGCTCCGGGTTGAGCTCTTCGATGGTGGTCATCGAGCGACCTTCCTGTCGGTGGCATGTCGGGTGGTCTGGTGGGTCTTGGTGGCAGTCGGGATGCAGGTGGTGCAAACCCCGTCGCCGTGAGCGATCGTGGCCAGCCGCTGCACGTGACTGCCGAGGACCCGCGCGATGGCCTCGGTCTCGGCCTCGCACAGCTGCGGGAACTCGTGGGCGACGTGGGAGACCGGGCAGTGCTGCTGGCACAGCTGCTCCCCCACCGGCCCGGACCGCACGGACGCGGCGTAGCCCTCGTCGGTGAAGACGACGGCCAGCGCCTCCGCCGGCTCGATGTCCGGACGGTCGGCCACGACCTGCGTGAAGCGCTCCTCCACGAAAGACACGCGACGGCGCGCGAACTCGCGTACGGCGGCGTCGCCACCGGTCTCGGAGAGGAACCGCAGCGCAGCCACCGCGAGGTCGTCGTACTGCTGGTCGAAGGAGTCGCGACCGGTGTCGGTGAGCGCGAACAACCGAGCGGGTCGCCCGCGGCCGCGCACGGACTGGAGCCGCGGCTGGCGGGACTCCACGATGCCGTCCTCGAGCAGCTGCTCGAGGTGGCGACGTACGGCGGCCGGGGTCAGGTCGAGGCGCTCCGCGAGAGCCGCCGTCGTGGACGGTCCGTTGACCAGGATCGCCCGGGCGACACGTTCGCGGGTCGGCCCGTCCGGGGCCGGCTGCGCGTGCTCGTCCATTTCCACAACACCAGTGTGACGTTAATGCCCGAGCACATTCAACCAAGGCTGCCCTAAGTTCGCGTGACGTCGGCAACACCGCCCCACGAGCCGCAACCGGAGGCAGTGTCCGGTGCGGCGCTAAGGTGCGATCATGACCGAGATGCGAACCGGGTCGATCCTCGGGAATGCCGTCCGGCGGGTCGAGGATCCCGACCTCGTCGTCGGTGCCGGCGACTACGTCGACGACCTCCGGATCGACGGCACCCTCCAGGCGATCTTCGTCCGAAGCCCCTTCGCCCACGCCCGGATCACCCGCGTGGACACCGGCGAGGCCGAGGCGTCGCCGGGGGTGGTGGCCGTCTACACGGCGGAGTCCCTGGCCAGCGACCCGGTGCCGCCGTTCGCCGTCGTCAACAAGGCCTGCGGCCGGCCCGCGCTCACCGGAGACGCGGCCCGCTACGTCGGTGACCCGGTCGCCCTCGTCATTGCGGAGACTCGCGCCCTGGCGGTGGACGCGGCCGAGCTGGTCGACGTCGACTACGACGAGCTCCCCGTGGTCGCCGACATGGAGGCCGCACTCGCCGATGACGCCCCGCTGCAGTTCCCCGACCTAGGCAGCAACGTCGCCGCGGCGGTGCGCGACCCCGACGACTCCGACCCGCTCGACGGCGCCGACGTCGTGGTTCGGCTGCGGATGGAGAACCAGCGCGTGGCCGTCGCCCCGATCGAGGGCAACGCGATCCTCGTCGAGCCGAAGGGCGACCGGGTGGTCCTGCACCTCGCCACCCAGCACCCCCACATGGCGCGCGACCTGATGGCGAAGTACACCGGGCTCGACAAGTCCGATGTCCAGGTCGTGGTTCCCCACGTGGGCGGCGCATTCGGCGGCAAGGCCGGCATCGGCTACGGGCACGCCGCGATCGTCGCCGCGGCCCGCCACCTCGGCCGCCCGGTCGCCTGGAGCGAGACCCGCAGCGAGGCGATGCTCTCGATGCAGGGTCGCGGCCAGGTGCAGTTCGGCGAGCTCGGGCTGCGCAGCGACGGCACCATCGTCGGGCTCCGCGCCCGGGTGATCGGCGACTGCGGCGCGTACGCCGGCTTCGGCGGCGCGCTCGCCGTCGGCCCGACCCGGATGATGGCGCAGGGTCCCTACGAGATCCCGCAGCTGCGCTTCGACGCGATCGCCGCGCTCACCAACACCGCACCCAACGGCGCCTTCCGCGGCGCCGGGCGGCCGGAGGCGACCGCGATGCTCGAGCGGCTGGTCGACCTCGCGGCCGACGAGCTCGGCCTCGCGCCCGAGGAGATCCGGCGCCGCAACCTTCTGGCCAAGGACGCCTTCCCGTACCAGACCCGCACCGGCGTGACGTACGACGTGGGCGACTACACGATGGCGCTCGAGGAGGCGCTGCGGGTCGCCGACGTCGACGCCGCCCGGGCCGAGCAGCAGCGCCGGCGCGAGTCCGGCGACCCTCGTCAGCTCGGCATCGGGGTCTCCACCTACGTCGAGATCACCGGCTTCGGCGGGTCCGAGCTCGGCAGCGTGGTGATCAACGCCGACGGGAGCGCGACCGTGATGTCCGGCACCTCGGCCCACGGCCAGGGACACGCCACCTCGTTCGCGATGATCGTGTCCGACCGGCTCGGGATCCCGATGGACTGGATCACCTACGTCCAGTCCGACACCGACGTCGTCCGAAGCGGGGGCGGCACCGGCGGCTCCCGGTCGCTCCAGCTCGGCGGCAGCGCTGTCTCCGCCGCGGCCCGCGACGTGCACGAGCAGGCGGTGCGGATCGCGGCGCGCGTGCTCGAGGTCGACGAGGCCGACGTCGAGGTCGTGCACGACGTGCACGGAGGCGGTCTCGGCGTGGCCGGAGTCCCCGACGTCCGGCTGAGCTGGGCCGACCTGGCCGGCCATGCCGCCGAGAGCGACGGTGCGCTGCGCGCGGACCTCGACGTGACGCAGAAGGGGGCGACGTTCCCCTTCGGCGCCCACGTCGCGATCGTCGAGGTCGACACCGAGACCGGCAAGGTCACCCCGCTTCGGCACGTGGCGGTCGACGACTGCGGACGCATCCTGAACCCGATGATCGTGACCGGCCAGCAGCACGGTGGTGTCGTCCAGGGCATGTCGCAGGCGCTGTGGGAGGAGTTCGTGTACGACGAGGCGGGCCAGCCGCTGACCTCGACGTTCGCCGACTACCAGATGCCCACGGCGGCCGACACGATCTCGCTCGAGACCTCCAACACCGAGACCCCGACCGACCTCAACGAGCTCGGCGCCAAGGGCATCGGCGAGTCCGGCACGATCGGCTCCACCCCGGCCGTTCAGAACGCCGTCGTCGACGCGGTCAGCCACCTCGGCGTGCGGCACATCGACCTGCCCTGCACCCCGCACCGGATCTGGGCCGCGATCGAGCAGGCGCGGGCGGGCACGGCGCCCGAGCCGTGGCGCGACCCGCCGGCCGCGTTCGCCCACCTCCCCAGGCAGGGTGAGGCGGCCGAACCGGTCGAGGCCTGACGCCAGTCGCCTGTGGTTTGACCACGGTATGCAGAGCAACATGCGCTTCCCACAATGTGCTCGTTGTGGGGAGCGCGGGTTCGTCTGCATACCGTGGTGAACCTGCCGACGAACTCCTTCCTAGACTGAGGCGGTGCCCGCTCCCGCTCCTGCCGTGCTGATCGACGGCCTGGTGATGCGGTACGGCGACAAGACCGCCGTCGACGACCTCTCGCTCACCGTCGAGCGCGACTCGATCACCGCCGTGCTCGGCCCCAACGGCGCCGGCAAGACGACGACCCTGGAGACCTGCGAGGGCTACCGGAGGGCACAGTCCGGGCGGGTGCAGGTGCTCGGTCTCGACCCGGTCCGCGACCGGCGCGACCTGCTCCCCCGCATCGGCGTGATGCTCCAGGCCGGTGGCGCCTGGTCCGGCGTGCGGGCGATGGAGATGCTGCGGCACATCGCCTCGCTCCACGCCCACCCGCTCGATACGACGATGCTGGCCGAGCGGCTCGGGCTCGGCGACTGCGGGCGCACCCCCTACCGGCGGTTGTCCGGCGGCCAGCAGCAGCGGCTCGGCCTGGCGATGGCGGTGGTCGGCCGGCCGGAGCTGGTGTTCGTCGACGAGCCCACCGCCGGGATGGACCCAGCCGCCCGTCGTACGACGTGGGAGCTGCTGTCCGAGCTGCGCGCCGACGGCGTCACCGTCGTCCTCACCACCCACTACATGGAGGAGGCCGAACGCCTCGCCGACCGCATCCACATCATCGACCGGGGTCGGCTGATCGCGTCCGGCTCGCCGGCGGAGCTGACCCGCGGCGGCTCCCATGCCACGATCCGGCTGGTCGTGACCGAGCCCTACCCGCCCAGCGCGCCGGCGTCGTTGCAGGCCGCGCTGCGGGCCGGCACCGAGGTGACCCCGATCGACGCCTACAGCCTCCTCATCTCCGGTCCCGCCGACTCGGCCACGCTCGGCGTCGTGTCCCGGTGGTGTGAGGAGCACGGTGTGCTGCCCGAGTCGCTGAACCTTGGGCAGCGAAACCTGGAGGACGTGTTCCTCGAGCTCACCGGACGGGGCCTGGTGCTGTGAGCGTCCAACAGGGCACCTTCACCCCCCTGCCCGGCGCCGCGCCGTTCGCGCGGCAGGTGCTCGCGCAGGCCGGAATGGAGGCACGCCTGCTGCTGCGCAACGGCGAACAGGTCCTGCTCGCGGTGGTGATCCCGGTGATCGTGCTGGTCGGCGCGGTGACCGGTGCGGCGCACCTCGGCCTGACGTTCGCGCACCCGGCCGTCGACGTCTTCACGCCCGGCGTGCTGGCGCTGGCGGTGATGTCAACCTCCTTCGCGTCGCTCGCCATCGCCACCGGCTTCGAGCGCCGCTACGGCGTGATCAAGCGGCTCGGCGCATCCCCCCTCCCCCGCTCGGGCCTGCTGCTCGGCAAGGTCGGCGCCCTGTTCCTGGTCGAGGTGCTCCAGCTGCTGGTGGTGGGCGCGGTCGGGTTCGCGCTCGGCTGGGACCCGGCCCACGACGCCCTCGCCCTCGGTTCGGCGCTGCTCGTGGTGGTCCTCGGCACGCTTGCCTTCGCCGGCCTCGGGCTGTTCCTTGCCGGCGTGCTCCGCGCCGAGGCGACGCTCGCCGTGGCCAACCTCGTCTACCTGCTCCTGATGGCCGGTGGCGCCGTCGTCCTGCCCAGCTCGGCGTACGGTGCCTTCGGGCATGTGGCGGCGTGGCTGCCCTCGGGTGCGCTCGGCAACGGGCTGCGCAGCGCGCTGATCAACGGCACCCTCAACCTGCACTCGGTGACCGTGCTCCTCGTGTGGTCGCTGGTCGGCGCGGTCCTGACCGCGAGGACGTTCTCGTGGGAGTGAGCACGGCCGAAGCCCGCGTCGTGACCGACCGCTGGCTGCGCCCGCTCGGGTGGGCAACGCTGGTCTCCAACGCGGTGCTGGTGGTCACCGGGGGCGCCGTCCGGCTGACCGGTTCCGGGCTCGGCTGCCCGACGTGGCCTCGGTGCACCGACCAGTCGTTCACGCCGCACGGCGCCCTCGACGTGCACACGGCCATCGAGTTCGGCAACCGGACGCTCACCTTCGTGCTGGTCGCGGTCGCGGTGGCCACGTTCCTGGCCACGCTGCGCTCGTCGCGACGCGACCTGCTGGGGCTCTCTGTGCTCCTGGCGCTGGGCATCCCCGCCCAGGCGGGGGTCGGCGGGGTCACGGTGCTGACCGACCTCAACCCGTGGGTGGTGTCGTTCCACCTGCTGGTGTCGCTGGCGATGATCGGGCTCGCGGTGCTCTTCCTGTTCCGTCTCGACGAACCGTCGGCGCCCGCCGTACGTCCGTCACCGACCGTGTGGCTGGCCCGCGCGACGTTCGGTGTGACCTGGGCCGTCCTCTACCTGGGCACCGTGGTCACCGGCTCCGGGCCGCACGCAGGAGACGTCGACGCCCCGCGCAACGGGCTCGACCCGGTGCAGACCAGCCAGCTCCACGCCGACCTGGTGTTCCTGCTGGTCGGCCTCAGTGTCGGGTTGTGGTCCGTGCTCCGCGCCACGCACGCCGAGCCGAGGGCGATCCGGGCCGCGCAGACGGTGGTGCTGGTCGAGGTGCTGCAGGGTGCGATCGGCTTCGTGCAGTACTTCACCGACCTGCCGATCGTGCTGGTCGGCCTGCACATGCTGGGGGCGGCGATCCTGTCCGCCGTGGTGACCCGGCTGCTGCTGCTCGTGCGCGCCTAGCGAGCGGGTGTCGAGACCTACGCCCGCCCGCTGGTCGAGCTTGTCAGACCACGACATCAAGAGCTCCAGAAACGTTTCGAAACCCCTCTCCACAGCCGCCCGGAATGCCCCGATTGCAGGACCAGGACTGTCGGTGGTCGGTGCCAGAATTCCCTGTATGACAACGGCATTCGACGACACCGGACAGCACCCGGTGACGTCCGCGATCGCCGCCGTCACCGAACTGCTGCACGAGGTCGCCGACCACGGGCTGTGGACCCTCC
>Ga0207691_10008052_pt1 | contig 10127 bp, 4 predicted proteins | sample KBSM13metaG_FD_184327 | JGI IMG/M metagenome (GOLD analysis project Ga0207691, IMG submission 184327) | Miscanthus rhizosphere microbial communities from Kellogg Biological Station, Michigan, USA - KBS M1-3 metaG (SPAdes) (version 2) | ecosystem: Host-associated > Plants > Roots > Rhizosphere >... | reverse complement strand
CGAGACGGAGGCGAACATCGCACGCGGCATGACGCCCGCGGCGGCACACAAGGCAGCGCGTCTCGCTTTCGGCAGCGTGGATGCCGCGCAGGAGCAGTCACGTGAGGAACGGCCGGGAACAGGCACGCGTCAGCTGCTGCACGACATCCGCATCGGCACACGCTTACTCCGGAAGTCGCCCAGCTTCGGAATTGCCAGCGTCGCCATCATCGCACTCAGCATCGGTGCGGCCACTGCTGTCTTCAGCGTCGTCTACGGCGTGATGCTGCACCCGTTGCCCCTGCGAGAACCCGAGCGGCTCGTCAACATCTCGATGTTGCGTGGCCCGAACCGCGCCCGCACCTCGCCGGCTGCCGCTGATGCTGTCGAATTACGTCAGCTGAGCGCCGTCTACTCCGGCGTCGCCATCTATCGCAACGCCAACCTCAACCTGCTCGGCGACAATGAGCCGCAGCGTCTCCAGGGCGCACGCGTCTCGCCGAACCTGTTCCAGGTGCTCGGCGTATCCGCTGCTCACGGACGAACCTTCACGCTGGATGAAGATCAGCCTGGCCGCGAGCACGTCGTGGTGCTGAGCGATGGACTCTGGCGCAGCCGATTCGCCGGCGATGTCGCGATCGTCGGGCGACAGATTCACCTCAACGGCTCGGAGCATACGGTCGTCGGCATCATGCCTCCCGACTTTCAGCTTCCGTCCACCACGCATGAAGCGTGGGTGCCGAATGTCGTCGATCCGCGCGAGCTCACGCGCGAACTGAACGAGAACTACCGCGTGGTGGCGCGACTCGCCGAAGGCGCTCCGCTCGAGTTGGTGCGACGCGAAACGTCGGCGCTGGCAGCGCGCATTGCGCGCATGACCGGATTTGCGAACACCGCCAACGTCGGCATGAGTGTGGACCCGCTTCTCGATGACGCCGTGCGCGACGTTCGTCCCGCGCTGCGACTGCTGCTCGGCGCCGTGGCGTTCCTGCTGTGTCTCGCGTGCGTCAACCTCGCGAACCTCTTTGCTGCCCGTGCGAGCGCACGCAGCGGAGAGTTCGCGGTGCGCCTCGCACTTGGCGCTTCGCGGCGACGGCTGATCTCACAGGCAATCGCGGAAGCGGTTCCTGTATTGGTGATTGGAGGAGTCCTCGGCATCCTGGCGGCCAAGTGGGCGGTGCAACTGTTCGTCGCCACTGCGCCCGCCGGATTGCCGCGCATCTCGAACGTCACCCTGAGTGCGCCCGTCGTCGCATTCTCGATCGCGTTGCTCGCGCTCACCGGTATTGCGGTGAGCCTCGCGCCCGCGGTTCAGGCGTGGCGTTCCGACTTCACGTCGATCACGAAGGACGGTGGGCGCGCGTCGACCACAGGCCGCCGACGCTCAGCCGCACGCCGTATCGGCGTTGCGGCGCAGATCGCGTTCGCGCTACCGCTACTCGTCGGTGCCGGTCTGTTGTTGCGGAGCGCGATCAACCTCTCGCGCGTCGATCTGGGCTTCAGGTCCGAACACGTCGCGACGGTGTCGTTCGAGGTGTCGCGGAGCAAGCATGTGTCGGACGCGGAAGTCGCCGACTACTACGGCCGGTTGATCGATGCCGTGCGCGCCGTGCCGGGCGTGACGAACGCCGCGTTGACGAATCGCATTCCGCTCCTTGGTGGCCAGACGAACTCCGTGCACTTCGCGACCGCGAGCGCGGCGACGGACGAGCTTACGGACGTGGACAGCAGGACGGTGACGCCCGAGTACTTCGCCACGCTCGGCATCAAGGTGGTGAGTGGACGCACGTTCACCGAGCGTGACAATGCGGACGCGCCACTGGTGGGCGTCGTCGATGAACGCATTGCCCGCACGATCTTTCCTGGTGAAGAGGTGATTGGCAAACGGTTCAACGGACCGGGCGGATGGGGCGAGATCATCGGTGTCGTCGCGCATGTTCGCACGATAGGGTTGGAAGTCGATCCGCGACCGCAGGTCTACTGGAGTTACCGGCAGTGGCCGCAGAATCGCATGGTGCTGGCGGTACAGACTGGCATCGATTCGCGGAACATCTTCGCGCCGGTGATCAGGGCGGTTCGATCGGTCGATCCAGATCAATCGGTGTACGAGGTTCGAACGCTCGACGAAATCATCGCTCGCGCCCAGGCGCAGCGGCGGCTGACGACGGTGCTGTTGGTCGGCTTTGGCGGCGTCGCACTTCTGTTGGCCGCGGTGGGGATCTACGGCGTCGTCGCGTACGGCGTCACGCAACGCTTGCGCGAGTTTGGAATCCGCGTCGCGCTGGGCGCATCGCGTCGGCAGGTCACGGGCCTCGTGGTCTGGCAGGGCGCGTCGATGGCAATGGCTGGTTCACTAATCGGGCTCGTACTGGCGATCGCCACGTCACGATTGATGAGCAGCCTTGTGTATGGCGTGGCGCCCACGGATCTCGTCAGCATCGTTGGCGCAACCGTGCTGGTGATGCTCGTCGCGGCGATTGCGAGCTATGTCCCCGCACGGCGAGCCGCTGCAGTCGAACCCGGGATCACTCTGCGAAGCGAGTAGACACCGTATAGGTCACCATTTCAAAAAAGTCCGTTTGTGTCCGTTGGTGTCGTGTTGAAAATCTCCGATACGTGCGCCGCGAAGACGGCGGCTCATCACTCGGCAGGGCACGGCGCATTGGCATATCCCGACCGAAATGGAGTCACCGCTCCAGAGTCGGGATCGAACTTGTGCCGCCACACGCACGCCGTGTCGTTCGCCAGCAGATGAATCGAGATCGACGCCCCCTCCGACACCGTCTTCACGTAGTGGATGTCGTCCGTCGGAGGGATCAGGGAGTAGAGATCTCCAGCCCGCAATGTCTGCTGCGACGAAATCTCCAACTCTGCTCGCGACTCATCGCTCCCGTCATCGAGCCGCCGATACACCGTCTCGTCCTGCACGCCACGATAGACACCCACGACACCCCAGGCGAGGTGATCGTGTACCGGCGTGGACGCGCCCGCCGGCACAACGAGCGAGAACAGGCACAGCGACCCATCCTCCGCGCGATACAGCGCGTACTGGCCGATCCCTCCACCCATTCGGCTCGCGTCGTCGGCCGCAGCGAAGGCGTCTGGCAACCAACCATCCGCCGCCAACAACTTCGCGAACGCCGGCTTCAATGATTCGACACGCTCAGCTACGTGCGCATCGCCACGCATCTGCGTTTGCGCCTCCGCAATCAAGGCGCGCACCTCGGCAGTGTCGACGAGAAATCCGAACGCACCATGATCGTGCGCGTGGCCCGTATCACACATCGGAACCTCAGCGAAAAACCGGCGGCGCCTTCGCCAGCACCACGACGTCGCCCGTCACCGTGAAATGACTCTCGAGCGTGGCCGCCGAACTGCCTCCCAGCCACACAGTGAACGTGCCCGGCTCCACGACACGCCGCATCTCGCGATCGTACATCGCGAGGTCCTGCGGCTTGAGTGAGAAGCGCACTGTCCGTGTCTCGCCGGGCTGCAACGCAACGCGCTGGAAGCCGCGCAGTTCACGTACAGGTCGCGTCACAGTCGCAGCGTCATCACGCAGATACAACTGCGCTACCTCGGTGCCGGCTCGTTTTCCACTGTTGGTGACGTCCACCGACACGGTCAATGAATCGCTACCGCGAAGCTTTTCCCGCGACACTTTCACATTGCCGTACGCGAACGTCGTGTACGACAGCCCATGTCCGAAAGGAAAGAGCGGCGTCCAGGGCAGGTCGAGATACTTGGACGTGTAGTGGTTGTTCGCGTCGGCCGGGCGACCGGTGTTCTTGTGAGCATAGTAGATCGGCACCTGCCCGGTCGCACGCGGGAATGTCACCGGCAACTTGCCACTTGGCGACTCTGCTCCGATGAGAATGTCCGCGAGCGCATTGCCATGTTCGACGCCGAGGAACCAGCTCACCGCAACCGCAGATGTGCTGTCGGCGAGCCAGGGGATCGCGAGCGGACGGCCATTCATCAGTACTGCGATCACCGGCTTCGACGAACCTCCCGCGCGCACCGCACGCACCACCGCCTGCGCCAACTCGAGTTGCGCACCAGGCAATTCGATCGACGCGCGGCTCGACGCCTCGCCGCTCATGTCCCCGCGTTCGCCAAGCACGAGCAACACTGCGTCTGCAGCACCGGCGGCCTGCACAGCTTCCGCGATACCACTCGTCCGTATGGAGTCGAGCGGTACGCCGCGCGCAAAGGTGATGCGGGTGTTCGGCAGTGCGCGGCGCAATCCGGTCAGCACACTGATCGCGTCTTCCTTGCGTCCCTGGCCGGACCACGAGCCGAGCGTGGACGCCGAGTCGTCCGCGAGCGTACCGATCACGGCGAGGCTGCGCAGCTCGCGACTGAGCGGAAGGGCAGGTGCGCCGTTCACGACGTTGTTCGTCAGGAGCACGATCGACTCACGCGCGATTTCACGTGCTGCCGCACGTTTGTCCGCCGAGAGGATCTCCTTCCGTTCGCGATCGGCGCTCGCGCCGCGATAGGGATCGTCGAACAGCCCAAGCGCGGCCTTCACACGCAGGACACGATGCACCGCGCTGTCGACGAGTGCGAGCGGAAAGCGGCCGGCCTTCACTTCAGCGGCGAGCGTGTTGCGATACAACATGCTCGACATCTCCATGTCCACTCCGGCGTGCAGTGCGCGGCGTGCCGCCGTCGCACTGTCAGCAGCGATGCCGTGTGGCATCAACTCCAGCACGCCGGTCCAGTCACTCACCACGAAGCCGGCAAAGCTCCAGCGCTTGCGGAGCACATCGGTGAGCAGCCAGTCGTTGGCGTGCGACGGCGTGCCGCTGATCTCGTTGAACGACGCCATGAACGTACCTGCACCCGCGCGCGCTGCCGCCTCGAACGGCGGGAGGTAGACCTCGAACAGCTGCCGGTCGCTGATGGGCACGATGTTGTAATCGCGACCTCCTTCCGCGCCGCCGTAGGCTGCGAAGTGCTTCACCGTGGCCAGTATCGACGTCGGGGACGCGAGGTTGTCTCCCTGGAATCCGCGCACCTGTGCGGCCGCCATCACGGAGCCGAGGTATGGGTCTTCGCCCGCGCCTTCGACGATGCGTCCCCAGCGCGCGTCGCGCGCGATGTCCACCATCGGCGCGAATGTCCAATGGAGGCCCATCGCGGTCGCCTCGAGCGCAGCAATGTGAGCGGCTCGCGCCGCCGCGGCAGAGTCGAACGTTGCCGCCATCGCGAGCGGCACCGGAAAGATCGTCCGCATGCCGTGAATCACGTCGTAACCGAGAAGCAGCGGAATGTGGAGGCGCGATTCCTCGACGGCGACACGCTGGAATTTCCGGACGACGTCCGCGCCCATGAGGTTGAGGAAGGCGCCCAGCTTGCCGGCGCGAATCTGCTGAAGCCCGCCCGCGTCCACGGTGGGACCAGTCTGGTCGTTCGCCGAGGGTGTCTGTGTGAGCTGGCCGAGCTTCTCGTCCAGCGTCATGAGCTTGAGCACCGAGTCCGCGATGCGGTTCGCGCGTTTCGAGATCAGCGGCGTCTGCGCGACGGCCGCAATCGGCATCGAGGCGAGAAACACGAGGGCAACAACGAACGACCGGACCAGCGCGGTGTGTACACGCACGGGTCCGGTCACGAGGAGACGATTCCCTTTGGGTCGCATGCCGGTAAGCATACAACCGCGTTTGTCATCCCGCAGGAGTCCAGAACACTCGCTGCGCTCGTGCGGGATGACAGTTACGGCGTCGTCGGCCCCGCCGTCGGAAGGTCCGGATCCGACTTAGGACGCAGCCTGAGCGCCTGGCCGAAGTTGCGGTTCACCGAGAGGAAGATCGCGCGCTGTCCGAAATAGCGCTCGGAGTACTCCACGACCGTGCCGTTCGCCGTCCGGTATCCGAACTTCGACAGCTTGAACGGATCCGAGAGGCGCAGCGAGATGTTGCCCTGGTCGCCCCAGACCTTGTAGCGGAAGCCCATGTTCATGTTCACGTTCGCCAGCTGCGAGCCGCCTTCCGTCTTGAACGGCGCGCGGTAGTTCGCATTGGTCTGGATGTCCGCCAGGTTCGAGATCTTGTACGTGCCGTTCACGCGCAGCGACCACACGATGTCCTGCGCCGACAGGTTGCCCGAGAGATTCGACGCGTCGCTCTTGTACTGATACGCGCTGCCGCCGCCGAAGAGCTGCACCGGACCCTTGCGGAAATTCAGGTTCAAGTCCGATCCGACCGTCCGCGTATTCGCGACATTGGCGAAGGTGCTGACGGAGATGCCGCTCGAGTCGACGAACTGAATGTTGCGCACCGCGTGGTCCGTGATACGCACGTATGGATTGAGCTGGATCGAGCCCCACGTATGCGCGTCCTGCAGGGCGAGCTCGTAGGAGTTCGTGTACTGCGCGTCGAGGTTCGGGTTGCCGCGGAAGACGTTGCGCGTGTCCTGACGGAATTCGATCGGATTGAGCTGGCCCGGATCCGGACGGCTCACTCGGCGCGAGAAGCTGACCTTCGCCTGCCGCATCTCGGAGAAGTTGTACGAGAGGATCGCGCTCGGATACGCAGTCTTGTAGTCCTTGTCGTACTTCTGCGTGGTGTTTGGCACCAGCAAGTGCGTCGTGGCGGTTTCGAGGCGAAGTCCGGTCTGCAGCTGAACGTTCGACACACGCTGTGAATAGAGCCCGTAGGCGCCGGCGATGTCTTCGTGATAGTCGAAGCCGTTCGTGCGCGCCGGAGCTGGCTCGAAAATGCCAGACGCCGAATTCAGGTACGACGCGGTGAAATCATTGCTGTTGTTGCGCCACGTCCCCTTGAAGCCAGTCTCGAGCTTCGTGTTGGCGTTGAAGGGCTTCGTGTAGTCGACCTTGAGGTTCGCGTACTTGTAACGGCCGATGGTGAGATCATGCTCGGTCGGAATTGCTGCGGGAGTCGAGCCGTCGGCCTTCAGCAGGTTGCCCGAGAGATCGACGTTGTTCTTGTTGCGGTTGTCGGCGTACTCGAGGTCGGCCACGAACATCGGCTCGGTTGGCTTGCCCTGACGGCGAAACGCGATGTCGTAATCCTGCGAGAGATTCCGCGACACCTGTTCGTTGAACTGGTTGAACGAACCGATCACCGTGCGCGAGACGTCGAGATCCGTGTAGTTGAACAGGTTGTCGCCGCCGAACCGTCCAGCGTAGAAGTACGAATCGAACGTGAAGGCATCGTTCGGATTCAATCGGTATTCCGTGCGAACGGTGCCACCGCCGCCCATCGGATGCTGCTTGCCGTTCATCTCCGTTTCGACGTACACCGGCACCGGAATCGCGAGGTTCTCGCGCGAGATGGTGCCGGACATGCTGCGCTGGTCGCGATAGACGTTGGCCTGGACGAAGCCGGTGAACTTGCCCTGCTGCTTGCCGACGTTGCCGCCGAGATTCACCTGGCCAGTCGTCGATGTTCCGAAGTTCGTGCCGCCGCTCAATCCAATCTCGGCTTCCTGGTTCAGCACGATGTTGATGATGCCGGCCGTGCCTTCGGGATCATCCTTCGCCGACGGATTCGTTGCGACTTCGACGTTCTTCACGACGTTCGCGGGCATCTGCGCGAGGAAGGCGCCCAACTGGTCGCCCTTGAGTGGCGTCGAGCGGCCGTTGATCTGCACGACGACGTTGCCGTTGCCGCGGAGGCTCACCTTGTTCGTGCCATCCACTTCGACGAGCGGGATATTGCGCAGCACGTCGATGGCCGTGCCGCCAGCGGCGGTGGTCATGTTCTTCGTGCTGTACGTGTTCCGATCCGGCGAGAGCACCTGCTCCTCACGCTCGGCGGTGATCTCCTGTCCCTCGAGCTTGGCCGCGACCGCGAGAAGGGCCAGCGTGCCGACGTCGGCGACCGGCTTGGCAGCCGTGATGGTGATGTCGCTCTTCTGCAGCTGCGCGAATCCCAGCACGCGCACGCGAACCGTGTATCGGCCGGGCATCAGTCCGTCGACGCGGAACGTTCCGTCGGCCTTGGGCAGCGTGCCGCCGGCGAAGGTCGAGTCGCCAACGCGGCGCACAGTGACGGAGCCGCTGCCGACAGGCTGGTGGCTGGCCGAGTCGACGAGGCGTCCGCGGATCTCACCCGGACCGCCGGCGATGGCGCGGTTGGGGGCACCGGCGGGCGATTGTGCCCCGACGGCAAAACCGGCCGACGAAAGGAGAGTGACTGCTGCTGCGAGAACGTGACGGATGCGCATGATGACTTGAATGGATTGCTCTATTCGATGCCGGTGAGCGTGAATTGCTTACCGGATCGTCGAAGTCTGGTGGGTTGAAACAGCAGGCCGCGGCGACTGGGTTTGGACAGCCGCTGCGGCCTTTTTGGTTGTGAAGTTACTTGTCCGGACTACGGATAAACGGATGAAGCGCTGACTCTTACGATAGGACGAGCGGCCTTGGGCGTCGGAAACGACAAGAAGTATGAGAGCGAGCTCATCAGCCAATTCCTACCGCATCAACCCGACGACCAGCTCTGCAACGATCAGCACTACGATCGCAACCTCGAGAAGTTCCGCCCGCGCCGACTGCGCCTCGTCGTTGAGCATCGCGTACGTGGACCGAAAGATCTCCAGCTTCCGTTCGATACCTCGGCGCCAGGCCTCGGCGCGAAAGAGCTCGAGCGCGGTGCCGTAGACGCGCGCGAGGTACACGTCGTCGGTGACCTTGAGCGCGTTGTCCGCCCGCTCGACCGTCTCGGTGACGTCGGCGATGCGGGTCTGGAGGTTCGCCAGCACCGGGTGAAAGCGGCGGGTCGGCAACCTGCGCGTGCGACGCGCATCGGCGACGCGGTCGTACATCGCCGGAAGCTCCGCATCGAGCACGGCGTCGTAGTAGCGCAGCTCGAGCAACTGTGCGTTCGCGAATTCGAGGATGTACTCGACGTCGCGGTCATTCGTCGCCGGCTCGACCACGAGGGCGTTCTCCCACGTCAGTACGACGAGGTCGTCCGCGTAGTATGAGAACCGGTGGTGCAGCAGCTCGCGCATCGCGTCAGGCGCGAGTGCGCGCGGCTCCCCGAGCAGGAGTGGGGCGAGCCGCGCATCCGTGAGCGCCTCATGCGAGTGGACGGCGCCGCCGTCACCGCGGCGGAGCGCCGAGATTCGGAAGACGCTGTACTCCTCGCGCACGGGCGCGAGGGAGGCTCGCTCGATGGCAGGGGCGATGCGCTCGCGCAGGACGTTGAGTTCCTGCGTGAACAACGCGTCGATGTCCGGAGACCCGTCGAGCCGGCGAGCGAAGGCGACGAACTCGTCCCACGTGACGACGTCGGCCCCATCGATTTCCAGCTGAAGCGAGAGGACGCCGAAATCGAAGATGCGCGCCAGGAGCTGCGCCTGACATGGTTTGCCGCCGACGCTGATCTCGCGCGCACCGATCTGGATGGTGACCGGAGGATTCGCGATGAGCAGCGCCTGCGCCTCCACGCGCGCCGGCAGCTCTCGTGCGGGCGCATCGCGCACGAGCACCTCGGGGCGCGATCGAGCTCGATGGCGTAGCCGATGTCGAACAACCGGTAGACGACTGCCACGCCGCGAACGAGCAGCTCATCGCTGTCTGGAACTTGCGTGGTGGCCATGGGTCTATCGAGCGCGACCGGCAGGTGGACATGGGGTTTCAAAAGATGTGGCGTGGAGCGAGCTTTGTGCCGGAGTGATCAAATCAACGGAGAAGTTCATGAGTCGTTTCATTAGGTGCTTCTTGGGCGCGCTGCTGGCCGTGTTCGTCACCGCCCCGATCGTGAGTGCGCAGAAGAAGATTCTCGTCTACACGCGCAACTACACGCCGGATGGCAAGGGTTACGTCCACGAGAACATTGCGGCGAGCGTCGCAGCGATCAAAAAGATCGGGGCGGAGAAGGGAATCGCCGTCGATGTATCGGATGACCCGACGAGCTTTACCGACGCGAACCTCAAGCAGTACTCGGCGCTCGTCTTCTCGAACAGCAACAACGAGGCGTTCGCCACCGACGCGCAGCGCGAGGCGTTCAAGCGCTACATCCAGTCAGGCGGCGGATTCGTCGGCATTCACTCCGCGTCCGGCTCGCAGCGGGACTGGCCGTATTTCTGGTCTGTCCTCGGCGGCAAATTCCTCGTGCATCCGAAGATGCAGAAGTTCACTGTGCGCGTCGTCGATTCGTCGAAGGTCGCGACGG
>Ga0207691_10008049_pt1 | contig 10131 bp, 5 predicted proteins | sample KBSM13metaG_FD_184327 | JGI IMG/M metagenome (GOLD analysis project Ga0207691, IMG submission 184327) | Miscanthus rhizosphere microbial communities from Kellogg Biological Station, Michigan, USA - KBS M1-3 metaG (SPAdes) (version 2) | ecosystem: Host-associated > Plants > Roots > Rhizosphere >... | reverse complement strand
GGTCGAGTACAAGGAGCACACGAGCATGAAGCCAAAGAACACGATCTGCCTCTGGTACAACAAGGACGCGGAGGAGGCGGCGCGCTTCTACGCCGCGACCTTTCCGAAGAGTGAAGTGACCGCTGTGCTCAAGGCGCCCAGTGACTACCCTGGCGGCAAGAACGGCGATGTGCTGACGGGGACGATCACGCGGGTGACCCCGCAAGTGGTCGACCTTACCACCGACGCGGCAGGCCAGATTCACCTGAAACGCGATGCGGTCAAGAGCCTGCTCTCCAACGCTGCCGTGCTGATCGTGGCCGTTTTGATCTGTGTCAATGTTTTTGCGCAGACGCCGCAGCCGTTTCCACGTCCGGGAACACAACCGCCGCCGAAACCGACCCAGCCTGCGCCGTCATCAACGCAACCGCCGGCAACTACTCCCCCGCCAGCTCAGACCACTCCGGCGCGCCCGGCGCAGCCTCCAGCAACGCAGCCGACACCAGAGGTGAAAGCACCTTCCGCGACCGAGGTGTTCTTTCCGATTTACCCGACGGCTCAATTCCTGGCGTCGTACGACGCAGGGCGAGGTCAGCGGTACTACATCTACGGAGCCACGGCTCTGTTTGCAGACGTGGTGACGTTTTACCGCACGCAACTTGACGAGAAAGGCACGCTCGTCTTCAAGGAACCTCCGACGCACATGTTCGAGATCGGCCGCTTCCGCGAAGAGTCGATGGCGTTTCCACCGGGAGTCACGGTGAAGGATTGGGCGTGGGGAGGATCGCAGGGATATGTGAACCCGAAGCCGAAGGGTTCTCCCCCACGCTTCCCCACCATCGTGATGATCGTTCCGCCCCAACCCCAGGGATCAGGGCGTTAGTTTCTATTCACCTGCCGTAGACGTCGCGCCTTCGCGAATCGATTTCAACGCCACCCGCTCCTCGCGGTTCGGATCGTTCACGACCTTACAGTCGTTCCCGAAGATCATCGTCGGATAGGTTCGTGCGTCGAACGCCGGCCACTTCGGCAGATCCGCGTGATTGGGATTACCGGTCCTGGCAAACGCGGCAAATGCCGCGCTCATCTTGTGCGCCAGCGCGTAGCGGTCCTGCATGGCGCCCGTCATCGATGCGGCCTGATCGATGTTGTAGAGGGCGAAGGGAATGTCGAGCGTGTGATACGCCTTCATCTGACCCTTGTGTACGGGTGAGCGCCAGTTGAAGAAGTAGAGGTACGCGGGCGCTTTGCCCTGCGCCGTCTTGAGCTCGCTGAGGAGCTGGGCATTCGCGCGGCGGGTGTTGTCCGCGTTCATGATCAACCACACGTCGGTGTTCGAGATGCCAGGATGCGCCTTGCGATACAAGGCCACGAGCTCGCGCGCCTTTGGCTGATCGCCTCGGACGATGCGGGTGACGCGCGTCAGCATCTCGTCCTCGGGCATCTCGAGCGGTGGCGGCGGATCGTTCCAGGCGTCCTCCGTTTCAGTCGATCCCATCATCAACGGCACGTCTGCTGAGAAAGGCGGCGCATCCGGCGACCACTGATCGCGCGGGAGTGAGCTACCGTCCACCACGGGCCCGCCCGCAAGCCCTTGAATGCGCGGCTCGCCGTAGAAGGCCTCCTGCAGTTGTCGCCACGGCATCGTCTGAAGGCGATCGAGCTGCTTCGAGTTCAGTCCGAGCTTCGTCAAGTACTGCTCCGCCGCGCGCGTGGCGGCGCCTCGCTCAGCACCTCGAACCTGCGCACCGCTCATTGCGATCGCTCGATGAAAGAGACCCTTCGCCGACGGCATCGCCATCAGCGTCGTGACCTTGCTACCACCTCCCGACTGGCCGAACACCGTGACGTTGCCTGGATTCCCGCCAAACGCCGCGATGTTGTCCTTGATCCATCCAAGCGCCGCAACGATGTCCAGCATTCCCACGTTGCTCGAGCGCGCCCACTGCTCGCCAGCATCGAAATTCGAGAGGTGCAGGAAGCCAAACAGGTTCAACCGGTGAGTCACCGACACGACGACGACGTCTTCTTTGCGAGCGAGATTGGTGCCTTCGTACAGCAGCCAATTGCCAGATCCGCCGGCGAAGCCGCCGCCGTGCAGCCACACCATCACCGGTCGGCTTCCGGTAAGAGCCGGAGTGAAGACATTCAGGTTGAGGCAGTCCTCCCCCATCGGTTCCTGTCGATCGAGCGCGAAGACCTCCGAGATCGGTCCGTCTGGATCCTGGGGTGAGCGATTCCCAACCTGGAAGCAGTCGCGCGTGCTGCTCCACGGCGCATGCGCGGCCGGCGGCATGAAGCGGTTTGCGCTCTCCGTCGATGCCGCGTACGGCACGCCCCAGAATTGACTCACGCCGAAGCGCACGACGCCTCGCACTCGACCTGCTGTGGTGGCCACGTCCTTTGTGAGCGGAAGCCCGCGGACGTCCTGCGCCCACAGCGGACTTGCCCATCCATCAGCCAGAACGCCCGCTGTCGCGAGCGTGCTGAAGCCAAGAAACGTGCGGCGATCGACGTGCATCATGGCGTGTTCCTCGTTCGAAGGGGATGGTGAAACCGGTGCGTATTGTGACATGGCAGAAGACACATGCCCAGAGCATCCAGAATTTCGCCTGGCTGCCGATTGCCCCTGGAAAGAAATCTGCAGAAACGGCTCAGGCCGCGCGACGCGGGATTACCGCGCCGCGCTCTGCTTGATGAACGTCCCTCGATTCAGCTCGTCGAACGCGAGCTGAAGCTCGGCACGGGTATTCATCACGATCGGCCCGTGCCACGCGACAGGCTCCTCTATCGGCTTGCCTGAAACGAGAAGGAACCGGATCCCTTCGTCACCGGCCTGCACGGTGATCTCGTCCCCGCCATCGAACAACACGAGCGAGCGGTTGCCGATGCTGTCGGGAGTGGCTTCGCCGCTTCCACCGACGATGTCCGTCTTGACCGGGCGCGGATCTGACGCGTCTCGAAAGCTTCCCGCGCCGGCGAAGACGTACGCGAAGCCATTGCGTCCCATCTCGACAGGAAGACGCTTGCGCACACCCGGAGGCACCGACACGTCGATGTAGCGCGGATCCGCAGCCACACCATCGACCGGTCCCTTCTTTCCCCAGAACTCGCCGCACACGATCCGCACTCTCGTCCCGTCATCGTCGACGACCTCGGGCACGTCCTTGCCTGCGACGTCCTGATATCGCGGCGCGGTCATCTTGAGCGACGAGGGCAGATTCGCCCAGAGCTGGAACCCGTGCATCCGTCCGAGCGTATCGCCCTGCGGCATCTCCTGGTGGAGGATGCCACTACCGGCGGTCATCCACTGCACGTCGCCTGCGCCGAGGCTCCCGCGATTGCCGAGGCTGTCACCGTGTTCAACCGTGCCGGCAAGCACGTAGGTGATTGTTTCGATGCCGCGATGGGGGTGCCACGGGAACCCCGCGAGGTATTCGTCTGGGTGGTCGTTGCGGAAGTCGTCAAAGAGCAGAAACGGGTCGTATTCCGAGGTGGTGCCGAACCCGAACGCACGCCGCAGCTTGACGCCTGCGCCTTCGAGAGTGGGTTTTGACTGGACGACGTGTTTGACAGGTCGGATGGACACGGGGTGCTCCTTTTCTGCGGATTCCTTGGAGTATATGACGCCGAACGTATCAGTAGAGTCCCGGATGGCGCCAGAACTGAACGTTGTTTAGAATATTGAACGATGTTCAGTCAGGCCGCTCGCAACAACGACGAACCACTCACTCGCGAAGAACGCCAGCAGCATGCGCGGGCCACGACGCGGCGGGCGATTCTCGATGCCGCGCTCTCGCTGTTTGTGAGCGATGGGTACGCGCAGGTGTCGATTCGCAAGATCGCTGCAAAGGTCGAGTACAGCCCCGGCGCGATCTACAGCTACTTCACATCGAAGGACGAGATCTTCTTCGCCCTGGCAGAAGAGGGCTTTCGACTGCTCGGCGCCTCACAGCTCCAGCACACGCTGAGCGACCACCCGCTCGATGATATTCGCGCCGCGGCCTGGCGTTTCTACGAGTTCAGCAAGGAGCAGCCGCAGTACTTCGCGCTGGTCTTTCTCGATCGACGAGTGCCACGCATCGGTCGCGAGTACGAACGGTTCGCATTCATGTCCGAGCTGAAGAGCCGCCTGCGCGCACAGATGCAGCGATGCATCGACGAGGGCATCTTCCCGGCATCGGTGGACGCGGACGTCGGCCTTCGGCTGATCTGGGCATCCATCCTTGGGATCGCGGCACTTCGCCTGTCGGAACGACTTCCGGCAGAAGACGCGGACGACCTCATTCTCGACGCGATAGACACAACCATCGCTGGCTTGCGTGCCGGCGCACCTTCACGTGCGCGCCCCTCGACACCTTTCGGTTCGTCTTCTCATTCTGACGTTGCTCATACGAGCTGAAGCTTCGGAGTCCTCTACATAATGCGCGGAACGATTTACATCATCCTCCCTTTCCTTCTAGCCACCGTAATCGGGTGCGGAACCGGAGTCAAAGGCGAGTCATCGAACGCGGGTGCGGCGCCGCCACCGATCGCTGTCAGTGGCGCGGCTGCAGTCGAGAAGCCGATTCGGCGCTTCCTCGAGGTGACCGGTACGCTTGCCGCTCAGGAAGAGGCTGAAGTGGCCGCAGAAGTACAAGGCCGCGTCATCGCAACGCCGGTCGAGCGCGGCACTCGTGTTGGCGAGGGCGATCCACTGATTCGAATCTCTTCGGCGGAAATGGAAGCGCAGGTCGCCGAAGCCGACGCCAATGCCGCGCAGATCGTCGGCCGGCTCGGGCTTGCCGACGGCTCGGAGTTCGCGGTCGACAAGGTGCCGGAGGTTGCCAACGCGCGCGCCAACCTTCAACTGGCAGAAGGCGACTTCGAACGCGCGCAAATGCTTTTTGACCGCAAACTGCTATCGAAAGCTGATTTCGATCAGCGCAGCGCGCAGGCCGAAGTCGCTCGGCGTCAGTACGACATCGCTCGCAACGGAGCCTTGCAGCAGTATCAGGCGCTGCTGGCTGCCCGCGCGCGTGTGAGCCTTGCCAAGAAGGCGCTCGCCGACACCGTCGTCCGCTCTCCATTTGCCGGTGTTGTCGGCCAGCGCCTCGTCTCAGTCGGCGCCTACGTCGCTCGCGGCACCAAGGTCGCGTCGGTGATGCGCACGAATCCGCTGCGGGTCAATCTCACAGTTCCCGAGCAGTACTCAGCCGAGGTCGCCGTCGGCCGTCCGGTGTCGCTCGAGGTCGATGCCGCGCCCGGCAAGACCTTCGAAGGGCACGTGCGTTACGTATCACCCGCTCTCCAGTCGGACTCGCGAACGCTCGTCGTCGAAGCGCTCGTTATGAATGACTCCGGGTTTCTGAGGCCGGGATCCTTTGCGACCGCCAGAATCGAACAAAGCTCTGAGCGGCCCGGTGTCCTCGTCCCGAAAACCGCCGTTCGCACGGTGTCTGGGACGTCGCGTGTGTATGTGATCGCGGCCGACCGCACCGAGGAACGCATCGTCACCATCGGTCAGCCGGTTGATGATCTCGTCGAGATTGCGACCGGCCTCAAAGCGGGCGAGAACGTGGCTACCAGCAACGTCGAGAAGCTTTCCGACGGGTCGCGCGTCACCACACAGAGATAGGTGCTCTCATGCAATGGCTCGCTGAGATCTGCGTTCGTCGTCCGGTCTTTGCCTCGGTCCTGATCCTCTCGCTGACCGTCGTCGGCATATTCGCCTTCGGTCAGCTCGGTGTAGACCGACTGCCGCAGGTGGACTTCCCGACCGTGGCGGTCACGACGCGTCTACCCGGTGCCGCTCCGGAGCAGGTGGAGAGCGAGGTCACCGACAAGATCGAGGAAGCCGTCAACACCATCAGCGGCATCGACCAGCTCAGTTCGAACTCCGCTGAAGGCATTTCTCAGGTCATCGTCACCTTCCGGCTCGAAAAGAACGCCGACGTCGCCGCGCAGGAAGTCCGCGATCGGATCAACCGCATCCTGCCGCTGCTTCCGCGCACGATTACGCAGCCAACGATCGAGAAACAGGACCCCGACGCCGCGCCGATTCTGACGATTGCCGTCACCGCAAAGAAGCCGATTCGCGATGTCACTGAGTACACGGACAAGGTCCTGCGTCGTCGGCTCGAAAGCACTGACGGCGTTGGCCAGGTGCTCGTCATCGGGGGGCGCAAGAGACAGATCAACGTCTGGGTCGATGCCGATCGGCTGCACGCCTACAACCTGACAGTCAACGACGTCTCGCGAGCGCTGCTGTCACAGAACGCCGACATCCCTGGCGGCCGCATCGATCAGGGCCCGCAGTCGATCACGATGCGTACGCGCGGACGTGTCGATGCGCCTGACGAATTCGGCACTCTCGTACTGCGGCAGGTCGAAGGCCATCCTGTGCAGATCAACGATGTTGCTCGCGTTGACGATGGCGTGGCCGATGTCACGACACTGGCCAACATCGACGGCGACCCAACGGTGCTGCTGATGATTCGAAAGCAGTCCGGCACGAACACCGTTGAAGTCGTCAACAACGTCAAGGAACGGCTTGCGGAGCTGCGGCAGGCGCTGGCTCCCGGTTACGAGCTCCGAATCGTTCGCGACCAGGCGGAGTTCATCGAAGCGTCGTTCCGCAGCGTCCAGGAGCATCTCATCGTGGGATCGTTCCTCGCAGCGTTCGTCGTGCTGTTGTTCCTCGGTAACTTCCGGTCCACGATCATCGCCGCGATCTCCATTCCCACGTCGATCATCGCGACGTTCGCCCTCGTCTGGTACATGGGCTTCACGTTGAACATGTTGACGATGCTGGCGTTGACGCTCGCCGTCGGCATCGTCATCGACGACGCCATCGTCGTGCTGGAGAACATCTATCGGTTCATCGAAGAGAAGGGCATGCCGCCGATGCAGGCGGCCATCGAGGGCACGAGGGAGATCGGGCTCGCCGTGCTCGCGACCACGCTGTCGCTCGTGGCGATCTTCGCGCCGGTCGGCTTCATGAGCGGCATGGTGGGCCGCTTCCTGAAAAGCTTCGGTCTGACGATGGCGTTCGCCGTCATGGTGTCGTTGCTGGTCAGCTTCACGCTGACGCCGATGATGTGCGCGCGGTGGTTGAAGGTAAAGCCGCGCGAAGAAGACGAGTCACATCACGTCCGCGACTCAAAGCACACGGCGATCTTCGGACCGATCGATCGGATTTACACCCGCATGCTCGAGTGGTCGATGGCACATCGCTGGGTCATCGCAACGCTTGCCGTCCTCGTGCTCTTCTCGAGCGTGCCGATCTTCCGCGTCGTCAACGTCAACTTCACGCCGCAGGACGATCAATCTGAATTCGACGTCAGCCTGCGCGCACCGGAAGGAACGAGTCTCGAGGCGACGGAGGTCCTCGCCAATCGTGTGGCGACGGCAATTCGCGAATTGCCTGAAGTCGTCTACACCATGGTCACGGTGGCGGGCGACTCGGCGGGCACGCTGAACACCGCCTCTATCTACGTGCGGTTGCAGCCGATCGACGATCGCGAGCGGGATCAGTTCGTGCTCATGGACGAAGTCCGTAACAACATCCTGCCGAAGGTCTCGCCGGAAGGCGTGCGGACAGGGCTGCAAGCACCTGGTATCGCGGGCGGTGGCGGCGGCGGCGGTGGGCAGGGACAGGGTGACGTCCAGTTCGTGATGCAGGGTCCGAGCCTCGCCGAGCTCGAGCGCGCGAGCAACACCCTCGCGGACCGAGCGAAGAGCATCCCCGGATTGGTGGACGTGGACACATCACTGCGCATCGGCAAACCTGAAATCTCGGTGCGGCTCGATCGGCCGAAAGCGGCGGACCTCGGCGTGCAGGTGTCCGACGCGGCAGAAGCGTTGCGCCTGCTCGTTGGCGGCGATCAAGTCACCACCTACAACGAAGCGGGCGAGCAGTACGAAGTGCATCTGCGTGCCGAGAATCGCAATCGCGACACAGAAGCGGCAATCGGTCAGCTGACGGTGCCCTCGACCCGACTCGGCAGCGTCCCGCTGGACAACATCGCGTCCTTCGCGCACGGTGCCGCACCATCAGACATCCGGCGTCTCAATCGGCAGCGCCAGGTCACCCTGTCGGCCAACATGCTGCCTGGCACGTCGCAGGCCGCTGCGCAGCAGGAAGTGCTGGCGGCCGCGGCCCAACTTGGACTCGGGCCTGAGTATCAACTCGCCTTCGCAGGTCGCTCGCGCGAGCTCAATCGCACCGCGAGTGCGTTTCTTCAGGCGCTCGCGTTGTCGCTGATCTTCATGTATCTCGTGCTCGCGGCGCAGTTCGAGTCGTGGCTGCACCCGGTCACGATTCTCCTGTCACTGCCGCTGACACTGCCGTTTGCCCTCGTGTCGATCCTGATCTTCGGGCAGTCGCTGAACATCTTCTCTGCCCTCGGCATGCTCGTGCTGTTCGGCGTCGTGAAGAAGAACTCGATCCTGCAGATCGATCATGCCAATCAGCTGCGCGAGGCCGGCCTCGATCCGCACGCGGCGATCGTGCAGGCGTGCCGCGATCGTCTGCGGCCGATCCTGATGACGACGCTCGCGTTTGTCGCGGGGATGATTCCGCTGGTGATCACCCAGGGCGTCGGCTCGGCCACGAATCACGCCATCGGCTTCGTAGTGATTGGCGGCCAGACGCTGGTCCTGGCGCTCACGCTCGTCGTCACGCCAGTGACGTATTCGCTCTTCGAGGATGCGCGCGAGAAGCGAATCTTTGGCAAGAGCTTCATCTGGCTGCGATCGAAGTTGCCGTTGCCAAACCCTGTGACGCCTGTCTAGCAATCTCGACGCTTGTCGGTGCGAACCCACTTCGGTCGTCGGTGCGACGTCTCTGACGCGCCTCGGTGCGACCGCGCTAGCGACCGTCGGTGCGATCCTGACTCTTGTCAGTGCGAACCCGAACCATGTCGGTGCGACGCTCTAACGAGCGTCGGGGCTGGTGCTATCGCGCTATCGCCGCAAAACCGTACTGATGCCGTCGGCTGTTGTCATTACAGAATCATCAGACACAAGGCGATTACACACAGGGTGCTTCGCGTTGCGCCGATATTCCGCGAGTGTCCGAACAGGGAGTTTGTTCACACCGACGAGTGTCCACGTCGCACCGACAAGGCGTCAGCGTGATCGCACTGACGAGAATCAGACTCGCACCGACAAGCATCGAGATCGCACGGACAAACGTCAGACGGATCGCACCGACAATCGAAAGGTGCGATCGCACCGACACACGTCAGGTGCCTACTGCTTGACGTAGATCTCGCCGGCCTTCCGGAACTCGACCGACTTCTCTTCCATTCCGGTCTGGCGAATCTGCTGCGTCAGCTCCATCGAGCAGAACTTCGGCCCGCACATCGAGCAGAAGTGCGCGACCTTCGCGCCGTCCGCAGGCAGGCTCTCGTCGTGATAGGCGCGCGCGGTCACTGGATCCATCGCGAGGTTGAACTGGTCCTCCCAGCGGAACTCGAACCGCGCCTTCGACAGGGCATCGTCCCACGCCTGGGCGCGCGGATGGCCTTTCGCAAGGTCGGCTGCGTGCGCGGCGATCTTGTACGCGATGACGCCGGCCTTGACGTCGTCGCGATCCGGCAAACCGAGATGTTCCTTCGGCGTGACGTAGCAGAGCATGGCCGTTCCGTACCAGCCGATCATCGCAGCGCCGATCGCCGACGTGATGTGGTCGTAACCGGGCGCCACGTCGGTGGTGAGCGGTCCGAGCGTGTAGAACGGCGCTTCGCCACACCATTCGAGCTGCTTCTCGACGTTTTCCTTGATGAGATGCATCGGGATGTGGCCCGGGCCTTCGTTCATCACCTGAACGTCGTACTCCCACGCGATCTTCGTGAGCTCGCCCTGCGTCTTGAGCTCCGCGAACTGCGGCTCGTCGTTCGCGTCCGCGATCGACCCGGGACGCAGGCCGTCCCCGAGCGAGAACGACACGTCGTAGGCGCGCATGATCTCGCAAATCTCGCGGAAGCGTGTGTAAAGGAAGTTCTCCTGGTGGTGCGCGAGGCACCACTTCGCCAGAATCGAGCCGCCGCGCGAGACGATGCCGGTGACGCGGCGTGCGGTCATCGGGATGTAGCGAAGCAGCACGCCCGCATGCACCGTGAAGTAATCGACACCCTGCTCGCACTGCTCGATGAGCGTGTCGCGATA
>Ga0207691_10008044_pt1 | contig 10138 bp, 11 predicted proteins | sample KBSM13metaG_FD_184327 | JGI IMG/M metagenome (GOLD analysis project Ga0207691, IMG submission 184327) | Miscanthus rhizosphere microbial communities from Kellogg Biological Station, Michigan, USA - KBS M1-3 metaG (SPAdes) (version 2) | ecosystem: Host-associated > Plants > Roots > Rhizosphere >... | reverse complement strand
TACTGGAAGGCAACTTCAAGCTCGCGGACGCGGTGGGCACGGTCCACGATATGCGCTTTGTGTTCCTGGACAACGACACCAAGCTGCTCTTCGCCACCGCTTACGATGGTGACTGGGACGCCTACATCGACGACTTCGCGACGAAGATTCCCAACGCGCTGGATCTGCTGTTCTGTGATGCCGTGGGGTGGCCGGGGATTCGGAGCCCGAAGGTGAAAGACTGGATCGTCGAGCACCAGGTCGCAGCCGAAGCCTGGTACGTCGGCAGCCCGAATTTGACGGTGGCGGAGACACGACGGCTCGAGCATGTCGGCAAGGCGGTTGAGGAATTCCTCGACAAGATTGGGTAGCTCCAGGCCTCGTGAAGGATGGTGGCGCCGCGCTCAATCAGAACTACACAGGAGGTCACGATGGCTACCACGACGACTCAAACGCAGACGGGATCGAAACAACCGGCGGACGCTCAGCAAAAGATCGAGGCGTTCCGTGCGCTGTTCGCCGACGCACCGGAGCTCGGGAAGAAGGCGTTGGAGAACGTCATCGCTGAGCTGAAATCGCAAGTGTCCGAGCCGCGGGCAAAGGTGGAAAGCGCTGGGCGGGTGGGCGCCCGCCTGGGCCAGCGCTCAGAGTTGACCATGATCGTCCCGTTGGCTCCCGGCGGTGCGAAACGGTTGCGCGCGTTCTTGAAGATGCTGGATGGCAATTTGTCGGGAGGAGCGGACAAGGTCGGCACCCTGCACGATATGCGCTTTGTCTTTATCGATAACGACACGAGGATGCTCTTCGCCACTTCGTTTGACGGCGACTGGGACGTCTACATCGACGACTTCGTGACGAAGATTCCCGATTTCCTCGATGTCATCGACTCGGCGTGGGAAGGCTGGCCTGGGATTCGTAGCCCGCAGGCGAAAGACTACCTGGTCAAGCACCAGATTACGGCGGAGGGTTGGTACGCTGCCCATCCGGATCTGACGGTGGCCGACATCACACGACTGAAGCACATCGGCCAGGCGGTAGACGAATTCCTGGACAAGCTCGGCAACTAGTCCACGGACACGACCATACCTAAAAGGATGCGTTCATGGTGCCCGTCAAGGAAATCGTCGCCAGCAATCTTTCGACGCGCGCGCCGACGCTCGAGTTGTCTGAGATCCAGGCGACCGTCCTCAGACAGAGGCCGGCTCCGTACTTCGGCACGCATGTGCTCTTGCGCATCGACGATGTTCGAGCGGGTCGCGAACTCCTCCGCCGGTTGACACCGCATATCGATTCCGCGACGAGTTGGTGGAGCGCGGACAATCCATGGCTGTTCGTCGGGATCAGCTATGCGGGCCTCGAGGCGCTCGGCGTTCCTCATGACTCGCTGCAAAGCTTCCCCGAGGCGTTCCGCGTAGGGATGGCTGCGCGTGCCGGGCAACTGGGAGACGAGGGCGCCAACGACCCGAAGCACTGGGATCTGCCCTTCGGCACCGCGGAAATCCATGTCGGCGTGAGCGCCTTTGCCGATTCCGAGGAACAGCGGCGCCGCGTCCTCGCGATCGCTCGCGAACAGTACGAGACCGTCTCGGGCATCAGTGTGTTGGGCACGCAGGACTTCGGCGCGCAGCCGGGCGACCTCAATCCACTGGGTTACAAAGACGGCATCGATCAGCCGCCGATCGAGGGCAGCGGCGTCGAGCCGCTGCCCGGCCAGGGACGCCCGATCAAGGCCGGCGAGTTCATCCTTGGATATCCGGGAGAAGCCGGGGTCGCTCTGCCGATGCCGCAACCAGACGTCCTCGGTCGCAATGGCACTTACGTGGGCTTGCGGAAATACCAGTCGCGCGTCGGCGCCTTCAATCGATTCCTCCGGGCAAATGGAAGCACGGAAGCAGAGCGGGAACTGCTCGCCGCGAAGCTGGTCGGCCGTTGGCGGAGCGGTGCCCCGCTGACGCTCGCGCCGAATGTCGACAACCCCGCTCTTGGCGCTGACCCGCGTCGGAACAACGATTTCAACTACGCGAACGACCCCCTTGGCCGGCAGGTGCCGTTTGGAAGTCATATCAGGCGGATGAACCCGCGGGACACAGAGCTCTCCCGTCTGACCGACGTGAACATCCATCGCATCATCAGGCGCGGGACGACGTATGGGACTCCGTACGATCCAAACGCGCTATCGGAAGAAGCGGACGAAGTCCCGCGCGGCGCCTATTTCCTCTTCATCAGCGCCAAGGCGATGGCTACCATCGAATTCCTGCAACAAGAGTGGATCAACGACGGCAATTTCATCGGGGCCGGTAACGAGCGCGATCCGATCATCGGGCTGCAGCCCGACGGCGCGACGTTCACCATTCCGAAGGAACCGGTGAGGCGCCGCGTCCACGGCATCGACACGTTCAACGTGCTGCGCGGCGGTGAGTACTTCTTCATGCCGAGCTTGTCCGCCCTGAAATGGTTAGGCGAGCGCGAATGAGAACGGGCACGACACAGATCGACATGCAAGTCTTCGCGCGTCACACGTGAGAGCGCACGTTGACTCATCCTGCGAGCGGTCATCGCGTAGATGAGCTTCGCGCCATCTGCCCCAGAACACGATTACGACATCTTCGCCACTTTATTCTTTCCCAGAGCGACTTATGATCGGAAGACGTGGCCAGGCGTGCACGACCATCGAACCCTCTGCCGCTTTGCACGGCCGGACGCGGCCAGAGCGGACGGGCTCCGGCGAGAAGCCGCACTCGACGAACCAACGAGCAATCATTTCCTGCGAGCGATCCGCCGTCCATAGATCCGAATCCCAAGAGCGACCGGAGAAATACTCAGAGGCGACATCAGCGAGGTGATTGATATGGCTGAATCGACGACCGATCACTCCATCTTGAAGAAGATCGAAGGTCTCGTTCACGAGGAGCAACATCTCTACGGGAAGGACGAACTGGCCGGCCACGATCGAGTACGGCTGGAAGCCATCAAGATCCAACTCGATCAAATGTGGGATTTGCTGCGGCAACGAGACGCGCGGCGCGAGTTCGGCCAGGATCCGAATGAGGCCAAGGTGCGACCGCCCTCCGTCGTCGAGCGGTACAAGCAGTAATTGGTGAATTGCAGCTGCCTTCGCTGCGTTGCGGGAACACATCATGAACATTCAGCTCTACAAGCAGCGTCTTCTCGACCTCGAAAAAACTCTGTCCGGTCGGATGGGCCGGGAAGCCGGCCAGGGCCGGGGAGAATTCATCGAATCGGCGCATGACGCGGGCGATGCGAGCGTCGCGGACGAGGTGGCGTCGGAGGAATTCACCGAAGCCGAACACAGTGCGGATGTCCTGAAACAGGTGCGCGATGCGCTGGACCGCGTGGCCGATGGCACATTCGGCACGTGCATCGTCGACGGTGGACCGATCGAAGAGCAACGGCTCGAGGCCGCACCCTGGACTCCCTATTGTCTCAAGCACGCGCAGCGCCTTGAGGCCGGGTCGTCGAAAACCCCGACCCTGTAGTCGCGGTCATCCCGCATGCATCACACGCACTGTCTCTCGCCGGCACGGGCCCGCGAACCTGACGCCGCGGTCACCTCAAGCTCGTACGCTCGACTCTTTCCAGATCTTCCAGCGTTCACAGCCGACGAAGCGTTCTTGTACGCCCTTGGCCGAGCCGGTGGGCTCTGCGACTGCGGCGATGCAGAGGACGACGAGGCGTCTCTTGGAACGGAAGCCGCCGGCTGGCCGTTCTTTGGCCAATTCGTTGCGCATGACATCACGGCAGATCGCTCTGCTCTCCAATCACACGTCGACCCGGCACGGCTCAGGAATGCGCGGTCGCCGCAGCTGAATCTTGAATGCCTGTACGGCGACGGACCAGTCGGACATCCCTATTTGTTTCAGCGGAACGATCCGGCGAAGCTCCTCTTGGGAGCGGACGGACAGGATGTGCTACGGAACGGGGAAGGCACCGCAATCATCGGTGATCCGCGGAACGATTCGCACGTGGTGATGTCCCAGATGCACCTCGCGTTCGTCCACGCTCATAACCAGTTCGTCGATCGTGTCCGATCGGAGGGCACACCGGAGTCCAACGTCTTTGAAAGCGCGGCCCGAGAGCTTCGGTGGCACTATCAAACGGTGGTCCTACGGGAGTTTCTACCCACGCTTGTGGGTGCGGACCTCGTGCACCGCCTGCTGGACAAAGGCCCCAGCTTTTATCGTCCGGCGCATGAACCCTTCATACCTCTGGAGTTCGCCGACGCGGCGTATCGCTATGGGCACTCGCAGATTCGTCACCTTTACACGTTGAACAGTACGAGTGCGCCGACGGCGATCTTTCCAGACCTGATCGGATTTCGACCGGTGTCGCCCAATCACCGCGTCGACTGGACATGCTTCTTCGATGCGAACGGTCGACCGCCGGCCGCTCGCGCCAAAAAGATTGATGGCCGCCTCGTCAGTGCGCTCATCGCTCTTCCGGTCGCATTGACGGGTGAGTCCCATGTCGAAGAGTTCCACTCCCTGGCCGTCCGCGATCTCGAGCGGGGACAAGGTGTCGGACTTCCGTCGGGAGAGGCCGTCGCGCGTCGCCTTGATCAGACACCGTTGTCCCGTGACGAAATCGGTGCTGCGAGGGTTGGTTGGCGCGGCGAGACGCCGCTCTGGTACTACATCCAGCGGGAGGCAGACGTTCGGTGCGGTGGCAATCGGCTCGGGCCGGTTGGCGCGCGCATTGTCGGCGACGTCTTGGTCGGCCTCCTCAATCTCGACCCGACCTCGGTGCGACATGCACCTGATGATTGGCGACCTACCGCGTCGTTAATTCAGCTGCTCGGCCACGCCTAGAGACCGCCTGTCCCAGTGACGATCGGCCGACTAGGTCTCGTCGGCGTTGTCTGCGGAGATCGACCAGGTTTACTTGCGCGGTCATTTCTTCACCGCGAACTAGCGCCAGGTTGCTGCAGTTCACGGACAAGATACGCGACTCGCCGTGCCGAAATAGCATAGCCGCCAACCTTCTCGAAAGTTAGGCTGACGCAAGCGTGAGCCCGTGTTCGACGCAGACGCGACACCCCGCCGATATTTCCAATCGTCACTGAGCGCGTCTCGAGAAAGGGAGATCCAATGAGTACCCAGCTGCTCGCCAGCCCGCTCACCAGCCTAGTGCCGCACGACCGGATCGAGATTCGCGAGGGCTATGCCGACGTCGGTGACGTCAGATTGCATTACGTCGAGGCTGGCGACGGGCCGCTGCTCGTTCTGTTGCACGGGTTCCCGGAGTTCTGGTTCGGCTGGCGGCTGCAGATTGGTGCTCTCGCGGCGGCGGGCTTTCGGGTGGTCGCCCCCGACACGCGCGGCTACAACCTGTCCTCGAAGCCAGAGGGCTTCGAGGCCTACGCTGTCGACCTGCTCGCCGCCGACATTCGCGGTCTCATCGGAGAACTCGGTGCCAAGTCCGCGCGGTTGGTCGGTCACGACTGGGGCGGAACCATCGCCTGGACCACCGCGATGAACCACCCGGAGGTCGTCGACCGACTCGCCATCCTCAACGCGGCCCATCCGCGGCGGCTCCAGGAAGGACTGCATCACCCGAACCAGCTTCGGAAGTCGTGGTACTTCTTCTTCTTTGCAGCACCGGGACTGCCGGAGGAGGTAGTGCACCTCAGAGACTGGCACTTCCTTCGGCACTTCCTGCATGATGCGAACCCGCCCTACACGCCGCAGGAACTCGAACGCTACGTCGAGGCGTGGTCGCAGCCAGGGGCAGCGGCCGGGATGATCAACTACTACCGCGCCTCGGTACGACAGTCTCAGAAGGAAGCTGCGGCAAAGCTTCGCCCGATTTCAGCGCCGACACTGGTCATCTGGGGGGAGCGCGACTCCTACCTCGGCTCCGAACTTGCCGAGCCCGACCGCAAAGACGTGCCCAACCTCGCCCGCGTCGAGCGCCTCCCCAACGCGTCGCATTGGGTCCATCACGATGAGGCCGAACGCGTCAATCACCTGCTCATCGACTTCTTCGCCTGAAAGAGGTTGCCCTAACAGAGCGCGTCCCTCCCAGAAGATCGCGACTTCATCTTCACCCGTTACGCGCCGTAATGGAGCCGAAACCGTCTTGGTGTTCCACTCATCTGAACAAGGTGAGCGTCGTGGACGTGGAAGTCCATCAGCCTAGAAGAACAGGAGGAATCAGATGTCGACGGCAATCGAGAGTATCAAGAACGTTGTTCTGGTGCACGGGGGGTTCGTAGACGGGTCCGGGTGGCGGGGCGTCTACGATCTTCTGAAGAAGGACGGCTACAACGTGGCGATCGTCCAGAATCCGACCACTTCACTGGCGGAGGACGTCGCGGTCACGAACCGTACGCTGGCGGCGCAGAACGGCTCGGTGATTCTCGTCGGGCATTCGTACGGCGGGGTGGTGATTACGGAAGCCGGAAACGATCCCAAAGTCGCAGGCCTCGTCTACATCGCGGCCTTCGCACCGGACAAGGGCGAGTCGGTGTCCGCGCTGATCAAGAACCCGTCGCCGGGTGCGCCGGTGCCTCCGATCCTGCCGCCGCAGGACGGTTATCTGTTCCTCGATCGGGCACAGTTTCGAGCGTCGTTCGCGGCTGATGTCAGCGCTGACGCGGCGGCATTCATGGCGGACTCGCAGGTCCCGTGGGGTCTCGAGGCTCTGAACGGCGCCGTCAGCAAGCCGGCATGGAAGACGAAGCCCAGCTGGTATCTCGTGTCCACGGAAGACCGGATGATTCCGCCCGACGCGCAGCGCCTGATGTCGAAGCGTGCCGGTGCGACAGTGATCGAGGCGAAGGGCAGCCACGCCATCTATGTGTCGCAGCCGAGTGCCGTTGCTGCGATTATCGCGAAGGCGGCAACCAGTGTGCCTTTGGCCACTCGGTAGCGTCGCTCGCCGGTAACGGCGATTGTGGCGAGTCACTCGCCCACCAAAGCTCGCGCGTAATCCCTAGCAAATGTCCGGACGTTCCGGGGATCCCCGGTCCCAGCAGACCGCCGCGACGGATGGCCGGCTGAATCTCGTCGCGGAAACGTGGCGGGCCGCGGCGCGCGATGCGGACGTTGGTGGTTAGAAGATTCGCAGACGCTGAAGTTGCTCGAGAACGAGAATGAGCCAGGCGCGTCGCTTTGCGTGGCGCGCAACGGCCGGCTTGACGGTCAAGGCGCGTTCCTCGTTCAGTGCACGAATCGCGCGCCAGGTGTGGACGGCGTCCCTGAGCATCGCCTCAAATCACGGACGGCATGCTGAGCGAACGTCTCCAGGAGCTCGAGGAACAGGGTCCGGCTGGCCGATCACGGGCCAGACGCCGCAACTAGTGACAAAGCGCGTGAACATGTAAGGCCTGATGGAGTATTCGCGATGAACACGCGTCTTCTAATGACGATGCACGTGAAGGTCGGGACACCGCTGAACATCGGTGCCGTGCCTCATGGCACTCGTCGAACGGCCCCGCTGGACGGCGGGACGTTCGAAGGTCCGCGCCTCCGCGGCACCATCTTGCCAGGCGGCAGCGCGGACTGGCTGCTCCTTCGTTCGGATGGCGTGCTGGAAATGGACCTTCGCTTCACGCTCCGGACCGATGATGGCGCGCTCATCTCGATGCGCTCGTTTGGCCTGCGCCACGGGCCGCCCGAGGTGATCGCGGCGCTTGGACGCGGCGAAACGGTCGATCCTACGACCTACTACTTCCGAACCATGCCGCGTTTCGAGACAGCCCACCCCGCCTATGTGTTCCTGAATCGCCTGATCGCGGTGGCGACTGGCGACCGGCGCCCGGAAGGCCCGATCTACACGATTCACGAGGTCCTCTGACATGAGCGTGCCCATCCATTCTCGTCCGCTGATGGTGCTGCGTCTCACCACGTCAGCCACCCAGGACATCGGCTCGACCCCGCAGGGCGCCCTCACGATCTTTCCGGTCATCGGCGGCTCGTTCGAAGGCGAGCGCCTTCGCGGCAAAGTGCTCGCCGGCGGCGGCGACTGGGTCACAGCCCACGGCGATGGAACGGTCACGCTCGACCTGCGGGTGACGCTCGAGACCGACGACGAAGGCCTGATTCACATGACGTTCACTGGCGTGCGCGACGACGCGAACCATTACTTCCGCACGGTGCCGCGCTTCGAGACCGCCGTGCCGAAGTACGCGTTCCTCAATCGTCTCGTCGCAGTCGGCATCGGGGAGATCCGGCCTGAAGGACCGGTTCATCTCATCGAAGAGATTCTCTGAAGACAGCCGAATCGACCGTCGTGCCTCTAGCCGAGCGGGTGCCGGAGCAGTATCAGCGGGTGCCCATGGCGGGTGGAGCGCCTGGCGCAGAGGCAGGACCGCCGAGCCGTGGGTTAGAACAGCCAGGCACCGCGGGCCATGAATGCCGCGACGAATACGATCGCGACGACCAGCGCCAGTTCGGCAGCGTTGATCCGCCTGAACGCGTCCACTGAGAATCGGGGCAATGCCGCGCGGCGTCGTTGCGCGGATCGCACGCGCATGAACGTCACCATCGGCGTCAGTTCGAGGAGGAACACGAGGCCGAACAACGCGAGCTTCAGCCAGAAGAAACCGTTGCGCCAATAAAAACCCGGTTCCTTTCCGCCGAAGAATACGCGTGCCAGGCCCGACGCGATCCAAAGGCCGGCGGCGACGCCCCAGGCATTGTCGGCGGCCAGCAGCCGTCGCCAGCCGGCATCGTCGAGAGGGCGTGCGAGAGCCCGTCCGCGCAAGAAAACGGCGCCCAGACCCAGCGCCAGCGTCAGAACGTGAACCGCCGAGAGCAGCGCACTCGCGACCACCATCGGAGTCTAGTTGGCGGGGAAACGCGCTCGCAAGCGGCAAAAGGGCGATTGCGACTGCTTGGATTGCCGAGTGTGAATTTCCTTCCTGTTTCGATGAATTAATCGCACTGTGTGTGCCGCGGACGCACCGGTAGAGTCATGGCATGCAGACCTTCGCGAGAGAGCTGCGGCACGCATGGCGATCGCTGTTGCGCCGCAAGGCCTACTTGATGGCGTGTGCCGGAACACTGGGACTGGTGCTCGGCGCCAATGCCGCGATGTTTGCGGTCGTGAACGCGACGATGCTGAGACCGCTGCCGTTCGCCACCAGCGGCCCCGTCGTGCAGTTGTTCGGGCAGCCGCCCGGGACGACGACGGTGTTGCAACGCAACCCATTGCAACAGATGGAAGTGCCGCGCCTTCGCGAGCGCGCCCGCACGCTCGCCCGATTGGAAGGGTTCTATTTGTTCGAACGGGTTGTCACTCTGGCCGGAGAGCCCGTTGTGGCCACAGGTGCGACGGTGACACCGGGCCTGTTGAGGATGATGGCGGTGCCGATCTCACAAGGCCGTTCGTTCACGGCCGGTGAAGAAGAGCCGGGACACTTCGTCGCGCTCATCACGGATCGCTACTGGCGCGAGACGCTCGGATCAGGAAGCGTGTTGGGCACATCGTTGATCATTGACGACCAGCCCCACACCATCGTCGGCATCCTCTCGTCCGCCTTTGCCGTGCCGTTCCTCGACGCGGACGTCTTCACGCCGCTCGTCGCAAGCCCCGAACCGGTCGGCCGCGCTCCGGCGCGCACTGTGGTTGCTCTGGCAGAACTGGCGCCCGGCGTGTCGATCGAGCAGGCGCGTGAGGAGTTGATGACGATCTCACGTCAATTGGCGCAGGAGTTTCCCCGCACCCACGCGCACTGGACCCTCGGGGCGGAACGTGTCCGCGACTGGCTGTACGGATCGATGAGAGCGCCGCTGCTGATGCTGATGGCGGCCACGGGCCTGGTTCTCTTGATCGCATGCGTCAACATCGCCAACCTGACCTCCGCACATGCCGTCGCCCGTTCCGGCGAGTTGTCGTTGCGGCTCGCTCTGGGGGCATCGACACGTGATGTACTGAGGATGCATCTGGCCGAGTTGCTGATCGTGTGCCTCGCGGGGCTGATTCCAGGCTTGCTGCTGGCACGCGGTGCGGTGCCCGCGTTGCTGGCAACCAACCCAACCATCGCGCGAACGCTGGGCGAAGTGGCGATCGATTGGCGGGTGCAGACGGGCAGTGCGGTGGTCGCCGTACTCTCCGCCGTCGCGGCGTCCGTGGTGCCCGGGATGCGCGCGATGCGTGGGCAGGCATCGACAGTCCTGGCCGCCACTGCCAGCCGGGC
>Ga0207691_10008042_pt1 | contig 10138 bp, 10 predicted proteins | sample KBSM13metaG_FD_184327 | JGI IMG/M metagenome (GOLD analysis project Ga0207691, IMG submission 184327) | Miscanthus rhizosphere microbial communities from Kellogg Biological Station, Michigan, USA - KBS M1-3 metaG (SPAdes) (version 2) | ecosystem: Host-associated > Plants > Roots > Rhizosphere >... | reverse complement strand
GGTAGGGCGCGAGGCCAGGCTCGTCGGCCCAGCCGCGCGCGAGGTTTTCGATACGCAGCTCGGTCGGCGCGGTGAAGCTGCACGGCGCCATCCGTCCGTCGATGCGCGCCGCGCCGAGGAGCTGTCCGGCCTCGCAGCCCAGCACGCCCCAACGCGCGAGGTCGTCGGGCCGAGCCGCGAGCGCCAACTGCAGCAGATGACGATTGCGACCGCGCTTGTCCGCCATCTGCTCCGGCTGGTAACCGTCGTGCTCGATCGTCAGCGGCAGGCGCCGGCGCGGCAGCGCGGACGCCGGCTGCTCGTGCACCCGTCCCTCATAGCGGATGCCGCCCGGCAGCAGCCGCGACAGCCAGCTCGGCGCGCGGTCGACGCGTCCGCCGCTGCCGTCGAGCAGACTGACCACGTTGAGCTGGCCGATGAAGTCGGGCTCGGCGTCGCGGACGGCCGCCAAGGCTTCGGCGCCGTCGGCGATCCACTCATCGGCGTCGAGAACCAGGCACCAGTCGGCATCGGTCAATGCGAGCGCCGCGTTGCGGGCGGCCGAAAAGTCATCGATCCATGTGAAGTGCGTCACGCGAGCGCCGCAGCGCACGGCGATCGCGGGCGTGTCGTCGACCGAGCCGGTGTCCAGCACAACCATCTCGTCGACCCACGGTCGCACGCTCATGAGACAGCGCTCGATCGCACGGGACTCGTTGCGCGCGATCAGCACCAGCGCGATCCGCCGGCACGCGCGAACCTCGTCCGCCGGCCGGGCGTGGCAAGGTCCGGGACGGTCCGGTGACGACATTTTTCTCATGCCTCGATGAGACCTTGCCGACAACAGCACCGGTGCCGAGATCAACCCGCGCGAACCGGCGCTTATCGAACGACCGGACAAAAGCCCAAGGAAGTTGGATTTCCGAGTCGGGCGATTTTTTCGACTCAAGTTCGCCAGAGGTCGCTCGATAACCCTCCCAACGCACCTCTACCCAGAGGTCGTGGTCCGGTTAGGAAGCCGCGGTGCTCGACACAACGGTTGACTAGCGCGGGCGGCGTCGGTGAACGGAGATGGCTCCGAACCGGCGGCGAAGGTGCGGCGGGTGGTTCGCCTTCCGACGCATCAGCGTAAAACGCCGGCGGCTAGGCCGGGAGTCTTAACCAACTGGAGTCTTTTTCTCATGCCGATGACCATCAACACCAACGTCAGCTCGCTGAATGCACAGCGCAACCTGACCACGTCGCAGGCTTCGCTCGCGACCTCGATGCAGCGCCTGTCCTCGGGTCTGCGTGTCAATTCTTCGCGTGATGACGCCGCCGGCCTGGCGATCGCCGAGCGCATGAACGCGCAGATCCGCGGCATCAACGTCGCGATCCGCAACGCCAATGACGGCATCTCGCTGGCGCAGACCGCTGAAGGCGCCCTTGCCACCGTGACGGACGCGCTGCAACGCATGCGCGAGCTGGCGGTGCAGGCCCAGAACGGCTCGAACGGCACGACCGACCGCGCCAACCTGAACACGGAATACCAGGCGCTGTCGGCTGAAATCACCCGGATTGCCGCGCAGACCAAGTTCAACGGCACGGCGATCATCGGCGCCAGCGCCGGCGCGCAGACCTTCCAGGTCGGCGCCAACAACGGCGACACGCTGACCGTCACGACGACCACAGTGGCGACGGTCACCGGTGACCTGCAGACCGCTGCCAATGCATCGACCGCGGTCGCCGCGCTCGACACCGCGCTCGACACGATCACGACCAGCCGCGCCGCCTATGGTGCTGCGATGAGCCGGCTCGGTTTCGCGATCTCGAACCTGTCGATCACCGGCGAGAACCAGTCGGCTGCGCGCGGCCGGATCATGGATGCGGACTTCGCTGCAGAAACGGCCAACCTGTCCCGCTCGCAGATCCTGCAGCAGGCCGGCAGCGCGATGGTCGCGCAAGCGAACCAGCTGCCGAACCAGGTGATGGCGCTGCTGCGCTGATCGCTGCCGGGGAGATTCACCCCGAATCGAAGCCGCCCTCCGGGGCGGCTTTTTCTTTGGGCGATCCGTTCAGCGCAAAACTGGCGGGTCCGAACGGCTCTATTCGAGCGTATCCGTTGGCGGCGGCACGCTGACACTCTGGAAACAGGCCGCAACTCGTTGGCCTGACGAGTCCGGCACGTTCGCCGGCCGCCGACTGTTCGACCGGAGCGCTATACATGCCACAGACCATCAACACCAACGTCTCGTCGCTCAATGCACAGCGCAACCTGACGACGTCGCAGAATTCCCTCGCAACCTCGATGCAGCGCCTGTCCTCGGGCCTGCGCGTCAATTCCGCCAAGGACGACGCCGCCGGCCTGGCGATCGCCGACCGCATGAACGCGCAAGTGCGCGGCATCAACGTCGCGATCCGCAATGCCAACGACGGCATCTCGCTGGCGCAGACCGCGGAAGGCGCCCTCGCCACCGTGACCGACGCGCTGCAACGCATGCGCGAACTGGCGGTGCAAGCGCAAAACGGCTCGAACGGCACGTCCGACCGCGCCAACCTCGACGCCGAATACCAGCAGCTCTCCGCCGAAATCGCGCGGATCGCGACCCAGACCAAGTTCAACGGCATCGCCATCGTCGGCGCCGGCGCCGGCGCGCAGACCTTCCAGGTCGGCGCCAACAACGGCGACACGCTGACAGTCACGACGACGGCGGTCAGTGGCGTCGGCGGCGGCCTGACCACCGCGGCCGCTGCGTCGACCGCGCTGGCCGCGATCGACACGTCGCTCGACGTCATCACGACCAACCGCGCGACCTACGGCGCGGCGATGAGCCGCTTCGAGTTCGCGATCTCAAACCTGCGCATCTCGGGCGAAAACCAGTCGGCCGCCCGCGGCCGGATCATGGACGCCGACTTCGCAGCCGAAACCGCCGAGCTCGCACGCTCGCAGATTCTTCAGCAGGCCGGCACTGCGATGGTGGCCCAGGCCAATCAGGTGCCGCAGCAGGTGCTGCAACTCCTGCGCAGCTGATCGCGGCGCCCCGGCGCCGACCCGCGAGCTCTTCTCGATCCGCCCGGGCGACGCCCGGGCGGTCGATCACGTCCGCCGGTCACGCCTCAAGTTCCCACCGCAGCGGCCGATAGCCAAGGACGTTCAAGGAAAATCCCATGGCTTCCATTTCGTCACCCGGCATCGGCAGCGGCCTGGACATCAACAGCATCATCACCCAGCTGGTGGCGGTGGAGAAGGTGCCGCTCACCAAGCTGCAGACCGAGGCGACCTCGCTGCAGACCAAGCTGTCGACCTACGGCAAGGTCCAGTCGGGCCTGTCGGCGCTGCGCGATGCAGCGTCGGCGCTGACCCGCAGCAGCACCTGGGGCCAGACGGTCGGCACGACCAGCGATGCGACCGCGGTGGCGGTCAGCACCAGCGACACGACGACGCCCGGCAACTACGCGCTCGAGGTCCAGAAGCTGGCGTCTGCGCAGTCGAACGCCACCAAGGTCTACGCCTCCGCCGACGCCTTGGTCGGCGAGGGCACGCTGCACGTCGAGCTCGGAACCTGGGGCCCCGGCCAGACCACGTTCACACCGAAAGCCGGTGTCACTGCGATCGACATCAGCGCCGGACCGCCGGCCGCCTCGCTGGCCCAGCTGCGCGACAAGATCAACGCCAGCGGTGCCGGCATCACCGCATCGGTGCTGACCGACGCGACCGGCGCCCGCCTCGTGCTGCGCTCGTCGGCGACCGGCGAGACCAACGGCTTTCGGATCGGCGTGGCCGACAGCGACGGCGGCAACTCGGACGGGCTTGGCCTGTCGGCATTGGCGTTCGACCCCTCGGCCGGCATCCTGACGATGGCGCAGGCGCTTGCCGCCTCGAACGCCGCGGCGACCTTGAACGGGCTGGCGATCAGCTCGACTTCGAACACGCTGTCGAACGTCCTCGACGGCATGACCTTGACGCTCAACAAGGTCACGACCGCGCCGGTCCAGGTCAGCGCAGCCCAGGACGACGTCTCGATCCGAAAGGCGATGGACACGTTCGTCACCGCCTACAACGACCTGAACAAGCTGCTCGCCGAGCAGACCAAGTACGACGCCGGCAGCAAGACGGCCGGCGGTCTGCAAGGCGACAGCGCCGCGATCGGCATCCGCTCGCAGATGCGCGCGATGATCGGCACGAGCAGCGGCGCCTCGACGATGTTCTCGCGCCTCGGCGACATCGGCTTCGACGTCAAGCTCGACGGCAGCATTGCGCTGAACGACGGCAAGGTGAAGAACGCGCTGGCCAACCTGCCCGAGACGAAGAAGCTGTTCGCGAACAACGACCTGCTGACCCCGAGCAAGAACGGCATCGCGGTGCAGATGCGCGCGCTGACCGACCGCCTGATCGGCATCGACGGCACCGTCAGCACGCGCAGCGAAGGCCTGCGCAAGCGCATCGACCTGAACCAGGATCGCCAGGAAGCGTTGACTGACCGGATCGCACAGGTCGAGAAGCGCCTGCGTGCCCAGTACACCGCGCTCGACAAGCAGATGGGCGCGCTGAGCGGCCTGCAGGGCTACGTCACGCAGCAGATCAACGCGTTCAACGCGAACAGCAACAACAACAACTGATCGAGCAGAGCCGGTTCTCCGGGGCTGCTAAAGCGCCAGCCGACCCACTGCAGAGCGTCCGATCGCGTCGGGTTTAGACCCTCCGGTCAGCAGGCACGAACCGGGTTTCGGTCTCAAGTCATCGGCGGTGAGGCCGATATTCAAAACAGGTCCTCACTGAAAGCATCGCCCCCATGTTCGCGTCTGTCGCTCGAAGCAAGAACGCCGGCACCTTCAACGCCAAAGCCTATCGCCAGGTCGCACTCGAGACCGGCGTCGATGCCGCTTCCCCGCACCAGCTGGTGCTGATGCTGATCGACGGCTTCCAGGACTCGCTGGCACAGGCGCGCGGCGCGATCACGGCACGCGACATCGAGACCAAGGGTCGCGCCATCGGCCGCGCCGTGCGCATCATCGAGGAAGGGCTGCGAGCGGGCCTGAACCAGGAAGCCGGCGGCTCGCTGGCCGGCAGCCTCGATGCGCTCTACCTCTACATCACGGTTCGGCTGACGCAGGCCAACAGCGCGAACGACATCGCCGCGCTCGAGGAGTGCAGCCGCCTGATCGAACCCGTGCGGTCCGCCTGGGTCGCCATCGGCGCCCAAGTTGCCGCAAACAGCTGAACAGCCCCCTCCAGAACCGTCACCGGAATACGGACGCGAGATGAAGACACTGCTGAACTACTACGAGGCCATTGAGCAGGCCAGTCTCGACATGCTGAACGCCGCCCGCAGCGGCCAGTGGGACGAGGTCGTCCGACTCGAGAGCGCCTGTGCGCTGCTGATCTCGGTGCTCAAGCGCAGCGCGTCGAGCGAGACACTCGACACCAACCAGGCGCGGGTCAAGTCGAAGATCATGCAGCGCATCCTCGTCAACGACGCCGAGGTCCGACAGCTGGCGGAACCGTGGCTCGAGGATCTCGACAATGTGCTGGCGGGCCGTCCCAAGACGGTCCACTGAACCGGCCGGCTGCCATGCAGATGGAAACCCAGCCGGCTCCCCTCGATGCCCTCGGCGGCACCGAAGGCGGCCTCGACCAGTTCCGAGTCGCCGCGCCGCTCGAGATCACCTCGCTGCTGCGCGAACTGTGCGACGGCAACGTCCTGCTGAACCTGATCGCGAACGACGGCTGCGTCTACACGACGACGCTGTGGACGCTCGACACCGAGCGCGGCAGCATCGGCTTCTGCGCCGACGCCGCCGACACGCGCCTGCAGTCGCTGCTCGAATGCGAAGAGGCGGTGGTGGTCGGCTACCTCAACAACGTCAAGCTGCAGTTCGACGTCAGCAACCTCGTGCTGGTGCGCGGCTCACGCGCGAACGTCTTGAGTTGCATGCTGCCGCGCGAGATGTTCCGGTTTCAGCGCCGCGGCTCGTTCCGCGTCCGCCCGCCGATGCGCCATTCACCGGTCGCGCGCCTGCGCCATCCCCAAGTTCCCGGCATGCCGCTGTCGCTGCGCGTGATCGACGTCAGCATCGGCGGCTGCGCGCTGTTCCTGCCGCAGGAGATCGCGGCACCGCGTCCCGGCGTGCTGATCGATCAAGTCGAGATCGACCTCGACGAAGAAACCCGCTTCGACGTCAATATGCGTCTCGCCCACGTGACCGCGATCAGTGCCGACGCGCGAGGTGTGCGCCTGGGTTGCGAGTTCCTGAGGGCCGGCGGCGATGCGGTGCGCGCGTTGCAGCGCTTCATCGACCACACCCAGAAGCGCGGCAAGCTGCTCGCGCTCGACTGACGTCTTAGTAGAGGCTCAGGCGCGAGCCTCGGGCCCTTCATCCGGCACGACGGCGCGGCGGACCGCGGTCGGTGCGTCCGCCATCAGACCGGCACTCTCGAGAAGCCCGCGGCAAAGCGCCTGCGCGGCCGCCTTCGACATCTCGATCGGCAGGACCTGCCCCGATTCGAACTGCAGATGGAAGCGCACGTGATCCGGATCGTCCCAGTGGATGACGCCGGCGCCGAGGCACTTGATCGCGGGCGGCAGCTCCTCGCCCGGCACTGCGATGCCGTTCTCGGTGTTCAGCAGCGCGACCGCGACCGCGGGCACGTCGTTCTCGTGCACCTCGATCGAGGTGTCGCGGCGCGCGCCGTCGACAACGGCCTTAGTTTCCAGCACCACCCCTGCCTTGTCCCCGGCGACGTTCGAGTCCTTCAGTTCCTCGATCGCCACCTCGACCTTGTCGGCCCGCTTGTTCATCCCTGATACCTCGCTCTGCCCTCGCGCGGACGGCGCCTTCGAACCGTTTCTAACGGCAGCCTGGCGTCGACCGCGTGCGCGCGCGGAGGCGGCTCAGACCTGCATGTTCATGATATCGGAGTACGCCTGGACGAGCCGGTTGCGGACCTGCAACGTGGCCTGGAAACCGATCTGCGCCTTCTGCATCGCGACCATCGTCTGCTCGAGGCTGACCGTTGGGTTGTCGAGCTGGACTTCGCGCTGCATCGCCGTCGCGTCGGTCTGCGCCTTGCTCACCGCGCCGAGCGCCTTGCCGAGCACCTGCTGGAAGCCGGCGCCTTCGACCGCATTGCCGCGCTGCAACGGCTGACCGGTCGGCGTCAGGCCGGCGCGGGCGACGGCCTGGGCGAAATCGAACGGTTTCAGAGTGACATTCATCACAGGCTCCGCGGCCGCGCAGGCGCGACCTCATGGAACAGGATCGTAGGCAGCGGACGCCGCCAGGATGGAGGGAACTGAGGTCCGTTTGGCGGGCTGTTTCGTGCATGGCAGGCGCGCTCTTCTTCGAATAATCGACGCATTCCGGGACTTACCGTGCCCGGCGGATTTCGAGCACCTATGGAAAACGGCGTCGCGCTGAACCCCTCGCAAGCCATGGCGGTGCCCCTGACGTTCTCGGGCCGCGTCAAGGCGATGCCCGGGCGGGCCAAAGCCAGTGCCGCGATCGGTCTCGCCGCCCTCGCCGCCGTCGTCTATGCGCTGGCGATCAATACCAGCCACGGCGAGTTTCGGGTCCTCTACGGCAACCTGTCGGACAAGGACGGGGGTGCGGTCGTCGCCCAGCTCTCGCAAATGAATGTGCCGTACCGGGTCGCTCCGGGCGGTGCGATCCTGGTCCCCTCTGGTCAGGTGCCCGACCTGCGCCTGAAGATGGCAACGGCCGGCCTGCCGAAGGGCTCGGTCTCCGGCTACGAGCTGATGGACACCGCCCGCTTCGGCCAGACCCAGTTCCAGGAGCGCTTGACGTTCCAGCGCGGCCTCGAAGGCGAGCTGACCCGTTCGATCACCTCGCTTGCCGCGGTCCAGAACGCGCGCGTCCACCTCGCGCTGCCGAACCAGAACGGCTTTTTCCGCGAGCAACAGAAGCCGAGCGCCTCGGTGCTGCTGAGCCTGCATCCGGGACGCTCGCTCGACCGCGCGCAAGTCGCTGGCATCGTCCACCTGGTCTCGTCGAGCGTTCCCGAGCTCGACCCGAAGGCGGTCAGCGTGCTCGACCAGAGCGGCGCGCTGCTGACCGGCAGCGCCGACGCGGTGCGGCCGGGCGGCCTCGATGCCGGCCAGCTCCAGTACCTGAACCAGATCGAGACCGGCTACGCGAAGCGGATCTTCGAGCTGCTCGAGCCGATCGTCGGCCACGACAACCTGCGCGCGACCGTCGCCGCCGACGTCGACTTCACGCAGAGCGAAGCCACCTCCGAAGAATTCAAGCCGAACCAGGGCGCCGAGGCCAGCATCTCGATACGCAGCCAGCAGACGACCGAGCAATCGGGTTCGAGCGGCGCAATGCCGAGCGGCGTGCCCGGCGCGGCGTCGAACCAGCCGCCGGTGGCCGCCACCGCGCCGCTGGTCGGCGCCTCGCAGCCGCTGCAGGCCGCGCCGCTGTCAGGCGGCGGCGCCAACGGCCGGCGCGAGGCGGTCACCAATTACGAAGTCGACAAGACGGTCCGCGTGACCCGCAATGCAACCGGCACCGTCAAGCGCCTGAGTGCGGCCGTCGTCGTCAACAACCGCAGCGTCGTCGACCCGAAAGGCAAGACCACGCAGGTCGCGCTGAACGACGCGGAGCTCGAAAAGCTGACGTCTCTGGTGCGCGAGAGCATCGGCTACAAGCAGGATCGGGGCGACTCGGTCAAGGTCATCAACGCGCCGTTCCGCATCGAGACGATCCCGAACGGCCCCGAGGTTCCGTGGTGGAAGGCGCCTGACAACGTCGACCTGCTGCGCTCGTTCGCGATGCCGGGTGCACTGGTCCTGGTCGCGTTGCTGGTCTTTTTCGGCCTGATCCGCCCGGGCTTGAAGGCGGTGACGGCGCCGCCGGTACTGCTGCCCGGTGGCCAGCTGAATGCGGTCGCCGACGACGCGACCTCGCTGCCGATGCAGGCCGCGCTGCCGGCACCGCGCATGGTCGGCCAGCTCGAAAGCGCGAAGCAGCTGGCACGCCAGAACCCCGCGGCCGTCGCCGGCATCCTGCGCGGCTGGGTCGGCACCGACCAGCCGGCCTCGCGCTGAGGGCTGCCCGATGGACGAGACTGGCCTCGAGAATTCGGCGATCCTGCTGATGTCGCTCGGCGAGGAAGACGCTGCCCAGGTGCTCAAGCACCTGACGCCAAAAGAGGTGCAAGGCGTCGGCGAGACCATCGCGCGCATGAAGGCGATCCCGCGCGAACGCCTCGAGACGGTGCTGGATCTCTTTCACTCGGTGACTGAGCACCAGCTCAGCCTCGTCACTGACACCGACGAATACGTCCGCTCCGTCTTGCGCAAGGCGCTCGGCGAGGACAAGGCCAACCTGCTGCTCGATCGCATCCTGCAAGGCTCGGACGTCTCCGGCATCGAAAGCCTCAAGTGGATGGACGCGACGGCGGTCGCCGAGCTCCTGCGCAATGAGCATCCCCAGATCGTCGCGGCGATCCTGGTCCACCTCGACTTCGATCAGGCCTCGGCGGTGCTGAAGCTGTTCACCGAGCGCCACCGCAACGAGGTCGTGGTGCGCATCGCCACGCTCGACGGCATCCAGCCGTCGGCGCTGAAGGACCTGAACGAGGTTATGGCGACCCTACTGACCGGCGCCGACTCGGTGCGCAAGTCGACCCTCGGCGGCGTGAAAGCGGCCGCCGAAATGCTGAACCTGATGGGCACCAGCGTCGAGACCTCGGTGCTCGAATACGTGCGCGAAGCCGACGGCGAGCTGGCACAGAAGATCATGGACAACATGTTCACTTTCGACGACCTGATCAAGGTCGACGACAAGGCGATCCAGGCGCTGATGAAGGAAGTGCAGACCGAATCGCTGGTCATCGCGCTGAAAGGCGCGGCGCCCGAGCTGCGCGAGAAGATCTTCAAGAACATGTCGAGCCGAGCGGCCGAGACCTTGCGCGAGGAGCTCGAGGCGCGTGGTCCGGTCCGGGTCTCCGAGGTCGAGACCGAGCAGAAGGAAATCTTGAAGGTGGTGCGCCGCCTCGTCGAGGAAGGCGTGATCACGATCGGTGGCTCGAATGACGACGAATTCGTCTAGCGCGCCGCGCGCACCGGCTGCGGCTGCCCCTGCGGCGGCAGCCGCCAAAGCCTCGGTCTACACCCGCTTCATTCCACGCGAGGAGCTCGGGGCCTTTGCCGCGTGG
>Ga0207691_10008040_pt1 | contig 10140 bp, 8 predicted proteins | sample KBSM13metaG_FD_184327 | JGI IMG/M metagenome (GOLD analysis project Ga0207691, IMG submission 184327) | Miscanthus rhizosphere microbial communities from Kellogg Biological Station, Michigan, USA - KBS M1-3 metaG (SPAdes) (version 2) | ecosystem: Host-associated > Plants > Roots > Rhizosphere >... | reverse complement strand
CGGATCAGCGTGCCCTTGCCGGCGCCGGACGGCCCGGTGACGACGAAGACGGGCTTCACGCTCCCGACCGGCGGGATGTCGGGTCACCGCCGGCGGAGCCGGGGCTCACCGATGGTTGAAGAGATTGACGAGCTCGGCCCGCTGGCGCTCGGAGAGGCCGCCCACCGTCTTCGACTGACTGATCCGGCACTGGTTCAGCAGACGCGCCGCCTTGACGCGGCCGAACTTCGGGACCGCCATCAGCATGTCGAAGACCTTCGCAGTCGAGACGTACTCCGGCGGGTCGAGGAGGATCGACTCGATCTGAACGCGCCCGTCCTTCAGGTCCTTCTTCAGCTGTGCACGCCGGACGCGGATGTCGTTCGCACGTTGGAGGGCTTCCATCCGCTGGTCGAGCGACCGTGCGGGTGCCTGGGCGTGCGTCTTCGACGTGACCATCAGAGGCGCCGAGTCTAGCAAGCTGGGGCGGCGAATCAAGCAGTAGTGTTTTCGGCGATTTGCAGGCTTTTTGCTAGATCGACAACAGACGCGCGCGGTTGCCGGGAAGACCCTCGGAGCCGAGGGCGGCGACCTCGGGCTCCATCTCGGCTCGGATGCGCGCGGGTGCGAGCGGGTCGGCGAAGAGCACCGTCCCGAGCGCGACTGCGCTCGCCCCGACCGCCGCGAGCTCGACCGCGTCGCGACCCGAGAAGACGCCGCCCATGCCCACGATCGGGACGTCGACCGCCTCCGCGCACGCGTGGACGCAGGCGAGCGCGACCGGCCGGAGGCCGGGGCCCGAGTAGCCGCCCGCGCCCCGCGCGAGCCGCGGCCGCAGCGTCACCGGATCGAGCGCGAGCCCGCGGAGCGTGTTCACGAGCGACAGGCCGTCGGCACCCGCCGCGACGACCGCGCGCGCCGACTCCGCGATGTCCCACTGCGCCGGCGAGAGCTTCGCGTAGAGCGTCTTGGAGGTCGCTCCGCGAGCCGCGGCGACGAGCTCGGCCGCTGTCTCGGGCGCCTCCTCGACGTTGGGGCACGACAGGTTCAGCTCGATCGCGGCGATCCGGTCGTCCCCGTCCAGGCGCGCGCAGCAGAGCGCGTAGTCGTCCGCCGAGAAGCCGCCGACCGAGACCCAGACCGGCACGCCGAGCTCCGACAGCCGCGGCACGCTCTCCCGGTCGAACGCGTCGATGCCAGGCCCCTGCAGGCCGATCGAGTTCAGCATGCCATGCTCGCTCTCCGCGATCCGGACCGGCGGGTTGCCGGCGCGAGGGAGCGGCGTGATCGTCTTCGTCACGACGACGTCGAGTGACCGAGCGACGTCGGGCGCCGCCAGTGGGTCGAGGCACCCGGAGGCGTTGAGCAGAGGGATCGTCATGCGGCTCCTGCGAGGAGAACCGGCCCCTCGATGCAGAGGCGAAGGTACGAGCCGTTCCGCGGCACGACGCAGCCGTAGCAGGCGCCGTAGCCGCACGCCATCGGCGCCTCGCAGGCGAGCTGGGCGCCCGGCACGCGCAGCGCGAGCGCGTCGAGCATCGGCTCCGGGCCGCAGGCGAGGACGTCGCCGGGGTCGTCGGGAAGCGCGTCGGTGACGAGCGTCGGATCGAGGACGACCTCGGCGTTCGGCACGAGCGCGGCCGCCTCCGCGTGATGCGCCGTTCGGAAGCCGAGCAACGCCGGCGGCCGGCCGAGCCGCTCGGACAGGTAGGGGAACGGGGCGATGCCGATCCCGCCGCCGACCAGGAGCGGACGGGCGACAGAGAGATCGAAGCCGTTGCCGAGGGGGCCCGTGACGCGGATCGAGTCACCCGGCGCGAGCGCGGCGATCGCACGCGTCCCGGCGCCGATCGGGTCGACGAGGAACCCGAGCTCGCCCGCCGGCGCCAGGCAGAGGCTGAACGGACGCGGCAGCAGCCGACCGGGCGCCTCCAGCATGAAGAACTGTCCCGGCGTTCCTGCCTCGAGCCCGGAGCGCCGCAGACGAATCAGCCGATAGGGACCGATCGGCTCGTTCGAGACGACCGTGAGTCGTTCGGTGCGCACGCTCTAGGCGCCGCCGACGGAGGCGGAGACCACCAGTCGCTCCTGCAGGGACAACGTCGCCTCTGCGCGAGCGTTCGCGATGGCGTGGACGGCCGCGGCGGCGCCGGAGATCGTCGTGATGCAGGGAACGCGGGCGACGAGCGCAGCCTCGCGGATGAGGTAGCCGTCGGCACGGGCGCCGGATCCCTGCGGCGTGTTGACGACGAGGTTGCAGCGATGCTCGCGGATCAGGTCGACGACGGTCGCCTCCCCCGGCTCCGCGTCGGCGACCTTCCCGACCTCTTCCACGTCGAGGCCGGCGGCGCGCAGCGTCCGCGCAGTCCCCGTCGTCGCGACGAGCTCGAAGCCGAGCCCCGCGAGCGCGGCCGCGATCGGCGCGATGCTCGCCTTGTCGCCGTCTCGCACCGAGAGGAAGGCGACGCCCGAGGTCGGCAGTGGCCGGCCCGCGGCGCGCTCCGCCTTCGCGAACGCGGTGGGAAGGTCGGACGCGGTCGCCATCACCTCCCCGGTCGAGCGCATCTCGGGACCGAGCACCGGGTCGGCGCCGGGGAACCGCGCGAAGGGCAGCACGGCCGCCTTGACGCTGACCTCGGTCGGACGCGGCGGCGTCAGCCCCAGGTCGGCGAGCCGCTCACCGTGCGCCAGGCGGCACGCCGCCTCGACGAGGTTGACGCCTGTCGCCTTGCTCGCGAACGGGACCGTGCGCGAGGCGCGCGGATTGGCCTCGAGCACGTACACCGTCTGGTCGGCGATCGCCAGCTGGACGTTGAGCAGGCCGACGACTCCGAGCGCGGGTCCGAGCCGCCTCACGACGTGCTCGACCTCGAGCGCATTCGCGAGTGTGAGCGACTGCGCGGGGAGCACGCACGACGAGTCGCCGGAATGGACGCCGGCCTCCTCGACGTGCTGCATCACTGCGCCGATGAAGACGTCGGTCCCGTCGCAGAGCGCGTCGACGTCGATCTCGATCGCGTTCTCGACGAAGCTGTCGACGAGCACCGGCCCGCTCACCGCGGCCATCGCGGCGCGAAGGTCGTCCTCGCCGTCGCAGACCCGCATCGCGCGGCCGCCGAGGACGTACGACGGGCGGACGAGCACGGGGTAGCCGATCTCCCGGGCCGCCGCGAGGGCTTCCTCGACGCTCTCGACGGTCGCCCACGGTGGGCAGCGGACCCCGAGCTCACGGGCGAGCGCACCGAACTGCTCCCGGTCCTCCGCGAGATCGATCGCCGCGTGCGGCGTTCCGAGGATCCGGTATCCGCCCGCCTCGATGTGGCGTGCGAGCCGGAGCGGGGTCTGGCCGCCGAACTGCGTCACGACGCCGACCGGCTTCTCGCGGTCGAGGACGGCGAGCACCTCCTCGGGCGACAGCGGCTCGAAGTAGAGCCGGTCGGACGTGTCGTAGTCCGTGGAGACCGTCTCCGGGTTGCAGTTGACCATCACCGCCTCGTAGCCGAGCCGGCGGAAGGTCTGAACGGCGTGGACGCAGCAGTAGTCGAACTCGATCCCCTGGCCGATCCGGTTCGGTCCGGAGCCGAGGATCACGACGCGCGGCTTCGTCGACGCAGGCGGCCCCTCGTCCTCCTCCCCCCAGGTGGAGTAGAGGTAGTTCGAGCCGGCGTCGACCTCGCCCCCGCAGGAGTCGACTCGCCGGTAGGCGGGCTTGATGCCGCGCGCGTAGCGGGTCCGGCGCACGTCGTCGCCGGACGTGCCCCACGCCGCGCCGATCGAGTCGTCGCCCCAGCCCGCGCGCTTGGCGCGGCGGATGTCTCCGGTCCGCAGCTCGCGCTTCGCCGCCTCGAGCTGCTCGACGAACCAGGGATGTAGCCCTTCGGGCAAATCGTCGATCGTCGCCCACGGCGTCGGCGAGCCGGGATCGAGCTCGCGCGAGCCGAACGCCTTGAGGAAGGCCTCGGTGAACGTCCGGCCGATGCCCATCGCCTCGCCCACGGACTTCATCTGCGTCCCGAGCGTCGGGTCGGCGCCCGGGAACTTCTCGAACGCGAACCGCGGGAACTTGACGACGACGTAGTCGAGCGTCGGCTCGAAGCTCGCAGGCGTCGTCTTCGTCAGGTCGTTCGGGATCTCGTCGAGCGTGTAGCCGACGGCGAGCTTCGCCGCGACCTTCGCGATGGGGTAGCCGGTCGCCTTCGAGGCGAGCGCCGACGAGCGGGAGACGCGCGGGTTCATCTCGATCACGCGGAGCTGGCCCGTGTCGCGGTGGCGCGCGAACTGGATGTTCGAACCGCCCGTCTCGACACCGACCGCGCGGACCACCGCGGCGGCCGCGTCGCGAAGCTCCTGGTAGGCCTCGTCGGGGAGCGTCATCTGCGGCGCCACCGTGACCGAGTCGCCCGTGTGGACCCCCATCGGGTCGAGGTTCTCGATCGAGCAGACGATCACGACGTTGTCAGCGCGGTCGCGGATCACCTCGAGCTCGAACTCGTCCCAGCCGCGGATCGACTGCTCGACGAGCACCTGGCCGATTGGACTCTCGGCGAGGCCGCGCTCGACCTGCCGGTGGAGTGCCTCGGCGTCGTCCGCGAAGCCGCCGCCATGCCCGCCGAGCGTGAACGCCGGGCGGACGACAGCGGGAACCGGCGCGCCGTCGAGATCGGCGAACGACTCGACGATGCGGGACTCGGGCACCTCGAGGCCGCAGCTCTGCACCGCGTCGCGGAAGAGCTGGCGGTCCTCCGCGCGCCGGATGACGTCCACGCGCGCGCCCAGGAGCTCCACACCGAGCTCCTCGAGCACCCCCGCCGCATCGAGCTCGATCGCGAGGTTCAACGCCGTCTGCCCGCCGAGCGTCGGGAGGAGCGCGTCCGGGCGCTCGCGCCGGAGAACGTCTGCGACGCCCTCGAGGTCGAGCGGCTCGATGTACGTCCGGTCGGCGAATCCGGGGTCGGTCATGATCGTCGCCGGGTTCGAGTTGACGACGATCGTCCGGTAGCCGTCCTCGCGCAGCACCTTGAGCGCCTGGCAGCCGGCATAGTCGAACTCGCAGGCCTGCCCGATCACGATCGGGCCCGAGCCGATCACGCAGATCGAGTTGATGTCGCGGCGGGCCGGCATCAGCGTTCGAGCCCCTCGACCCAGCGCTCGAGAATCGGCCAGGCGTCGTGCGGCCCTGGTCCCGCCTCGGGATGGAACTGGACGGAGGCGGCGCGGAGCTCGGCGAAGTCGAAGCCCTCGACCGTGCCGTCGTAGAGCGACACGTGCGTCTCCTCCGTGCCCTCCGTCGGGACGACCGCGAAGCCGTGGTTCTGGCTCGTGACGAGGACCCGGCCGCTGCGCCGGTCGAGCACGGGATGGTTCGCGCCGCGGTGGCCGAACGGGAGCTTGGTCGTCTCGTGCCCCGTCGCGAGCCCCATCAGCTGGTGCCCGAGGCAGATGCCGAGCATCGGGACACGGCCGAGCGTCTCGCGGACGACCCGCGTCTCCTCGGCGAGCGGCGCTGGATCGCCCGGGCCGTTCGAGAGCAGGACGCCGTCGTGGGAGGCGAGATCGTCCGGGTCGCAGACGTGCGGGTAGACCGTGACCGACGCGCCCGCCGACCGGAGGCGCTTGAGGATCGAGCGCTTGAGGCCGTAGTCGATCACCGCGACGCTCACGTCGCCGTCCTCGTTGGCCCGGTACGGGGCCGGAGTCGACACCTGTGCGACGAGCGCCTGGCCTTCCATGAGCGGCTGGCCACGCACCTGCTCCAGCGCGTCGGAAGGCGGCAGGACCTTCTCGTCCGACACGACGACGCCTCGCATCGCGCCTGCGTCGCGGAGCCGTAGCGTCAAGGCTCGCGTGTCGATCTCGTCGAGCGCCACGATGCCGCGCTCGGCGAGCCAGAACGCCCAGTCCTCGCCGCCGAGGCGGCGCATGAGGACAGCACGCGCGTGTGGCGTCTCGGACTCGAGCCTCGCGTCCGCCACGCCGTAGTTGCCGATCATCGGCGCGGTGAAGCACACCAGCTGCCCCGCGTAGCTCGGGTCGGTGACGGTCTCCTGGTAGCCGGTCATCCCGGTCGTGAAGACCGCCTCGCCGAACGCGGAGCCCTCGGCGGCGACCGAGCGCCCCGGGAAGAGCGTGCCGTCCTCGAGCAGGAGGTATCCGTGGCCGCGAGAGCTCACGACGCGAACACCACCCGGCCGTCGGCGACCGTCTTGACGATCGCGCCGACGAGCGTCCGGCCGAGGAGCCACGAGTTCGCCGAGCGGGAGCGGAAGGCCTCCTCGCGGACGGTCCACTCCGCCTCGAGGTCGAGCAGCACGAGGTTGGCGGGCTCCCCGACGGCGATGCGCGGCACGGGCAGGCCGAGCGCGCGCGCCGGCCCCGCCGAGAGCCGCTCCAGCAGCGTCGCCAGTGGAACCTCGCCCGTCCTGACGAGGAACGTGTTGAGCGCTCCGAACGCCGTCTCGAGGCCGGTCACGCCGAAGGGTGCCTCCTCGAAGGGCACGTCCTTCTCGTGGCGGGCGTGCGGCGCATGGTCGGTGGCGACGCAGTCGATCGTGCCGTCGAGGAGTCCCGCGACGAGCGCGCGCCGGTCGTCCTCGGTGCGGAGCGGCGGGTTCATCTTCACGTTCGCGTCGAGGGTACGCACGAGCTCGTCCGTGGCGCAGAGGTGATGCGGGCTCGCCTCGGCACTGACCCGGACACCAGCCGCGCGGGCGCGGCGAACGGCGTCGACGGAGGCACGCGCAGAGAGGTGCTGCAGGTGCACCGGACGGGCCTCGTAGGCTGCGAGCGAGAGGTCGCGCTCGACCATCAGGCTCTCCGCGACGGACGGCCAGCCGGCAAGCCCGAGCGCGGCAGAGACCGCGCCCTCGTGCATCTGACCGCCGGCAGAGAGCGTCGGCTCCTCGCAGTGGAGGGCGAGCGGCCGGTCGGCGACCGCGCTGTAGGCGAGCGCGCGCCGCAGCAGTCCCGCAGACGCGACCGGTCGCCCGTCGTCGGTGAACGCGATGGCGCCGGCCGCGGCGAGCTCCGCCATCTCGGTGAGCTCCTCCCCGCGCTGGCCCTTCGAGATCGCGGCGGTGAAGCCCGTCGGCACGACGGCGTGTTCGCGCGCCTCCTCGACCAGCGCCTCGAGCACGCTCGCGTTGTCGACGACCGGCTCGGTGTTCGGCATCGCGACGATCGCGCAGTAGCCTCCCGCAGCGGCCGCCTCGGTCCCGGAGGCGATCGTCTCCTCGTCCTCGCGGCCGGGCGTGCGGAGGTGCACGTGTGGGTCGACGAACGCGGGCGCGAGAACGAGCCCCTCGGGAACGGTTGCGACCGCACCGATCGCCGTGATCACGCCGTCCTCCACGGTCAGCGACGCGGGCTCGTCGAGCCCGCCCGAGGGGTCGATCACGCGCGCCCGCACGGTGAGCGTGTCGGCCCGGCCGTTCCGGGACACCAGCACTACGCGACCTCCATGATGGGCGCGGAGGCCACGTGGAGCCCCGGGGCCGTGAGCAGGTCGTAGAGCACCGCCATGCGGACGACGAGACCGGAGCGCACCTGGGTGGTCACGAGCGACGCGCCGGAGTCGGCCACGCGAGGGTCGATCTCGACGCCGCGGTTCATCGGCCCGGGGTGCATGACGACCTGCCCCGGGCGAACGCGGTCCGGCGTGACCCCGTAGAGCGCGGTGTACTCGCGCAGTGAGGGGACGTACGACGCCTCCATGCGCTCGGCCTGCATGCGGAGGACGTACACGACGTCGGCGTCCGGGAGCGAGTCGATCGAGTGGCTGACCGTCGCCCCGAGCGCCTCGACGTCCCGCGGAAGGAGCGTCGGCGGGGCGATCAGGACCGGCTCGGCGCCGACGAGGAGCAGCGCCTCGACCAGCGACCTCGCGACGCGCGAGTGGAGGACGTCTCCGACGATCGCGACCGTGACGCCGTCGAGACGGCCGAGGGCGTTCCGGATCGTGTGGAGGTCGAGCAACGCCTGGGTGGGGTGCTGGTGCTTCCCGTCGCCGGCGTTGACGACGTGCGCCTCGGTTGCGGCCGCGACGAGCTGCGGAGCGCCGATGTGCGGGTGCCGGATCACGATCACGTCCGGGTCGTACGCCGCGAGGGTGAGGGCGGTGTCGCGGAGTGACTCGCCCTTGTCGACCGACGAGCCGCTCGCGCGGAGCACCATCGTGTCCGCGGAGAGGCGCTTCGCGGCGAGCTCGAAGCTCGAGAGCGTCCGTGTCGACGACTCGTAGAAGAGGTTCACGACCAGCCTGCCGCGGAGCGTCGGCAGCTTCTTCATCTCGCGGTCGAGCGACCGCTCGAGCGCGCGTGCCGTGTCGAGGATCCGCTCGGCGTCGTCACGTGTGAGATCCGAGACGCCGAGGAGGTGGCGCGGGTGCGCGTCAGCCATGGTGCTCGCCCTCCCCCTGCTCGAGTACGACGCGGTCGCGCCCGTCGATCTCGTCCAGTTCCACGCGCACCCGCTCGTCGAGCGCCGTCGGCAGGTTCTTGCCGACGTAGTCGGGGCGGATCGGAAGCTCTCGATGCCCCCGATCGACGAGCACCGCGAGCTGGACGCGGTCGGGCCGGCCGAAGTCGAGGAGCGCGTCGATCGCGGCCCGAATCGTCCTCCCCGTGAAGAGGACGTCGTCGACGAGGACGCAGGTTCGGCCCTCGAGCGCGAAGTCCAGCTCCGTGCCGCGGACGACGGGCTGCGGATGGAGCGGCGCCGCCCGGCCCCGGACGAGAACGTCGTCGCGGTGGAACGAGATGTCGACCGCACCGAGCGCGGGCTCGACCCCACTCCGCTCGGCGACGAGGGCCTGGAGCCGCCGCGCGAGCGGGACGCCTCGCGTGTGGATGCCGACGAGAGCGAGGCGAGGCACGTCGTCGTTGCGCTCGATCAGCTCGTGCGCGAGTCGCGCAAGCGTCCGCCCGAAGGCGTCTTCGTCGAGGATCTCGCGCGCCCGGCCGCGCGAGGGGGAATCGGTCTGCATCGCACGCTCCTTCCCGGCCTCACTGGACCGGCTTAAAGGGAACCCGCGTGCGAGTGTAACGGCCATGCTGGACGGGCCTTCACACGTTGCACACGGACGGCAGTGAGGATGCCCGCGTGACCGGCTCGGAGACGGCCACGTCCGCTTCGCCGCGCCTGCGGCGCACGTCGCGCACGGCACTCGCCGTGGTCGGGCTGATCGTCGTGTCCACAGCGGCGCGCTTCGCAGCGGCGCAGGCCTTCTCGACTCCGTGGATCGCGCCCGACGAGATGGTCTACGGGATGCTCGGCGAGGGGCTGTGGTCGCACGGCACCCTGACACTGCGGAGCTTCCCGTCCCCGTACTACAGCCTGCTGACGCCGGCGCTGATCGGCGCCCCGCTCGCCTGGCTCGATCTGGCCGACGGCATCCAGTGGGCGCGGCTTCTGCAGGCGCTCGCGATGTCGCTCGTCGCGGTGCCGACCTACCTCTGGGCGCGACGGGTCGCGTCGGCGTGGTGGGCCGTCGCAGCCGCAGCGCTCGTGCTCGTCTCCCCCCTGCTCCACTACGCCGGGTTCCTCATGACAGAGCCGCTCACGCTGACCGTGGTCACGGTGGCGCTCCTCATGCTGGCGCGGGCGCTCGAGGAGCCGTCGATGTGGCGGTACGGCGTCTTCGTCGGGTGGGCGACAGCCGCCGCGGCCGTCCGTCTGCAGGCGCTCGTGCTCTTGCCGGCGTTCCTCCTCGCTGCCGTCCTCGACTCGGCCGCGGCACGCGATCGCAATCGCCTGCGGCCGCTCCTCTGGTTCGCTGCGCTCGCCGCTGCGGCCGCCGTGCTCGTCGTCGCCGTCGTGCTCGCCACCGGCGGGGAGCTCTCGACCCGGCGGCTCCTCGGCGCGTACACGCCGATCGGCGAGGCGAAGGGCGTCGGTGCCGAGCGGCTGCACGAGGTCGCGTGGCACGCGTTCGATGTCACCGTCCTCGGCCTCGGCGCCACGCTGCTCGCATCGGCTGCCCTCGCGTGGACGGTGCTGTCCCGCCGCGACACGGATCCCGCCCTGCGCGCCTACGTCTCGACCGCGCTCGCCTACACGGCGCTTCTGGTCGTCCAGGTCGGGCTCTTCGCCGCCGTCTTCGTGGGCACGATCGCCGAGCGCTACCTGCTCACCGTCTTGCCGCTGCTCGCCGTCGGGCTCTGCACG
>Ga0207691_10008039_pt1 | contig 10140 bp, 2 predicted proteins | sample KBSM13metaG_FD_184327 | JGI IMG/M metagenome (GOLD analysis project Ga0207691, IMG submission 184327) | Miscanthus rhizosphere microbial communities from Kellogg Biological Station, Michigan, USA - KBS M1-3 metaG (SPAdes) (version 2) | ecosystem: Host-associated > Plants > Roots > Rhizosphere >... | reverse complement strand
TTGGGCCTGAAAGAACGAGCTCCCGAGCTGAAGCTCCGTCGTCACCGGACGCGGCTCGCTGAAGCATTGCGAAATCAAATGGAAGAACGCCTTCGAATCCGGAAGGCGCGCCAAAGCGACGAACGGTTTGCCGATCGCCTTAGGCGCGACGGACTTGGCCATCAACCCGGCCAGCACGACCACGGTGACGATATACGGAATCGCCTGGATCAACGACCCCGGCAACCGGCCGACGACCGGCAGATCGACGCCTTCGAGCTGGATCTGGATCGCCCCGAACAGCCCCTGGATCGGGAGCGCAGTGATTCCCGGATGGAACCCGACCCAGGCGTTGCGTCCGTTCGCCTTCGCGACGTAGAGCGCGCGGTCCGCCACGCTCACCACCTGTTCCCAGCTCAAGGCGTCGAGCTGCTCGCGGAAGAAGGGATAGCTGGCGAACCCGATCGAGCAGGTGGTCCGGACCACGCGGCCCTCGCCGATCTCGAAGACGTGGGAGGCGACGCGGGAGCGGATGCGCTCCGCCAGCTCGACGAGGCCGTCGCCGCTGAGGTCGCGGGCCACGAGCAGGAACTCGTCACCGCCCCAGCGCACGATGATGTCGGAGCTGCGGCTGGCCGCCTTCAGGAGGTCGCGGAGCTGCCGGAGGACCGCGTCGCCCGCGGCGTGGCCGGCGGAGTCGTTGACCGTCTTGAAGTGGTCGAGGTCGATCATCACGAAGGCCAGGTCGAGGAGGTCCGGGGTGATCGGTCCCTCGGCCAGGCGGTTGTAGCGGCGGTGGAGGAGCGCGACTTCCTTCTCGATGTATTCGGTCAGGAACCGGCGGTTGGCCAGGCCGGTCAGCGAGTCCGTGATGCTGGCCTGGGCCAGGTCGTGGTTCGCCTTCTCCAGCTCGCGCTGGCGCTCGCTGAGCTCGCGCGTGCGCTCCTGGACGCGGAACTCGAGGACGCGGGCGTACTCCGCCTCGCGGTCGAACTTGCGCTGCTGGATGCGGGCCATGCCGAGCATCGCGCCCACGAGGAACACGGAGTAACCGGTGAAGGCCCAGGGCGTGGCCCACGGCGGAGCGGCCACGTCGACGCCCACGGCCAGGCCCTGCTCGTTCCAGCGGCCGTCGCTGTTGGCGCCCTTGAGGCGGAACGTGTAGTGGCCAGGGTTGAGGTTCGTGTAGGTGGCGGCGCGACGCCCGCTCAAGGGCACCCAGTCCGGGTCGAAGCCCTCGAGCTTGTAGGCGAAGCGATTGCGGTCGGGCGCGGTGTAGTCGAGGGCCGCGAACTCCAGGCCGAGGACCTTGTCGCGGAAGCCGAGGCGGACGCGCTGGGTCTGATCGGCGGGGCCGGTCAGCGGACGGTGGCCCACGTTGACCGCGGTCAGCACCACCGGCGGGGCCTGCGAGGCGTGGCGCAGCCGGTCGGGCATGAAGGCGTTGAAGCCGTTGATGCCGCCGAAGAAGAGCTCGCCGCTCGTGCTCTGGTATCCGGCCCCGAGGCCGTACTCGCCGGACTGGAGGCCGTCGCTCACGCCGTAGTTGACGAACTCGCCGGAACGAGGGTCGAAGCAGCTGAGTCCGTTGTTCGTGCTGAGCCAGAGCCGCCCCTGGCGGTCGTTGCGGATGCCGTACACGACGTCGCTGGGCAAGCCGTTGCGCGTGCCGAACGTCTCGAAGGACTTGCCGTCGGCGTGCAGGTGGCTGAGGCCGCTGTGGGTGCCCACCCAGAGGCTGCCCGCGGCGTCCACGTAGAGGCCGTGCACGGCATCGGACGGAAGGCTGCGCGGGTCACCCGCGCGGTGCTCGAAGCGCTCGAAACGGCCGCTATGCGGGTCGAGAAGGTTCAGGCCCTTCTCCATGGTCGCGACCCAGAGACGTCCGTCCGTCGCTTCGGCCAGGGCCGCGACGCGGTCGCCGCTGATGCTCGCCGGGTTCTTGGGGTCGTTGCGGAAGTGGGTGAAGCGCCCCGTTTCGGGGTCGAGCCGGTCGAGACCGCCGTTGTAGGTGCCGAGCCAGATCCGGCCGTCGCGATCCTCGAAGATCGTGGTGACGCCGTTGGCGCTGAGGCTCTGGGGGTTCTTCGGGTCGTTGCGGTACGACTTGATCGCGCCCGTCGTCGCGCTCAAGCGCAGCGCGCCGGCGTCCTGCGTCCCGATCCAGAGGTCACCACGGTGGTCGTGGAGGAGGGCCATCACCTGGTCGCTGTCCAGGCCGTGCTTGATCTTGGAATCGCGCCGGTAGGCCGTCATCTCGCCGCTGAGGCGGTCCATCTCGTAGAGGCCGGCGCCGAAGGTTCCGATCCACAGGCGGCCCGCGCGGTCTTCGGAGAAGGAGGTCACGGCGGCGCGTCCGAGGCCCTTGGCATTGTCCGGATCGGGCGCAACGTGACCGAACTGCCAGCTCATCGGGTTCCACTTGTGCACGCCCGCCTGGCGGGTCCCCACCCACAGCACGCCCCCGCGGTCCTGGGCCAGGGAGAGCACGTGCTCGTCGCCGAGGCTCGTCGGGTTGCCCGTATCCTGGCCGTAGTGGGCGAACGTGCCGTGGGCAGCGTCCAGCAGGTCCAGGCCGCCGCTGGTGCCGACCCAGAGCCGCCCGTCCGCGTCCGGAAGAACCGCGCGTACCTGATCGTTGGCCAGGCTCGTGGGCTGGCTGGGATCGTGCCGGAAGTGCTCGAAGCGACCGGTCGCCAGGTCCAGACGATCCAGCCCGTTGGCCGAGGTGGCAACCCAGAGGGCGCCGGTGCTGTCGGCGGCCAGGGCCCGGATCCTGGCGTCGCCGAGGCTCGCCGGATCCGCGGCGCTGGGCACGAAGTGCGTGAAGCCCTTGCCGTTCTGGTTGAGGCGATCGAGCCCGCCCTCGCTGCCCACCCAGAGGCGGTCCTGGGCGTCGATCACGAGCGCGTAGACGTGGTCGTCGAGCAGGCTGGACGCGTCACGCGCGTCGTGGACGAAGGGCTTGAGCTGGCCGGTGGCCACGTCGAAGCGGAGGAGACCCGAGTCGCGCGTCGCGATCCAGAGGACGTTGTCCTTCTTGGAGTGGCGCAAGGCCCGGATGTGCCGGCCTCCGACGCTGTCCTGGCGGGTGATGCGGTCCGTGGCCGGATTCCAGGAGGCCAGGCCATTGCGGGTGGCGATCCAGAGGATCCCGGCGGAGTCCTCTTCCACGTCCCACACGAAGCTGTCCGGCAGCGAGCTCGCGTCCGCGATGTCGTGCTTGTAGACCTTGAAGCCGGTGCCGTCGTACCGGTTGAGGCCGTCTTCAGTGGCCAGCCACATGTAGCCCCGCCGGTCCTGGAGGACGTCCATGACCGCGGACTGCGACAGCCCCTGCTCGAGCGAGAGGCGGTCGAAGCGGATGGGCCGCGTGGGAGCCGCCGACACCGGCGCGCTCACCGTGAGCGCGGCCAGGGCCAGCGGGAAGATCGTGCGATTGGCGACGGCTCTCAGTTTCATGTTTCCGCTCTTAAAGGGCGTCATGACGCGAGGACCGAACCGATGCCGCGACGGAGCAGATCGGCGAACTTGTCCGCGGGGACCGCGGGTGAGAAGAGGAACCCCTGGAATTCGTTGCAGCCGTGGCGGTAGAGGAAGTCCATCTGGCTCTTCTCCTCGACGCCTTCCGCCACCACGCGCAGGCCGAGCTGGCGGGCCATGGCGATGGTGGCGCTCGTGATGGCGGCGTCTTCCGAGGAGTGGGCCACCCCTCGCACGAACGACTGATCGATCTTGAGCACGTCGATCGGGAACTGCTTGAGGTAGACGACGGCCGAGTTGCCCGTGCCGAAGTCGTCGATGGCCAGGCGGACGCCCATCTCGCGGATGGCGTGCAGCTGGCGGAGGATGTCGGGATCGCTGCGCAGCACGCCGCGCTCGCTCAGCTCCAGCTCCAGGAGCAGCGGCTCGATGCCCGTCGCCTCCAGGGTCTCGCGCACGACCTGCGCGAAGTCGCCGCGGACGAGCTGGCACAGGGAGACGTTGACGGCGATGCGGGCGGGGGGCAGCCCCGCGTCCATCCAGGAGCGGACCTGCTGGCAGGCCGTGCGCAGCACCCAGCTTCCGATCGGCACCATGAGCCCGAGCTCTTCGGCCAGGGGCACGAACTCCGAGGGCGTAATCGCGCCCAGCTCGGGGGAGTCCCAGCGGAGGAGCGCTTCCGCGGCACAGATCTGCGGAGTGGGGCCCTCGACCAGCGGCTGGTAGTGCACCTGGAACTCCCCGCGCGCGAGGGCGTTGGCCAGGAGGCGGGTGATGGCGCGGCTGCGCTCGGTGACGCGGCGCGAGGTCTGTCCGTAGAAGCGGATGGCGCCGCCGTTCTCCACCGCTTCCGCGGCCGCGAGCTCCGCCTTCTGGATGAGGGCCTCGGCGGTGACGCCGTCGGCGGGAGCGAGGGCCACGCCCACGCTCGTCGAGAGGACGATCTCTTCGTCGCCCGCGAAGTAGCGGCCGGACAGGCGGTCGAGGAGGAGACGCACGGTGGCCTTCGCGTCCTGCCAGCCGGGCAGGCCGGTCAGCATCGCCGCGAAGAGGCCGCCGCCCACGCGGGCGGCCATCGACATGGACGGCCCGGCCGCGGAGCGCAGGACCTCTTCCGAGCGCAGGCCCGAGATCAGCCGCTGCGCGACCTGCTGGAGGACCGAGTTCGCGCGAGCGCGGCCGAGGCGGCTGTTGACCACCACGAGGTGCTCGATGTCGAAGAGGGCGATCGCGACCTGGCTGGTCTCGGAGGCGGTGACGAGGGCGTTCTCGAGGGCATGCTCGAGACGCTCGCCGTCGGGCAGGCCGGTCAGGGCGTCGAAGTGGTCGCGGCCGCCGCGCTCCTGCCGCTCTTCCTCTACGGACTTGCGCAGGCGCTCCATCTCCGAGCGCACGCCGTCGAGCTCACCCGCCGTCTCGGCCAGGCGCACCAGCCGCTCCGCGCGTACGGAGCCGACGTGCCAGTCGAAGGGGCGCTGCAGGAGATCGGTCGCTCCCGCCTCCAGGGCGGCCTTGGCCTCGCGCTGGCCGGAGCAGAGGGCGAGGATGGGAACGCGGGACCAGGGAGCCTGCTGCCCGAGGACTTCGCAGAGGCTGCGGCCGCGGTCGTTGCGCAGGGTCATGTCCGTGAGGACGATGACCGGGCGGTGGCGGCCGAACTGGTCCAGGGCCTCGGCCGCGCCGACCGCGGTGACCACCTCGAACCCCGTGCTGGTCAGCCAGCGAGCGGCGCTCTTCTGCGTCGAGCTGTCGGCGCAGGCCACCAGGGCCACGCGCCGTCTGTCCGATCTGGCGCCGAGCGACCGTCCCGTCGCGTCGGCGTCGAACGTCGGAATCGCAGGAAGTGCCACCGTGCGCCTCGAATCAGAAGGGTGTTCGGTCCAGTTATCCAGAGCTCTCGCGCGCGGCCTTACGGATCCTGGAAGCCGAGGGAGAGCGGCGTGATGTCGATCGGCAGCCCGTCGGACGTGTTGCGGATCGCGCCCCAGGCCGCGTCGATGTCGGGCCAGTTCTCGCCCTCGGGCCAGTTCTCGCTCTCGGGCCAGTTCTCGCCCAACGGCCAGTTCTCGCCGTTCGGCCAGTTCTCGCCGTTCGGCCAGAGCTGGCCGGCCGTCCAGACGATCGACTGGTAATAGGCCGTCGGGTCGGCCCAGATCACCGAGCCGGACCAGAGGGCCATGAGCGAGAACTCGTCGTTGCCCCAGAGCACGCCGGTGTTCTCGAACCCGATGAGACCGGTCTGCTCGTCGACGATGGCGGCCGGCGAAGGCGCGTCGGCCACGCTTCCGGTGGCGCGCAGGGCGCCAAGGATGTCGAGGGACCCGGCTCCGACCATGAGCGGGTCACCGACCGCCGGCTTGCGCGCGGACAACATCAGCCGGGCCTTGATCGTGCCCGGGTTGAGCGAAGGGTCCTGCTCGAGCATCAAGGCCGCCGTGCCCGCCACGATCGGCGACGCCATGCTCGTGCCGGACATCTCGAAGTACTCCTTCACGGACGGCGCCGATGCGTCGGCGGCGACGCGCCGGTCCGGGAAGAGCAGGTCGTCATACGAGCCGGGCGCGCGCAGGGAGACGATGCGGTTGCCGGGGGCGACGAGGTCGGGCTTGGCCACGAGGTCGAGCGCCGTCGGGCCGCGCGACGAGTAGGTCGTGGTGGTGTCGTCCGCGAGGTCGGCCGTCCGGCGGTCGTTGGTCGCGCCGACCGTGATCACCTTGCGCGAGTTGCACGGGCTGGAGATCGTGACGTATCCGTCACGGCCGCCGTTTCCGGCCGAGCAGACGACCACGACGCCGGCGTCCCACAGGGCGTCCACGGCCTGGACCAGCGGATCCACCGAAGCGGGCTCGTAGATCGGATGCCCGAGCGAGATGTTGACGACGCGGATCCCGTACTGATCCTTGTTGTCGAGCAGCCACTGAAGGCCGGCCAGGACGTCGGAGGTGAGACCGCGACCCGTGCCGTCCAGGACGCGGACGGAGATGAGGCTCGCCTGCGGGGCCACGCCCGTCATACGCCCGTCTGGTGAGTGGCTGCCGCTGCCGACGAGGATGCCGGCCACGTGCGTGCCGTGACCGTTGGGGTCGATGCTGTGCGCCGGCGAGGTCGGCGGGTTTCCACCTTGAAGCGGAGCCCCGCCGACGAAATCGACCGCCGCCAGCATCGTCTGGACGTCCGGATGCGGGGCGACGCCCGTGTCGACCATGGCGATCGTCACGCCCGCGCCCTTGTAGGCGCTCTCCGGCACTTCCACCGGCGCTTCGTGGGCGGCCTGGCGGGCGACATCCAGGCTCGCGGCCACCGGTTCGTCGGCGGCCACGAAATCGACGATGGAGTGCTCGGCGAAGCGGGCGACCATGTGCGCGGGAAGGCTGACCGACATCCAGCGCGACGAGGCTCTCATCTGCTTGCGCACGCCTCCCCCGAGGCCTTGCACGAGCATCTTCTCCGCCGCGCCGGGGGCGCGTCGGAAGCGAACGATGACGTTCATCTTCGCTGAGCCTTTGCGGCTGGCAGTCAGGCGGGCCTTGTCGCTGAGCTTCCCGGGGTTCCAGCGCCGGTTGGTCTTCCCTGCGGTTGCAGAGACCGAAACCAGGCCGAGTACGAGCCCCCAGGCAAGATGGCGCCACCGGCGGCTATATCGAGTCATCATGGCATTCCTACTCTCGGGGACGGACACATAGCAACGCCGATGCCATACGCCGTCGCAAAGCGGCGTATTCGTTCTAAATAACTGATTTAAAAATGATTACAGGCCGAAAGCATCGTATCTCAGCACATCGATTTCGGCGCTTTGCCAAAATGGCGCGCCATTTCGGTGCGCTGAAATTTATAAATGGCGCGACGGCGGCTTAGAAATGGCGAGAGAGTTCGGCGCGTCGGCGTAGGAGCGTCGGCTCGGTGACGCCGAGCAGAGCGGCCGCCGTCCGGGCATCGCCGGGGACCGCGGACTCGATCTCGGCCAGCAGGCCGGCCTCCGCCCATTGGCAGACGTCGGTATCGTCGCGCCTCGCCCGGATGAAGTCATCGAGCAAGCCGGAGACCTCTGGCCACGTCGCGGATCGCACGGAGAGGCCCGCGGTGCGGCGGGCGGTCGCGGCCTGCAGCTGCCGCCGGTAGGTGCTGTCGGGAAGCCCCAGCAGGTCCGCGCCGCGGCGCGACACCCCCCCGGCCAGACGGTCGGCGGCCAGGATGAGGTCCTCCGCAAGCCACTTCCCGAGCGGCACGAGGCTGCCGCGGCCCGCCGCCACCGCGCCCGCGATCTCGCGCGAGAGAGCCTGGCGCAGCTTCACTACTGGATCACCGGCGGAAGGAAGAGACAGCGTGGGGCGGGGCGCGGCGGGGATCTCGACGCGCGGCTGAGCGTAGGCCGGGGACGGCGCCGGCGCGCCCGGCCGCACCGCGGCCTGGAACCCGTGGAGATCGCCCACGTCCACTTCGGCCGCGTCGCAGAAGAGCACCGACGTCATGATCAGGTTCTGCAGCTCGCGCACGTTGCCCGGCCACGGATAGTCCTCGAGCGCTCTCTCCGCCCGCTCCGTGAAGTGATGGGCGGGCCTCCGGTAGAGGGCAGCGAACTGCTGGAGGAAGATCGTCGCCAGGTGGAGGATGTCGTCCTTGCGTTCGCGGAGGGGAGCGACATGCAGCCGGACGACGTTGAGGCGGTGGAACAGGTCCTCGCGGAACCGGCCTTCGGCGACCCGGGCACGGAGGTCCACGTTGGTGGCGGCGATGATGCGCACGTCCACGGTGCGCGCCACCACGCTGCCGACGGGCGTGAACTGCTTCTCCTGCACGAAGCGCAGCAGCTTCGATTGCAGGTCGAGGGGCAGCTCGCCGATCTCGTCCAGGAACACGGTCGCCCCTTCCGCCTGGGAGAGGCGGCCGGGCTTGCGTGTATGGGCGCCCGTGAAGGCGCCTTTCTCGTGCCCGAACAGCTCGCTTTCGATCAGGGTGGGGGCGATGGCGCCGCAATCGACCACGACCACGGGCTTGTCGCGCCGGCCGCTGAGCTCGTGCACGGTGTGGGCCAGCATCTCCTTGCCCGTGCCGCTCTCCCCGGTGATGAGGACGGTGGTATCGGTGCGCGCGATCTTGCGGGCCGTGGCCAGGAGCGACTCCATGGACGGCGAGCGATAGGCCAGGCGCGAGCCGTGGAGCACGAGCCGCAAGTCCGTGACCTCGGCCTCGAGGCGCTCCTTTTCCTCGCGCTGCCGTTCCCGCTCCCTCTCGAGGAGGTGGGTGCGATCCAGCGCCACCGCCATCTCGGAAGCCAGGGCGTCGAGGAACTGGCGGTCGGAGCCCTCGAACGACACGTTGACGGCGGCCACCTCCAGGACGATGCCGCCCAGGCAGCGGTCCTGGAGGCACAGGGGCAACGCGCAGAGGGAGAGGTCGTCGGGTGGGCCACTGTTCTCGGCGACGAAGACCTGCTCGCGGCAGGCCCGTTCCAGGATCGCGAGGTCGCGTGGCAGCACGGCGAAGGGACGCGCCGCCCCTTCCGCGCGCTCGAGCCCGCCCAGCAGCTCGAACGAGCCACCGCGCGACGCCTCCAGGACGCCGACGCGACGCGCGTGGAGGGTTTCGAAGAGGCGCTCCGTGAAGTTCCGGGCCAGCTCGGTCGCGTCGTTGGACGCGGCCACGACCGTCATGGTGTCCAGCAGCAGGCGCATGTTCCGGTAGTCCTTCACCTTGTCGCCGGTGAAGATGCCCTGCAGGCGGTCGAGGCTTCCCGCGTTCTCGACGTCCGATCCCTTTTCCCAGACGCGGACACGGCCGGCGTCGTCGCGCTTGGCGGCGCTCAAGGCCTGATCTCCGCGGCGGATCACTTCGAGCGCGGACAGGGGCTCGCTCCCGTCGCAGACGGCCACTCCCGCGCTGAAATCGAGGCGGAGGATGCCGCCGTGGTAGCGGTGCTCGCTCAGGCGGCGGACCACGTTCTCGGCGACCATCCGCCCGACGTCGCGGTCGGTATTCAAGAGGATGACGGTGAAGATGGCCCCGCCGTAGCGGGCCACGTGGTCGTGGCTGCGCAGGCTCGTACGCAGCCCGGTCGCGATCTCGCGGAGGACGAGGTCGCCCGAGCGCCGGTCCAGCCTCTCGTTCACCCAGCCGAAGTCATCAGGCCCGATGAACATGAGGACGGTGCTGGCCTTGCTCTCCTCCGCCTGGGCCAGCGCCGCCTCCAGCTCGGCCTGGAACTCCGGCCGCTCGGGCAGGCCCGTCACCTGGTCGAAGAGGGTGCGGGAGACGGTGCGGGCGTGGGCGGCAAAGGCGGCGGCGAGCCCCAGGAAGTTCTTCCACCAGGCATCGTCGCTGAGGGTGTCGGCGGCGGTCGGGAAATAAAGAAGACCGTCCTGCTTCCGGGCGGCCTCGTCCCGGTCGAACCGGAGCCCCGTCCAGGCCGTCAGCTCGGTGCGCGACCGCCCCTCCCGCTTGCGGCGCTCCGTCCCCCCGGCGGCGTCGTCCTCGGCCTTGGAGAAGACCCAGCGCAGCGGGATCCGGTAGAGCACCCCGTCCGCGCTGCGGCTGGGAAGGCGTACCGCCCCTTCGTCGTTGTCCCCATGCTGATGGATGAACCGCTGGTGCAGCTCGGCCGCCGCCGCCGCGTCCACCAGCTCGGGGACCGGCTCCAGGCGCCCTTCGTGCAGGAGGATCTCACTCTCGCCGCTCGCTCCG
>Ga0207691_10008038_pt1 | contig 10140 bp, 5 predicted proteins | sample KBSM13metaG_FD_184327 | JGI IMG/M metagenome (GOLD analysis project Ga0207691, IMG submission 184327) | Miscanthus rhizosphere microbial communities from Kellogg Biological Station, Michigan, USA - KBS M1-3 metaG (SPAdes) (version 2) | ecosystem: Host-associated > Plants > Roots > Rhizosphere >... | reverse complement strand
ACTGTCGTCCGTGATCCCCAGGATCTCCTTGTATCGCTCGTCCCATGACGCCCGCTTCTGGAGCGGATCGAGATGCCACCAGCCGAGCCGGGCGGCGTCCAGCGCGAGCTGTCGCTGCAAGGTGCCATCGCGCACGGCCTGTTCGTTGCGAAGGCGCTCGATCACGTCCGCAGCGTGACGCGCGTACAGATCCAGGATGCGGAGCTCGCGTTCTGAAAATGTCGTGGGTTCGCGGAAGTGCGTGGAGATGACGCCGAGCACGTCGCCGCTCGAGCTCAGCATCGGCGTGGACTGCACCGCGCGATAGCCCGCATGCGCAGCGATCGCCCGATGCGGCGCATACGACGCGTCGGTGTCCACGTCGTCGACCACCACTGTCGCACCGCGCTTCATGGCACGCCCGCACGCGGAGACGTCATCAGCGGAGACCAGCCGGAAGTGCTCGAGGAATTGGGCGTCGAAGTTTTGATGCGCAACGATCTCGAGGCCGTTCCTGAGCGGCTGGAAGAGCTGAACGTTGCCCATCTGCGCATCGCCGATTGCGATCGTGCCGCGCAGAATTTCCTGCAATGCGGTGTCGAGGTCATGGCAGGAGTTGAGCCGCGTGGCGAACTCGTGCAGCCGGCGCATCGCATCGAGCTCGTCCGCAATGCGCTGCCGGCTGTGGCGTACGGCATCGTTCGCGTCCTTCAAGGCCGATGCGACACCGTCGATCTCCGCGATGCGGCTCGAAGGAAGATTGCCGACCTCCGCATCGTCCCCGACCTTGCGCGCCACCTTCGCGAGCGCAACCACAGGTGCGACGATGCGCCGGCCAACCAGTATCGCCAATGCGAACGCGATGGCCAGCGCGATCAAGGCGGCGAACCCGATGAGCCACGCGGTTTTCCAGGTTGCCGCCAGCACCAGGTCGGCAGGAACCGCGAGGCCGATCGTCCAGCCGGTCAGCTCCGATCGGCGGTATGCGGTGTACGTATCGCGATTTTCAACCGTGCGACCGCGATACCAGCCTTCGGAGCTGTTCGCGGTCGCTTCGCGAAACGCTCGCGAAGCGGGCTGGCCGGCGGGCTGGTAGGGAATGCGGGCGACGAAGTTGCCTCGGCCGTCGACGATCCCGCTCGTCCAGCCGGTCGGGAGTCCCTGCGCCTGGATCAGGACGTCGAACGACGCCGGCACCACCAGGACCGTGATGACGTAGATCAGATTGCCGTTCCTGAAAACCGGAACGTGCATCGGGATGCCGATTCCACCTGGCTGGAGCACGTTTCCGATGACAGGACGGAGCGTGCGCGCAACCGTTTCGACGCCCGCTTTCTCCTCGACCGCCGCTGCGTTCGCAAGGGGGCTGCGGGCCGCCATTTGCAACTTGCCATCCGGCGCCGCAACCAGCACGTCATTCCAGTTGCGCTGTACATCGAGCGCAAGCTCGGCTTCCTGGCGAAATCGCTCGACGTCGTCCGACTGCAGCGCCTGCGACGCGGAAAGGATGCGCACTGCTTCGATATCGCCGCGGAGCTTGGCATCGACCGCGCTCATCATGGCACGCGCCCGCTCGACGGCGCCCTGCTGGATGGCGTCGCGTTCCTCGCGGAGGAGGATCGTGGAGACCAGGATGGCGAAGCCGAGCACCGGCAGCGCAACGCCCAGCGCGAGTAGCAGCAGTAAGGTTCGAACTCTCATCGGCGTGCGGAGGATTCGGCGCGAACGGACCGCGAACGGGTTGGCGTTCGCCTGTCCCTGTGGCCGGCGGAAGGCCGACATGATACTGCACGCGTGCGTTCGCTAGGACACGACGGAGGCGTGTGCGTCGCTGTCATGCGCGCCAGTGGATCGGTCACGGGCGCGTCGATTGCGTCACCGCCCTGGTCTTCGACGGCGGCAGAGAATTGGCGTTGGTCCTACACGAACTTCCGCCTGCAACGGATGCCGCTGCAATCGTGTTCCAGGCGTCAATGCGAGTCCCGCGCCATCCTCGTACTGCGCAAAAGCTGGCGCGGGTAGCGCGCTGCGCGGCAGTACCGGAATTCAGTCTACGTCCAGTCACGACTCTCGAAAGCGAACATGCCCACCAAGAAGCCCATGCCAAAGCGACGCACGCCCGTCCCTGCCAAATCGAAACGATCCCCTACGGAAGCGCAACCCGAGGCACGCACGAGCGCGCGTGCGACGGCCAGCGGACCCGCCCATTCCACCGCGACTTCCGCCGATCGCGATCGCGCCACGGCCAAGATGGCAGGCACCCAGGAGCTCGCCAGCGCATTTCCGTACAACGCCGCGAAGCCGTCGGAGTTCGGCCCGCATGCGCAGGCTGCCGTAGGACAGTCGGTCGAACCCCCGGACCCGATCGTCGCGGCGAGCACGCTGAGCGAGGGCAACGCGTCCAGCAAGGTTGGCGACGGGCAACCCAGGGCGGGGACCAACCCCACGAACGGCCCGCTCGACCGCGTTCGCGTCGACTCGGGGGGACAGCGGCTCACCACCAATCAGGGCGTGCCGATCGCGGACAACCAGAACTCGCTCAAGGCGGGATTGCGCGGGCCGACGTTGCTCGAGGATTTCATCCTTCGCGAAAAAATCACGCATTTCGATCACGAGCGGATTCCCGAGCGCATCGTGCACGCTCGGGGCTCCGGCGCGCACGGTTACTTCGAATGCACCAAGGCCATGGGTGCCCTCACGCGCGCATCCTTGTTCAGCGAGGCGGGCAAGCGGACGCCGGTGTTCGTGCGGTTCTCGACGGTCGCTGGAGAGCGAGGCTCGACCGATACGGCACGCGACGTGCGCGGATTTGCCGTCAAGTTCTACACCGACGAAGGCAACTTCGATCTCGTCGGCAACAACATTCCGGTGTTCTTCATCCAGGACGCGATGAAGTTTCCCGACCTCATTCATGCAGTCAAGCCCGAGCCGCACCATGGCATGCCGCAAGCAGCCTCTGCGCACGACACCTTCTGGGATTTCGTGTCGCTGATGCCGGAATCGACACACATGCTGATGTGGGTCATGTCCGACCGTGCGATCCCGCGAAGCCTGCGCATGATGCAAGGCTTTGGCGTTCACACGTTCCGCTTCGTCAATGCGCAAGGCGAGTCGCAATTCGTCAAGTTCCACTGGAACCCCCGCGCCGGAACTCACTCCCTCGTGTGGGATGAAGCGGTCAAGATCTCGGGTGCGGATTCCGATTACACGCGGCGGGATCTGTGGGAGGCGATCGAGGCCGGCGAATATCCCGAATGGGAGCTGGCCGTGCAGATCTTCTCGGAAAAGGACGCCGACCGTTTCAGTTTCGACGTTCTCGATCCGACCAAGATCGTGCCGGAAGAGCTGGTACCGCTGACGCCGATCGGCCGCATGGTGCTGGACCGCAATCCGGACAACTTCTTCGCCGAGACCGAGCAGGTTGCATTCTGTGCGGCGCATATCGTTCCCGGCATCGACTTCAGCAACGATCCGTTGCTCGCGGGCCGGATTCATTCGTATGTCGACACGCAGATCTCGCGGCTCGGAGGTCCCAATTTTCACGAGATTCCGATCAACGCGCCGGTGGCGCAGGTGCACAACAACCAGCGCGACGGCATGCACCGCCAGGCTCTCCCGCGCGGACGCGTCGCGTACGAGCCCAACTCGCTTGGAGGCGGATGTCCGTTCCAGGCCGGTGCGGCCGGATTCACGTCGTTCGCGCAGCCCGTCAGCGAAGACAAGGTGCGCGGCAAGCCGGAGAAATTCGCGGAGCACTATCAGCAGGCGACCCTCTTCTGGCAAAGCCAGTCGGACGTCGAGAAGAAGCACATCGCGAACGCATTCCGGTTCGAGCTCACCAAGGTGCAGACAGTGGCAGTGCGCGAGCGCGTGGTGGCCACGCTCCGCAACGTGGCCGAGGAGCTGGCGTCCGCCGTTGCGCAGGGATTGGGGATGACCAGCCTGCCGGCGCCGCTGCCGCGCGCGATTGCGCGGGTGCCAAAGCCCGAAGTCAGGACGTCACCGACACTGTCGCTCTTTGCACGACCGGGAAATGATGGCGTGCGGACGCGTCACGTCGCGATTCTCGTCGCGGACGGCGTCGATGGCACGGCGGCAATGCGATTTCACGCCGAACTGTCGTCACGCGGTGCCGTGCCCAGGTTCGTGGGGCCGCGGCTCGGTGCGATCAAGACCGCGGGCGGTCAATCCCTAGAAGCGGAAATCGCAATGGAGGCGGGGCCGTCGGTCCTGTGGGACGGCGTCGTCGTGCCGGGCGGCGACGCGGCGGTCGAGGCGCTGATGGCGAATGGCCAGGCGCTCGAATTCCTGCGCGACCAATACCGGCATTGCAAGACGATCATGGCTCTGGGGGCGGCGGCGTCGCTTATCGACAAGGCGGGCATCCCCGGCGAGCTTCCGGACGGTGGCGCGGATCCCGGGGTGCTGCGTTTTGCGTCCGCGGGCGACGATGCGGTTTCCGGTTTCGCGGACGCCTTGAGCAGGCATCGCCATTACGAGCGTGAGACGGACCCGCCGCGCGTTTGAGACTGCGTGCCGTCGCCGGCGCTATCCCAAGGAGACTCTCGGGGCACGTCCGGGATGGGTGCTGGCCGTACTCCTGGGTTCTTCGGGCCGCGGGACGAACTGCGGCCCGAACAGCAGGAGGGTCGGCCCAGGACCGAAGGATGAGGCGTTTTCGGCGAGCTGGCCGAGCGTTGTCCACATGACGCGTTCGCCGGGCAGTGAAGCGTCCGTGACGATTGCGACCGGCGTCGTTCCCGACTTTCCGGCCTCCATGAGCCGGGCGGCCGTCTGCGCGGAATCGCCCACGCCCATGTAGATCGCGCCCGCATCGCAGGCAGTGGCGCCTCGCGCCCAATCGTGCGCAGGTTCGCCTTCGCCGTGGCGGGGCGTGACGAAAGCGAAACTCCGTGCAACGCCACGAAGCGTAAGCGGCCGTCCGAGAGAGGCGCTCACCGCCAGCGCAGCAGTGATGCCTGGAACGATTTCGCATGCAATGCCGGCGACACGAAGCGCGCGCAGCTCTTCGTCGGAGCGGCCGAAAATCGATGGATCACCGCCCTTCAGGCGGACGATCACGCGGTGCGTGCGCGCCGCATCGACCAGCCGCTTGTTGATGAAATGCTGCACGGTCGATTGCCGGCCGCAACGTTTCCCCACGGCAATTTTTTCCGCGCGCAGGGCCAGGCTCACGATCTCCGGACTGACGAGGGCGTCGTGAAAGACGATGTCGGCCGCTTCGAGGAGGCGCAATGCGCGGAGCGTGAGCAGGTCGACGGCGCCGGGTCCTGCGCCCACGAGATAGACCGTGCCCCGTGGCCGCGTCGTCGGCCGCAGCGAGGAGGAGAGCATCGCTAGTAGACGTCGCGCACGTACCGGCCGTCCGCCGCCATTGTGCGCAATTCCAGACGTGCCTGCGCTTCCGATCGGTGGCCATGTCGCGCGATGATTGCCTGCAGCGCGGCGTCGACGTCCCTCGCCATGTGCTCGGCATCGCCGCACACGTACAGGCGCGCACCTTCCTGCAGCCACTGCCACAGTTCCGCTCCACGTTCGGTCAGGCGATGCTGCACGTAGATTTTTTCCGACTGGTCGCGCGAGAATGCGGTGTCGAGTCGCGACAGCGTGCCGTGCGCGACGAATGATTCGAGCTCCTGGCGATACAGGAAGTCGCAGTGCGCATGGCGGTCGCCGAAGAAGAGCCAGGTGCGTCCGGTGAGACCTTTTGCGTGACGATGGTGAAGGAAAGCGCGGAACGGCGCGATGCCGGTGCCCGGCCCGATCATGATCACGGGGATCCCAGGGTCCGCAGGCAGCCGGAATCGCGAGTTGCGGTGAATGTAGACCGGCACGGCATCGTCGTTGCCGACCGCGTCGGCGAACCAGGTCGACGCCACGCCGCCGCGGCGGCGGCCCCATGATTCGTAGCGCACGGTCGCGATCGTGAGGTGCACTTCCTCCGGGAATGCCGCGAGGCTCGACGAGATCGAATACAGGCGCGGTGCCAGCGGCGGCAGCAGGTCCACCAGCGCCTGCGGATCCTTGAACGCCTTTGCATTGCGTTCGAGCAAGTCCAGCACGTCGCGTCCATGCAGGTAACGCTGAAGCTCGCTGTCGTTCTCGGGTACGAGCAGCCGCTCGAGCTCGGCGTCGCCGGTCAGCTTGGCGAACTTGATCACCGCCGGCGGGGAGAGCTTGGCGAGCTCGCGGCGCGTGGCGAGCGCTTCGGCGAGCGGCAGCATCTGGCCGTCCGCGACGACCTCGGCGTGCGCCGGCAACCCGGTTGCCGCGATTACGGCGTCGACAAGCGCGGTCGCCTGGCGCGGCCAGACGCCTAGGGCATCGCCGGGCTCGTAGTGCAGGCCCGATCCCGCGAGCGACAGCACGATGTGACGCACTTCCTTGTCCGACTCCGCGCCGTTCAGCACCTCCTTTCCGAGAAGCTTCGACGCCAGCGGATGGCTTCGCGTCCACACATCTTCCGGCTCGTCGGGCTCGTCCGGTTCCTCGGTCGGGACCGCGACTTGATCGCCCTGGCGAGGTGCAGTCGCATCGAGACACGGCCACAGGTGCTCGCGAAACGCTGCAAAGCCCGTCACGGCGTCGCCGTCCACCTCGACGCGCGGAACGAGACGCGTCGCCCCCAACTCCGCGAGCCTTTCGTCGAGAACCTTGCCGAAATGGCAAAACTTGGCGTAGTTCCGATCGCCGAGCGCCAGCACAGCGTACCTGAGACCTTGCAGCGGCGTACCCTGCGCAGCATCGAGCTCCATCACGAACGCACCCACTGAATCGGGCGCATCGCCTTCGCCGTGCGTGCTGGCGATGATCACGACGTGCTCAAGCTTGGCAAGGGCCGCCAGCGAAAGCGTTCCGAGGTCCTGCGCCTTCGCGTGGAAACCTTTGCCTTTCGCCTCCTTGGCGAGCTTTTTCGCGAGGCTCTCGGCAGTTCCGGTCTGCGAGGCAAAAGCGACGTGAACCGCAACGTGCGGTGCGACGGTCGCCGCCGGGCGCGGCTGTGCCGCGAGCCGCGTGAGAAGCCCGGCGAAGAATCCGTTCAGCCATGCCCGCTGGTCCGGGCTGAACGGCGCATCGTCCGGAAGGAGCGCAATTACCGGCGGGTGCACCCCGTCCGGAACACGCGCGTTCACGGCGGCGTTACGCCGGCCATCTGCTGCAGCGCCGTCACGTCATGGCGGCGTGCGAAGGCGTGGAAGGATTCGTCGGCCGAGCGCTCGCGCGCAAACGATTGCAGCAGCCGTTCGACGAGTTGCGGCAGGTCGTCGAAGCGCACGTTCTTCACGAGCTCGCGACCAAGGCCGCGCTCGTGCTCGACCCCACCGCCGACATAGACGTGATATCCCTCGACCGAATTATCGCCGTCGGGCACCTGCGCCCCCAAGAGGCCGATGTCGGCGATGTAATGCTGCGCGCAGGAATGCGGACAGCCGGTGAGATGGATGTTCACGGGTGCGTCGACGCGGACGCGCGCTTCGAGGTGTCGGGCAAGCGTGATCGCCTGGCCCTTGGTGTCGGTTGCCGAAAATCGGCAGCCGGTATTGCCGGTGCACGCGATGACGCCGCCGGCCACGCTCGATGCTTCCGTCGCGAATCCGAGCGCCGCGATTGCCTCGCGCGCGGCGGTGATGCGCTCGTCGGAGACGTTCGGCACGATGAGGTTCTGCCACACGGTAACCCGCAGCTCGCCATTGCCGAAGGCGTCGGCCACCTGCGCGAGGCCACGCATCTGCCGTGCGCTCATCCGTCCCACCGGAATCGCGACCCCTATCGACGACATCCCCGGCTGCGCTTGCGCATGCACGCCGAGGTATCCATGCTTGTCGGCCGCGGGCCGCGGCGAGCACTGCCCGGCGTCGAGGAAGCGCAGAGGAAATGCGAGCTTCTCCTGCACGCGCTCGAGGAATCCCGGCGTGCCGAGCCGATCGAGTACATAGCAGAGGCGCGCCTTCTTGCGATCGGTCCGGTCACCGTGCTCCGCAAACACTCGCAACATGGCAGCCGCGACCGCGACGCACTCCCCAGCCGTGACGAGAAGTCCGCAGTCCTCGGCGAACCGCAGGTGACCCGTGATGCCCGCCAGGAGCACGCGAAAGTAGATGCCCGGCGCGACGTCCGCCGCGCTCTCCACGCGGGTTGCGACGAAGCCGATGTCGTTCGTGTCGGTGACCACGCTGATGCGACCGCCGCCGTCGAAGCTGACATTGAACTTGCGCGGCAGCCCGAACAGGTCGCGGCTGTTGGTCAGGTACATCTGCAAAGACTTGGCCAAAGGTCGCGTATCGATCAACTCGCTCGGGTCGAGTCCGGCGAGCGGCGATGCGGTGATGTTGCGTACGTTGTCCGCGCCCGCGCCGCGCGACGACAGTCCTGCGTCGGCAAGTCGCGTCAGCAATTCGACGACGGATTTGGGTGCGATCTCGCGAATCTGGATGTTGCCGCGCGTCGTGACGTCGCCGTAGCCGCCACCCAGGTCCGAGGCGATGTCGGCGAGGGCGCGCAGTTGCGTGCCGGTCATGGCATTGCCCGGAATGCGCACGCGCACCATGAAGGCTTCCTGCGCGGGCGCGACCCAGAAGAGGCCGAAGAATTTGAAGCGATAGACGTCGCCGCCTTCCGGCGACTTGTTCTCCCGCGCGTGGGCAACCAGCGTATCCCAACCGTCGAGCGGATTGCCCTCGCGCTTGATTTGCTCTTCGCGCGAGATCTCGTCGATCGGCCAGCCGAACCAAGTGGCGGACTCCGCAAGATTGGCCGCGCCGGAGGCGGCGTGGGCGGTGAGCTTGCCCGCAGGGTCGATGCCGACGAACGGCAGCGCGTCGATCGCGGCGAGGCCGGCGGCAAACCCCTGCAGGTAGTCCTTCTGCTGCGGCGAGAATGAAGTCGCGTCGGCGATCGGCTCGGGCGCGTTCATGGCGTCGGATCGACGAATCAGGGCGCGACGGGCGCGACCTTCGACGCAGGTTCCGGCTTCGCCGTGCGCGGCCGGAAGGTGAGGTAGAGCGCGAGCCCGGTCATCAGGTAGCCGCCCGCGAAATTGCCGAGCGTCACGGGAATCTGGTTCCACAGCCACCACGTGGACGCGGTCGTCTTGGCGCCGAGCAGCATGCCTGCGGGAATGACGAACATGTTCACCACCGCGTGCTCGAAGCCGAGGCCGAAGAAGATCGTGATCGGAATCCACGCGGCGACGATCTTCGACACCGTCGATTGCCCAATCACCGCCATGACCACGCCCATGCACACCATCCAGTTGCAGAGCATCGCCTTGACGAATGCGGCGGCCCATCCGGAGCCGCCGTGAGCAACGTAAGCGAGCGTCTTGGCGTCGGCGATGGCGGCAATGCGGTCCCCGACGGCGCCGCCGGGCGTCTCGCCGAACATGGTCAGAGATCCCCACAGCATGAAGGCGAATAGAAGGCTGCCCGCGAGATTGCCCACGAAGGCCCAGGTCCAGTTGCGCATCGTCGCCGCGAGATTGATCGCGCCATCCATTTGCGCCATGGGCAACACCGCAAAGCTTCCCGTGACCAGTTCGAGGTTCAGCAGCACGATCATCACGAAGCCGACAGGAAAGATCAGCGCGCCCACCAGTGGGACGCCGGTCTGCACTGCGGCGGTGATGGCGAGACTGGTCGCGATGCCGAGAATTGCGCCTGACAGCGCGCCTCGCAGCAGCAGATCGCGCACCGATAGCGCTGCCTTGCGGGTGCCGGAATCGATCAATGCGGCGACGACTTCGGGGGGCTTCAGGTAATCCATATGCACACTCCAAACGGTGTCGGAACGCAAACCGCGCTGGACATCCACCCGTGAAACGGGCGACGTCTGCCTAGAGAGCTATCCAGGATGGTTAGCAATGCCCATGCCGCAGTGCACCATTGCGCAAGTCACTGGTGCATAGGGACTAATTCTGAACCGCGCGCCATGGGTAGCGAACGCGTGCACTGACTGGGAGCCGGGGATGAATCAACTTGGTGCGGTTGGCCACGAACCAGCGACCGTCGACGCGTGGGCGGCAGCCGACTCTTCGACGCGATTACCCAATCCAGACAGCGATCGGTCGTCAGTCTCGATAGCGATCGACGCAGTCTATGGAACCCGCTATGGCAGCAGCTTGGAACCGTAGCGCGAAACGTC